>JAAUYK010161978.1_pt1 | contig 12990 bp, 15 predicted proteins | sample 7278021 | NCBI WGS metagenome assembly JAAUYK01 (sample SAMN14350223, study PRJNA611818) | marine sediment metagenome | isolation source: surface marine sediment (1.8m) | place: French Polynesia: Moorea | collected 2018-08
TCAACGCCGCCACCCTGAAGACCAAGCTGACCACAGCCATCGGCGAATTCTAGAGGACGTCCTGCGATGACCGCCGCATCGCAGAGAGCGGACCTGGACGCACGCCTGGCCACCCTGTCACGGTCCCAGGCCAGCCTCGACCCCAAGGACCTGGTCGAGGTCATCGAATCGATTATGGCCACGATGGAGGGCGACGTCACCTCGGTGAACGTGCGCTTCTACGCCGAGATCGAAGCCTTGGCCCGCTATATCCACGAGACCAAGACCGAGATCGCCTCGCTGCGGCCGGAGGAGATCACCGACACCCACTTGCCGACCGCGACCGACGAGCTCGAGGCGGTGGTCGGCGCGACCGAACAGGCGACGGAGTCGATCTTCGAGGCGGTCGAGAGGATCGAGGAGCTGACCGAGGCCATGGACACGGAGGTCTCCACCAAGGTGGTCGAGTCGGTCACCAAGGTCTATGAGGCCTGCAGCTTCCAGGACATCACCGGGCAGCGCATCACCAAGGTGGTCAACGCCCTGAAGCACATCGAAGCCAAAGTTGAAGCGCTTCTGGAGGCCTTCGGCAGTGAGCTGAAGCGGGATAGGGGGCAGGCGCCGGGCGCGGCCGCCGGGCTGGCCGATCAGCGGCCGGACGGCGACCTGATGAACGGCCCTCAGCTGCCCGAGGACGCCAAGAGTCAGGACGACATCGACGCGCTTCTGGCCAGCTTCGACTGAGCGCGCCATGAGCCGGGCCGAAACGCCGCATCAGGGGCTGCAGAAAGACCCCAACATCGTCGCCCTGCTCAGCCTGCAGCTGCTGCTCTTGGCCTTCTTCATCTTGCTGAACGCCCTGTCGAAGTTCGAGGACGAGAAGACCCGCCGGGTCCTCGAAAGCGTCAACGACACCTTCAACGGCCAGGTGCAGGCAGTGCGCAATGCCTCCACCTACAACGGCGCGATCGGCAGCCTGGACGACGGGCGAAGCCTGGTGGCCGAGCTGAAGCGGCTCTTCACCTCGACGCTGCCGGCGACCCGGGTCGAGCAGACCTCCCGCGCCAACCTTTTCCGCCTCGAGCTGCCGGCAGCGAAGCTCTTCGAGGCTGACAGCGCCGAATTGCGCGGCGGTCGGTCGGGTCTGCTGAAACGGATCAGTGACGTCCTCAAGCAGCGCCAGGCGCTCGGGCAGAGCTTCCGCCTGCGCTGGCTGCACGGCGTCGACTCGACGCGCGAGCGGCGCCTGGCGGCGCCCGGCCCGGGGCTGTTGGAGATCCGCCGCCTCGGCCACGTAGCGGAAGAGTTGTTGGCGCGTGGCGTCGAGCCGGACCGCCTGGCCATCGGCGTCGAGCCGATCGGCGGCGGCCGCTTGGTGCTGGAGATCCGCCTGGCCGCCGGCGCCGGAGAGCCCGCGCCATGAGCGACGACCGCAGAGACGATGACGAGCTCCCGGAGGAGCCGGAGGCCCTGGTCACGACATCGCTTTTCGGGGCCGCCGCTGCGGCCCGTCCGGCGGACAACAGCCAGGCCTGGATGGTGACCTTCGCCGACCTCGTGGCCCTGCTGCTGACCTTCTTCGTCCTGCTCTTCGCCATGTCTCGGGTCGAAACCCGCGATTGGCAGAACCTGGCCGATGCCCTGTCCCAGAGCCTGAACCAGATCAGCGAGAGCCGGATCGCGGTACCCGACGTCGACCTTGACCTTAAGCGGGTCCAGCCCGTCCCGGGCGCCAACCTGGACTACCTTGGTTCGGTGCTGCGCGACCAGATGGCGGGGCACGAGGTCCTGTCCCAGGCCGTGCTGCGGCGCCAGGACGAGCTGCTGATCATCTCTCTTCCCGCCGACTTGCTGTTCGCGCCGGGCGCGGTAGAGCCGGCCGCAGGGGCCAGCGACGCGCTCTTCGGAATCTGCGGCATCCTGCGCAACCTCGAGAACCGGATCGAGATCGCCGGGCATGCCGATCCGACACCCCCGGGCGCGCGCTGGCCCTCGAACTGGAATCTTTCCCTCGGCCGCGCGCTTTCCGTGGCCGCGCGCCTGCAGGACAACTGCTATCGCAAGGACATGGTCGCCCTGGGCTTCGGCGACGCCAGATTCGCCGACCTGCCCCAGGACCTGCCGACGAAGCAGCGCCGCGCCCTGGCGCGCCGGGTCGACATCATCATCCACGAAACGGCGGCACGGAAATGATGCGGCGGCTGGCTTTCCTGCTCCTGGTTCTCGCGCTTGGACCGCTGCTGGCGCCGCCGGCGGGGGCGAAGGAAGCGGTCCGCGTGCGCGGCGGCGTGCATGCCGACTACGTCCGGCTGGTCTTCGACTGGCCCGCGCCCGTGGAGTACACGGCGCGGATCGAGGTCGGGCGTCTGGTCGTGATTTTCCCCGCCGGGCACAGCTACGACTTCAAGCCGGCCCGCAAGATCCTGCGCAAGCACCTGATCCTGCCCGACGGCGAAGTCGGCGGCCGGCGCCTCGCCTTCCCGCTGCTGGGCGACTTCGAGCTCCGTCACTTTACCAGCGGGTCCCGGGTGGTGGTCGACCTGCTGCGCCGTCCCGAGGCGGCGCCCAAGCCCGGCAAACCCAAGTCCTCCGAAGCCAAGTCCTCCGAAGCAAAGTCCTCCGAAGCCAAGGCGCCCAAGCCCAAGGCCGCCAAGGACAAGTCCGTTCCCCAGGGGGCCGAAGCGCCGGCCAAGGATCCTGCGGCCGGAGGCGACCGCCCGGCGATCACCGTGCGGGTCGGCCGGCATCCCGGCTATGGCCGCCTGGTCTTCGACTGGCCGAGCGCCGTGCCCTATCGGGTCAGCAGCGAGGCCGGCCGCACCGAGGTGAGCTTCGGCCGTGCGGCGAGCTTCGATCTGGGCAAGCTCAAGCGCCAGCTGCCGCCCCAAGTCCAGGACGTCGAGGTCACCTTTGCGACCGACGGCATGGCCGTGACCCTGATCGTTCCGCCTTCGGCCGAGGTTCGGCATTTCACCTCCGGGCCGAAGGTCGCCATCGACATCCTGCACGACGGCAAGGCCGCGGCGGAGGCACCCGCGAAGGCCAAAGCGAAGGCCAAGGACAAGACCAAGACCGCCGCGCTCAAGGCTCCGACGCCGCTGACCAAGCCCAAGCGCAAGACCGCGTCCGGGCGCCCGAAGAAGCCGGCCGGCAAGCCGGCGCCGGGCCCGGCCGGCACCGCAGCCGCGACGGTGACCCGACGGCTGCCGCCGGAGGATCAGGCCCGGCCGATCCTCGGGCGCAAGGCCACGCCGGCGCCGGAGTTCTCGATCCAGCTGCCCTGGAGCCGTGGCGCCAAGGCCGCGGCCTTCCGGCGCGGCGAGAACGTCTGGCTGGCCTTTGACCGCCGGGCGCCGGAGAATCTGCGGGACCGCTTCGCACCGGAGTTCGGCCCCCTGAAGCGGATCGACCTGGCAGCCGGCACGCTCTTGCACTTCGAGGCGCCTGCCGGCTTCCAGCCGATCCTGCGCCTGATCGACGGCGCCTGGACGATCAAGCTGCAACGCCGGCCCGTCGCGCCCCTCCAGGGCCTGAAGGCGAAGTTCAGCGACGATCTCCGCGCCATGCTGGTTCCGCTCAGTACCGCGGGTCCGGTGCTCGAGGTGACCGATCCGAGCTTCGGCGACCGCCTCTTCATCGTTCCGGTGGGGGCTCAGGGGCTCGGCTCCGGCGTCGAGCGGGCTTTGCCTGAGTTCAACATTCTGCCCTCCTTCCAAGGGCTGGTGATCCAAGCCCTGTCGGACGCGCTTCAGGTCGCCCGCAATCAGCAGGAAGTCCTGCTCACCGGCAACGGTCCCCTGGCCTTGGCCGGCGGGCCCGTCGATCTGGCGCCGGAGGAAGAGGAGGCCTTGCCGCAGCGGCCGCGGCTCTTCGACCTCGTGGCCTGGCGCGGACCGCGTGACAGGGCCTTCACCACGCTGCGACAGGAGCGGCTGAGGGCCTTGGTCTCGGCGCGCCCGCGGGCCAGGCCGTCGGCGCGCCTGGAGCTCGCGAGGTTCCTTTTCGCCCATGGCTTGGCCAGCGAGGCGCTGGGGCACCTCGACGAGATCGTCAAGGAGCGCCGGGACCTGGCCAAGGCGCCGCAGATCGTCCTCATGCGGGCCGCCGGGCGCTTCCTGCGGGACGACTTCGAGGCCGCCGCCGAGATCCTCGAGGATCCTGGCCTGGCCGGCGAGTGGGAGGCCGACCTCTGGCGGGCCGCGGTGGCGGCCCGGGCACAGGACTGGGAAAGCGCGGCCTCGGGTTTCGCGCAAACCAACGCGCTGATCGCGGACTATCCCCGGGTCGTCCGGGCGCGCCTGTCGCTGCTGGCCGCCGAGGCCGCCTTGCAGAACGGCAACACCACGGTCGCCGGCGAACGCCTCGCCGAGCTTGCGGCCGACCGGCCACCGCCGGGTCAGTGGGACAGGTTGCGGTTCCTCCAGGGACTCAAGGCCGATCTCGACGGCGACGCGGCGACCGCGCGCCGGATCTGGCAGCAGGTTGCCCAGGGCCAGGACCGCCCGGCCAGGGCGCGGGCACGGCTTGCGCTGGTCGACCTCAACCTGGCCCAGGAGAAGATCACCCCGGAGGAGGCGATCGCGGAGCTGGAGCGCCTGCGTTTCGCCTGGCGGGGCGACTACTTCGAGTTCGCCCTTCTCGAGCGCCTGTCGGACCTCTACCTCGGCGCGCTCGACTATCGCAAGGCCTTGAACATGCTGCGCCAGACTGCGTCCTATCTGAAGGACTTCCGGCGCTCCGAGGCGGTCGGTCAGAAAATGCGGGCGATCTTCTCGCAAGTCTACCTCGGCGGCGGAGCCGATCAGCTGCCGCCCTTGACGGCGCTCGGCCTCTACGAGGAGTTCCGCGAGCTGACCCCGGTCGGTGCCGAAGGCGACAAGATGATCGCCGCGCTGGCCGATCGCCTGGTCCAGGTCGACCTGCTGGACGAAGCGGGCGACCTGCTGGAAGCGCAGGTCAGGGATAGGCTGTCCGGCCTCGAGAAGTCCCGGGTCGGAAGCCGGCTCGCCCTCACGCGCCTGCTCGACAAGGCACCGGCCGAGGCGCTGAAGGCTCTGGACGCCAGCGCCGGGCGCGGCTTGCCGGCGGACCTGGCGCGGGAGCGGCGCTACCTCCGGGCCAAGGCCCTGGCTGGCGTCAACCGCGGCGAGGAGGCCCTGAAGATCCTGAAGGCCGAGAAAAGCCGCTCGGCCCTGGAGCTTCGGGCCGAGATCGAGACCAAGCTGGGCCGCTGGGCGGCGGTGGCCGAGACCCTGTCGCGGCTGCTGCCGGAGGTCCCGGCGCAGGGTGAGCCGCCCTCGGACCAGGGCCGCAGGACCATCCTCAGCGTCGCCGTGGCGATGAGCCTGGCCAAGGACCAGGCCGGCCTGCGGACGCTCAAGCAGCGCTTCGGGCCGAGCATGGCCCGGACCGACGAGCAGGAGACCTTTGCTCTGCTGGTCGATGCCGAAGTCGGCGGGACGGCCCCGGTGGCCGAGATCCTCACCCGCGCGGGCCACGCCGAAGCCTTCCTCGCCTCCTACCGCAAGCGCCTGGCGGACAGCCAGCTCAGCCAGCTGAACTGACCCCCGCCCCAAGCGGGAGTTTCGCCTTACGCCTTGTTTCCGCCGGGGCTCGGCTTCGGGCTTCGCCGAGCCTCCGGATCCCGCGCGTACGCGCTCCTCAGGAAACGACGGGTCCTCCGGGACTTAAGGTGCTTGGAAAATGGGGCTCCGGCCGTCGCGCCGCCGGGCGTCACAAGCCGTAGCTCTGCACCAGGCTGCCGGCGACCAGGTACCAGCCGTCGACCAGAACGAAGAAGATCAGCTTGAAGGGCAGGGAGATCATGATCGGCGGCAGCATCAGCATGCCCATCGACATCAGGATCGAGGCCACCACCAGATCGATGATCAGGAAGGGCAGAAAGAGCAGAAAGCCGATTTCGAAGGCCCGGCGCAGCTCCGAGATCATGAAGGCCGGGATCAGGGCGCGCAGCGGCGTGTCGTCCGGGGTCGACAGGTCCTCGGTATCGGAGATCTCGATGAAGAGCTCCAGGTCCTGTCCGCGGACATGGCCGAGCATGAAGCTACGGACCGGCTCGGCCGCAAGCTCGACCGCCTGGAGCTCGTCGACGTCTTCCTCGAAGAGCGGTACGAGTGCTTGGTCGTAGACCGCCTGCAGGGTCGGCATCATGATGAAAAGGGTGAGGAAGAGCGCCAGCGACACCAGCACCGAATTGGGCGGCGTCTGCTGGATGCCGAGGGCGCTGCGCAGGAACGACAGGACGACGACGATCCGGGTGAAGGAGGTGACCATCACCAGGATCGAGGGCGCTAGCGACAGGATCGTCACCAGGGCGATCAGCTGCACAAGGCGGCTGGTGGTCGGACCCAGTTCCTCGGTGCCGAGGTCGAGGGTGACACTCTGGGCCAGCGCAGGCTCCGCCCAGACAAGGCCGAAGAGGGCACCGAAGCCGGTTGCGAGCAGGACGCGCAGGGTCATGGCGTCTGGCCGCCGGGAAGAACGCTGAGCTCGCCCGGCTCTGCGCGGCGTTCGGCGGGCTCCAGTCGTCGCTCGGAGTCCGGGCCGAAGCCCTTGTCGAGCAGCAGGTCCTGGGTCGGCCCGAGCAAGACCAGGTATTCGGTCTCGTCGCGCCGCAGCAGGATCAGCCGGCGGCGGGCGTCAACCGAAGCCACCTCCTGGATCGAGAGCCGGCGGGGCTTCCCGCTGTTTGGCAGCAGCCGGGACCCGGGGCCGAAGCGGCGCACCGCCCAGGCGAGGGCGAGGATCAGACCGATGACGGCGGCCAGTGCCAGCAGGAAGCGGAAGTAGAGCTCGAAATCCATGGCCAGGCCCGCTATTCCCGCTCTTCAGTGCTCGCCCTGGGGCTTGCCGTAAGCCGCCGCCGCCTGCCCGGGTGAGGCGGTCTCGCCGCCATCGGCCGGGGTCAGCATGCGCGTGCGGATTGCTGTGGCGAGCCGGCCCAGATTTTGCTCGAGTTCGGCGAGGCCGGACTTCACCGCGCCGCGCTGGCCGCGCTCGACCTTCGTGGCCTCGGCGCAGAGGCCGCGGACCGCGGCATCCAAAGCCGTGACGTCAATCACCCGGCCCGCCTCGGTGGCGGCAATCGCCGCCCGGACCTCCGCGTCGAGGGCCGCCAGGTTCGCCGCGAGGCCCGGGTCCTCGGTCACAGGGCCGCGTCCTCGGTCGAGTCCAGGCCCGCGGTTCCGGGCGCCGCATTGGCGCGGTAGACGTGGGACAGGATTTCGGCGACCGCGGCCAGAGCCTCAACCGGCACCTCGCTGTCGACCTCGATGGCAGCCAGGATCTCGGCCAGCTCTGCGTCCTCGCGAACTTTGACGCCGCGGGCGAAGGCAATCTCCAGGATCTGTTCAGCCAGGGCGCCGCGTCCCGCGGCGGTGACCCTCGGGTTGCCGCCCTCGGACTCTTCCTGCAGCGCTACCGCCAGTGCGGGGCCGTGCTGCGTGGTATTTACGTCTTTCGGATTGCCTGCCAAGAAAAGCGGTTCCTTTCGCCGATCCCGATCGCCCCGCCATGCGCCGCCGGCGGATCTCGCCAGCCGCCCGGATTCTCTGGGCGCAGGCAAGGCGACCGCAGCATTGCGCGGCCTCTGGCCCGATCATGAATCGTTAGCCTTAACGAAAGGTTTAACCTGTAAGTCTTAGAGAGCGTCTGAGCTTAGCTGCCGGACGCCTTGGCTGGCCTGCGCTCCGGCGGCGGGCTGCCGTTGGCCCGGGCCTCATTCTCGGCCTGGATCCGCTCGTAGATCTCGCGACGCAGAACGGAAGCTTCGGCAGGGAAGGTAAACCCAAGCTTTATCGATTTTCCGCGGATGTCGATCACCGTCACCTCGATGTCGTCATTGATGATGACGGACTCGCCGATCTTTCGCGTCAGGTAAAGCATCAGGCTCTCGGCTCATGTTCCCGGCCAGCCGGGCCGGTATACCATTTGGAACAATTATACTCAAATTTAAGCCGTTTTACCGATTATTAACAAGGGACGCGTGATACTAGCGGCAGGCGTGCGGAAAAGCGGCGCCTTTTCCTAGGGTTCGGGACGGCTCATGGATTTCGGCAAGCTCCCCATATTCGATGTTTTGGCCCGTCGAATGGGCTGGCTCGGGCAGCGCCAGGAGGTTCTGGCCCAGAACATTGCCAATGCCGACACCCCGGATTATCGCCCGCTCGACCTTAAGGCGGATCCTTTCGACCGGGTGTTGGCGAGCTCGGCCAAGCCGGCCCGGATGGCCGTATCCGATCCCGGTCATCTCACCGGAGCGAAGGCCGATGCGAAGCGAAGCTTCGACGATGGTCGGGTCCCGGGCTACGAGACGGCGCCCTCCGGCAACGCCGTGGTGCTGGAGCAGCAGCTGGTCACGGTCGCCGAGACCCAGATGGACTTCCAGATGATGACCAGCCTGTATCGCAAGCACCTGGACATGTTCCGCACGGCCTTGGGCCGTGGCGGCGGCGGTAGCTGACGGCGGCGCAGAGCAGGGGGTTCGGTCAATGGATCTCGGCAAGGTTCTTCACATCTCGGCCCATGGGCTCAAGGCCCAGGGGACGCGCCTGCGGGTCATCGCCGAGAACGTCGCCAACGCGGATTCCCTGCCTCGCTCGCCAGAAGACCAGCCCTACCGGCGCAAGCTGGTCAGCTTCGCGAACAGCCTGAACCGGGCCCTCGGCTTCGAGACCGTCCGGGTCAAGGGCGTCGAGGCGGATCGCAGCGACTTCGGCCAGCGCTTCGAGCCGGGGCATCCCGGAGCCGATGCCGACGGTTACGTGCGCACGCCGAACGTCGAGACCATCATCGAGATGGCCGATATGCGCGAAGCGCAGCGAAGCTACGAGGCCAACCTGAAGGTCATCGAAGCCTCGCGCAGCATGGTGCAGCGAGCCATTGCGATCCTCCGCTAGAAACCACGACGGCACACCCAGCGCAGGGAGCTGAGCCTTGGCAGTCAATATCTCCAACGCGGTCGCGGCCTACGACCAGGCGGTCCGACAGCAGCAGGACCCGGGTCTGGAGCCGCGCGATGCTTCCGGCGGCGGCTTCGCGGATGTCCTTCGGGGTGCCGTCAACGACGGCGTCGAGACCTTGAACCGGGCCGAGCAGGTGTCGCGCGCCGCGGCTGCCGGTAAGGCGGACGTGAACGAGGTGATCACGGCGGTCAGCGAGGCCGAGCTCACGTTGCAGACCGTCGTCGCATTGCGCGACCGGGTCATCCAGGCCTACCAGGAAATCCTCCGGATGCCGATCTAGCACGGCAGCGCAGGGACTCGCGTATCGCTAGCCATGAACTCGACCGAAGTCATAGAGATCGCCCGCGAAGCGATCCTCGTCGCGCTCAAGGTCGGATCGCCGATCCTGCTGCTGGCCTTGACGGTCGGCGTCGCGATCGCGCTGTTCCAGGCGCTGACGCAGATGCAGGAGATGACCCTCTCCTTCGTGCCCAAGATCGTGACCATCTTCGCCTCGCTCTTCGTGCTGCTGCCCTTCATGCTCAGCACGCTGGTGACCTTCACGGAAGGCCTGATGGACCGGATCGTCGGCCTCAGCTAGTCGGCCTCGGAGTCAGATTAGGAGCCTGTCCGAAGCATGCTCGCGGACCTGCTGCCCGCCGGGATCTTCGCGGTCCTACTGGTCTTCGTCCGGGTCGGCGCCTCCCTGTCCCTGCTGCCGGCCTTCGGCGAGGCCTACGTCACCCCGCGCCTGCGCCTGGTCGTCGCCCTGGTGATCGCCCTCCTGCTGGCGCCGGTCTTGGCCGAGCAACTGCCGCCAATGCCGACGCAGCCGGCCGCCTTGCTGCTCTTGATCCTGGGCGAGGCGCTGGTCGGGATCTTTCTCGGCACCCTGGCCCGGATGTTCATGTCGGCGCTGACCACGGCCGGCATGGTCATCGCCTACATGAGCTCGCTCGCCAACGCGCTGGTGAACGACCCGACGGCCGAGCAACAGGGCTCGATCGCCGGTTCCTTCCTTTCGGTCACCGCTCTGCTGCTGATCATTACCCTGGACCTCCACCACATGCTGTTGATCGCGGTGATCGACAGCTACGGCCTCTTCGCTCCCGGGGTCGCGCCGCCGCTCGGGGATTTTTCGGACCTCATGGCGCGCACCGTGGCCAAGACCTTCCTGTTGGCGATCCAGATCGCCACGCCCTTCATCGCGGTCGGCTCGATCTTCTATCTCGGGCTGGGTCTGCTGGCCCGCCTGATGCCGCAGGCGCAGATCCTGTTCATCGCGATGCCGCTGCAGGTCATGGTCGGTATCTCGATGCTGGCGCTGGCCGTGCCCGCCGCCCTCGGCTGGTTCATCGCCAGCTTCGAGGACACCTTCCTGCCCTTCGTGGCGCCGCGCTGAGGGCGAGCCGACGTGAGCGACACCGCCAACAACGACGACTCGCTAAAAACCGAGGAGCCGACCCAGAGGCGTCTCGAGGATGCCCGGGAAAAGGGTCAGGTCGCCAAGTCCCAGGAGGTCAGCCACTGGTTCATGATCCTGGCCTTCGCCGTGATCATCGGGCTTCTTTCGCCGCAGATCGCCGCCGGGCTGAGCGAGCCTCTGGAGAGTCTGATCGCGCGCGCCCACGAGTTCCCGCTCGACCGCGGTGGTACCGGCGAGCTTCTGGGCGCACTGGCCCTCGACGTCTTTCTGGTCCTGGCCTTGCCCCTGGGCGTGGTTGTGATCGCGGCGGTCCTCTCCGGCTTTCTCCAAGTCGGCCCGATCTTCACCTTGGAACCGCTGAAGCCGAAGCTCAGCAAGATCTCGCTGGTCGCGGGGGTCAAACGGCTGTTCTCCATCCGGGCGGTCGTCGAGTTCGTCAAAGGCATCGGCAAGCTGGCGATCGTCGGCGCGCTGGCCTTCATGATGGTCTGGCCGGAGCGGGAGATGATTCCGCTGGTGCCGAGCATGCCCGTGCTGGAATTCCTCGACCTGCTCGGGGGCATGGCGCTGCGGGTCGTGCTTGCCGTGCTCGCGGTCATGACGGTGCTGGCGATCCTCGACCTGACCTTCCAGCGCTTCCAGCACAATAAGCAGCTGCGGATGACCAAGCAGGAGGTCCGCGACGAGCACAAGCAGGCGGAAGGCGATCCGATGATCAAGGCGCGGCTGCGGCAGATCCGCGCGGAACGGGCCCGGCGGCGCATGCTGGCTGCGGTGCCGGAAGCCGACGTGGTGGTTACCAACCCGACCCACTACGCCGTCGCCCTGCGCTACGATCCGACCTCGATGAACGCGCCCAGGGTCACGGCCAAGGGCGTCGACAAGGTCGCCCAGCGGATCCGCGCCGCCGCCGAGGAGCACAAGGTTCCGCTGATGGAGAACCCGCCGCTGGCTCGTGCGCTCTTCGACACCGTGGATCTGGACAGCGAGGTTCCGCCGGAGCACTACAAGGCGGTGGCCGAGATCATCGGCTACGTCATGCGGTTGAAGGGCCGAATGCCGAAGGCGACCGCGCCGAAAGGCCCCGGGCCGACGGGGCGGGACTCGCCATGAGCCAACGACGATGCTACTGGTAATGCTGGGTTTTCAAACGTTTCGCTCCACAGTGACCCGTCTCATGCGCAGATTCGGCTTACTCGCAAGCCTGCTCACGGGCGCCGGCGGTCTCGGCGCCCTGCCGGCCGCCGCCCAGACCTCCGGCGCAGATGCGTCTGCCGGCTCCTACGTCTGGGTGTCGCTGCTCTGCATCGCCGGTGCCGGCCTGGCCGTCGCCCTTTGGCTCTGCCTGCGGGGCCAGCGTCGCGTCACCATGCTCGAGGCGGCGCTGAACGCGGTGCCGCAGCCGCGCCAGATCGTCGACCGCGACGGTCGTGTCATCCTGGCCAATCCGGCCTGCCAGACCGAGTTCAACTCCGCAGATCGCAACCTACCGGACTTGCTTGGCGACCAGACCAAGGACTTCGAGGAATCCCACCAGGCGGTCCTGCGCCTGGCGGCGAACGCCCGCAGCGGGACCGCCGACCATGCCGAGATTCGGGTCCGTGGCGGGAGCGGCCCCGCGCCCGAGACCTGGCGCCGGGTGACGGCCTATCCGCTGTCGGGCCGGCCTGGTTGCGTGCTTTGGGTGGTCGACGACATCACCGCCGAGCGTCAGATGGAGATGATCCTCCAGGAAGAGCAGGCCCGCTTCGTCGACCTGCTGGAGCACGCCCCGATCGGCTTCTATTCGGTCGATGCCGAGGGGCAGTTCGTCTTCGTCAACCAGACCCTGGCGGACTGGCTCGGCCTGCCGCCGGAAGAGCTGTTGGGCGGCGAGCGGCGCCTGCACGACGTCGTCGGATCGGCCGCGCCCTCGGCCGCCGCCTACGACCCCTTCGCCGGTGGCGAGGATCCGCTGCGCGGCGAGGTGACGCTTTGCGGCGCCGACGGCCTGACGTTCACCGCCCTGATCAGCCAGGACGTCGTGCGCGACGAAGACGGAAAGGTCCTGCGGACCCGCTCGGTGGTCCGCAACCTGTCCCGCGAGCGGGCGGTCGAGGAGGCGCTGGCGGACTCGGTGCAGCGCTTCAAGCGCTTCTTCGAGGAGGCGCCGATCGGAATCGCGTTGCTCGACCTCGACGGCAAGGTTGCCGAGACCAACGCCAGGTTCCGCAAGCTCCTCGACCGGACGCAGGACGACGTCGAGGGCAAGCCCCTGGTCGACCTGGTGGCCGAGGACGAGCGCGAAGCGGTGGCCAAGGCCATCGCCGCCGACGGCGGCGACTCGGTCGGCGACCCGACGATCGAGGTTCGCTTCCGCAATGGGCCCGAGGTGGTCTGCGCGCTCTATGTCAACCGGCTGGAGGGTGTCGAGGGCAAGCCGGCCGGCTACATCACGCATTTCATCGACATGACCGAGCAGAAGAAGCTCGAGGACCAGGTCTCCCAGTCCCAGAAGATGCAGGCCGTGGGCCAGCTGGCGGGCGGCATGGCCCACGACTTCAACAACCTGCTGACGGCCATGATCGGCTTCTCCGACCTGCTGCTGCTGCGCCACCGGCCCGGCGACCAGTCCTTCGCCGA
>JAAUYK010016656.1_pt1 | contig 12986 bp, 8 predicted proteins | sample 7278021 | NCBI WGS metagenome assembly JAAUYK01 (sample SAMN14350223, study PRJNA611818) | marine sediment metagenome | isolation source: surface marine sediment (1.8m) | place: French Polynesia: Moorea | collected 2018-08
CGACCATGAGCGGCGTGAGGTCGGCGTCGTCCCTGCAGTTGAGGTCGGCCTCGCGATCCAGGAGAATCTTGACGCAGTCCCGGCTACCCTGGTAGGCGGCCAGGTGGAGCGGGGTGCGGCCGAGCCGGTCGCGCACGTTGACGTGCTCGCGGCTGCCGAACTTGTCCAGGAGGAGCTCCAGGCAGTGACTGCTTCTCTTGAGCCTGTTGTGGAGAATTAACTTTCCAACTCCGCCACAAGAGTTAAATAGTATAGCCTGACTTACACAGCACAATGTATGGGAGAGAATCCTCGGAACTGGTCCCGCTTCATCTCCTCCGTAAAGCCAAGGAGGTGCTCGACGCAGCCTTCGTGGCCGCCCGACGCGGCGTAGTGCAACGGCGTAAACCTAAACAATAGCGAAGTTAAAGAATCGCCTCAAATATATCTAGCACGAATCAGTTTAATTACCCCTCGTTGTCCGTCATGTCCTGCACAGCACTCGAGTTGTCGAGACTCTCAATGAGGTGGCCAAGCACGGTGATTTGGCCGACGGCGGCCGCCACGTGAAACGCCGTGACGCCATCGTTGTCTCGCCAGAGCTTATCCGCCCCGCCGACGCCGGAGTCGGAGCCCTTGTACTCCAGCAGGACCTCCACGCACTCCTCCTGCCCCATGACGGCGGCGCGGAAGAGCGGCGTCCGGCCAGCGGCGTCACTGGCGTCGATGTGCGCGCCGTGCCGCAGAAGGAGGTCCGCCGACTTGGAGTGCCCGTTCTCCACGGCGAGGGCGAGCGGCGTACGCAGGTGGCGAGGGTGGTCCCTCGCGTCCACGCACGTCGCGTCCTCAGTGTTGTCCAGAAGGAGCTTCAGGCAGGGGGCGTTGCCGCGAGCGGCCGCCAAATGGAGCGGCGAGAGGCCGGAGGAGGCCTCGTGCACGGTGACGTGGGCGCCGCGCGACAGCAGGAACTCGACGACGGGGGCGTGCCCGTTGCGCGCGGCCAGGTGGAGCGGCGTGCGGCCACGCGAGTCGCGGCAGTTCGGGTTCTTGTGCTTGCTGAAGAGGAAGATCAGGATCTCCTGGTGGCCGTTGCCCGCCGCCAGGTGGACCGGGGTGGTGTCGCAGCCGCCGCTTCCGCCGCCCCCGCCACTGCTGCTGTTGTGCTCCACGATGTCGCCGTAGGAGCAGAAGTCGAGGAGGTGGACGAGGGCCTCGGAGTTGCCGGCGGCCGACGCGTAGTGCACGGAGTTGAGCCCGCGTCTGTCTCTGAGGACAGGGTCCGCCTTGTGTTGAAGGAGGTACTCGACACAGCGCGCATCCGTGTCCTCAGCGCAGCAGAGCATCAGCGCGGTGCACCCGTCGCCGTCCTGCCAGTTCACCTTGCAACCTGCGGGTATTACAATTCAATTTGGAGACAAAATTATGCGTTAATTACAATTTTCTTCTTACCGGACGAAACCAATGTGAACACACACTGGAACCAGCACTTGGCGGCCGCGTAGTGCAGGGGCAGTCGGCCAAGGTTGTCTTTTATGTTCACGTCGGCGCCGGTGGCGATGAGGAAGTCCAGACACTCGGCGGCCCTGGAAAGATGGGCAAGTATGACTCCAACTGATCAGTATAATCGACTTCGGTTAATTAGTCGAAACTCAGACGGGATTGCCAGGCCAGACAGCGTTAGGAAAAACACATTCGGGCATCGTTACGAATGCGCTACACCTCTACCTCTTTGCCATCTCTGAGTCGTCAGAGAACTGAGAATCGTAGGAGACGCAGCGACGCCTTAATCTTCGGGCGCTACTCTTTCGCCTTCTAAAGCTGACGAACGGCGCAAAAAAGAGAGACTGTTGAAGGAGAAGGAGAGTGAATTTATAAAGTCTTACCCCTTTGAGGCGCAGAGATGCAGGCAGGTCATGCCGAATCGGTCCCTGACGTTTGCGTCCGTGTCGGGAATGATGGCGAGGTTGCGGCACGACTCCACGAATCCCGAGCTGGCGGCGAGCATGAGCGGCGTGCGTCCGTCCGCGTCCCGCACCCTGGGGTCGGCGTTCGCCTGCAAGAACTGACAGACGAGCATCTCGTGTCCGTGCCGCGCCGCCACGTGGATCGGGGTCTGGCCGACGGCGTCCGCGGCGTTCACGTCTGCACCCTGATCGAGCAGCAGCTTGCAGCGCAACGTGCGACCTAAAATGAAATGAAAGTTGAGTTAGGTTAACTATTATATAGACGGCTTTGATTGCTCACCATGTGCGGCTGCCAGATGCAGCGGCGTCTTCCCACTTTTGGTCTTAGCATTCACGGCGGCGGCGGAGTCACCGCAGTCTTTGAGCAGTTGGGCGAGACACGCCTCCGAGTCTGGGGCGGCAGCGGCGATGTGCAGCAACTTCTCTCCCTTGTTGTTGGCCTCGACGACGTCGCCGCCGCTCGAGCCGGCAGAGTCCCTGGCGGCTGCGATCAGCTGCGTCATGGCCTGCTCCTTGCCGTTCAGGCAGGCTATGTGGACGGGCGTATTTCCAGTCTGTGTAAAATGATTCGATTAAAGTTTGCTCTGTTCATAATTGTCCATTAATATTCTCACATTGTTAGCCGCCTCCACATCAGCTCCCTCCTCGAGCAGCAGCTGTATGACGGCGTCCGCCCCGGCGGCCGCGGCGGCGTGCAGCGGCGTGAAGCCGTCCTTGTCGGCCAGGTCCAGATCGGCGTTGTGTCTCAGCAGGAGCTGGAGGACGTCTTCGTGGTTCCTGGAGGCGGCCCAGTGGAGCGGCCGACGGTCGCGCTTGTCGGAGTGGTTCACGTTCGCGCCATTGCGCAGGAGGAGCTCGCACATCTGAAGCAAGGAAGAGCTTAAGTATAAAGCGGGCAACCGTACAAGTTGTTTAAATGGTTTAATAAATGACCGTAAACCACAGTTAAATTTAGCAAAATCAAATGTTCCAAGGCATTCATACCCGAGCTGCCTGCGATATACCTTAGAATTTCGTGTTCGAAGCAATTAAAGTTAAACTACGAGCTGCTTGAGATAAGCTCTCTTGTTTCAATCAACCCGACAATGTCTTTCCCGCGCCAAAATCTAGGTCTCCGGACAGGTCAGTGAGTCTGTTAGTTCTCCTCACGCTTGCCTGATGGAATCTAGGTCTTTGAGAGCGAGCATCGGAGAGAGAAAGAGGAGCGACACGGACAATCAAAGCTGTCACTGATGTCTCCATTACTCATCGGCACGGCCGCGGGGGCTAAGAAAAAGCAGACAGCTAGACAGCTCGCAGCCGGTCCGCCAAATCGCCCGACGAGGTCAAACGCGAAGGATATTATTTCAAGGCTGAATTTTCAGCCTGCCTCCCGTCCCGTGCTGAGGAACGACGACGTTAACGTGTTTCTCAGCTCGTGTGCAAGACTGTCCGCTCGCCCGAGCTCTCTGTTTAATTGTGGGAGAAAGCAGTCGCGAGCGGAGAGTTAATGCCATCACTTTGAGTATACACCATGCACTTGTCGAGTACGTTGACTTTTAACCTCGATCTCACGATTACAAAAGATAACAGAATGCGAGGAGTAACGTCTAGTCTTAGTCTAACGTCCCATTTTAGACGCAATTTAATCTGGAGCACTTTTGCGCGACGCCTCAGGGGGATTTTCCCGCGGGGATTGAAGACGAAGCGATCGATGAGCGAACGCGACGTGCTCTTGTGACGTCAGGAGTGGCATTTCAAAAAGTTGGGGCAAGCAAGTACGCACGTCATATCTTACCTCTAAGTGTCCGAAGTAGGCCGCGAGGTGCAGGCTGGTCCTCCCCATGCGGTCCGTGATGTTGACGTTGGCCATTACGGGGATGATGAGCTCCATGCACCGGACAGCGTTGTTCGCAGCGGCCACGTGCGCCGGCGTCTGCCAGTTCTTGTCGCGCGCGTTCTCGTCGGCGCCGTGCTGAAGCAGCAGCGCCACCACATCCTACGAACATCATAATTAGCTTTGTAATTGTCAGTGTGAGCTACTTTGGAGCTGTTACCTCCGCGCCCTTCCTGCATGCCCTATGCAACGGGGTCAGCCACCGGTTGTCTTTTGCGTTGACGCCCGGATCTCCGGTCTCACCCTCTGCGGCGACCGCTCCGAGCAGCCTCTGAACGACGTCGGCGTCCCCGACGTATGCGGCGGCGTGCAGCGCCGAACGCTTCTCCGAGTCGAGGGCATGAAGCTGGTCCGGGTTGTACTCCAGCTGTCGAGACACCTCGGCGCCGTTGCACCCGAAGATCGCCTGGATAAGGGCCGACTGCACGGACAAAAAATAGAGCTTGACCTACTAATTGAGCTCCTACACTTGAATTCTGTCTGACCTCCTTCTTGATCTGCGCGGTTCCCGGTCCCCTGCCCATCGTCAGCTGGATCGGCATCGTCCCGGAGTCGGATGGATGGGTGCAGGCAAAGGAGGGGCAGCAGACCGAGAGGGACGCGCAGGAAAGGGCGCTGGTCACTGTCGGGAGTCGGACTTGCTCCTCGATCCTCGGATGGCGAAGGAATGAATGAAGGGAATAAATGCTCGCTCTTGCTGGAAGGCCAAGAAAGGCCGGCTGCACCCGAGAGAGAAGGAGAGAGGCTAGAGCGCAGCGCTCGATCCTCTCGCTCGCTCGAGCTCTCCCTTCGGACTTCGGTGACGGTCTGTTTGTCCGTCTGTCTGTCTGTCCTCGTTCTCGTCCTCGAGCCTCGGTCGGAAAGGAAGGAAGGAAGGAAGGAAGAGAGTCAAGAGACGAGAGTCGACTCCACTCAGTCGAGAGAACGGAGACGGACTGACGAAGAGACAGAGTTGAGACTTGAGAGTGCGAGCAGCGAGCGAGCGCCAGTCCGCCAGAATGAGTGAACGAGGCAAAGACTCGGAAGGAGGGAAGGATTGGAATACAGATCTTACAGCTGCCGGACGTCAAGGAACAATTAAGGACCGATGCTGAAGAAAGGGGCGGACTGATGCGTATTTCTCGGTAGTTAGGGAAATGTATACTTTTTCGCGTATTCATGCACGACACTTTGATGTATGCATCAAGCCGTGTATAATGATCAATGAATGCAGTCAGATCCAGGTGAGGTGCAATCTATGTAATCTACTAATCTCTTGCCCTCGAGTCTTTCTTGCTTTGCCTAGCTAGCTAGCTGTGCTGTGTGCTCGCGTTGTCGTCAGCTGATCTGTCGGAGGCAGCTGCAGCCCTGCAGGCTGCAGCTAGGCGAGCGAGCGACCCAATTTGCCTGCTTTTGTGCTTGCCTAGCTAGCTGGTAGCTAGATGCCTCAGTCTCTGCCTGGCACAACAATGACGAGAAAGCACTAGGAAAATTCAGGCAGGAGTAAATGATAACGAGATGATAAAGTGACAGACAGAAATGGGACACTTGCCTCGTGTGATATGAGGCTCGAGGTATGACCTAACCCATCGAAGGCCGGAATCATGGCGGGCCAGCAGAAAATGGCCTCCTCGCCGCCGCCACGGTCGCCGCCGCCGTCGTCGCCGCCTTCGTCGTCGTCTTCGTCGCTGCCCTCCGACCTGTCCTACCTGTTCCCCCTGTCCGACCTGGCCAGGGAGTGGAACGCGCTCGTCCAGAGGGGGGAACACACGACGGCGACCAACGCGAAGAAGGCCGCCGACACTGTCTCGTGTCGGCCTCCGGCCAAGAAGCAGATCCAGTGGTGGAACTGGGGCGATCCCCAGCCGGACGCGGACGCGCTGCGACGATGCCTCCGATCCCTGTCCGCCGAGCAGTCGCACCTGTGCAGGGAGGCCGCCGACACGACGCTCTTCTCGGCCAGGCTCAGAAGGAGGATCATTCTTCTCAGGAGGCACATGGTCGACGCCAAGAGGGCGCAGGCGGAGGCCAGGGCCGCCGCGGAAAAGAGGACGGAGGCAGAGGTGGCGGCGGCGGAAGCGGCATCCAAGGAGAAAGAGAAGGCCGAGCAGGCCAGCATCAACAAGTCCCAGGAGTTGAACGTCCGCAGGGGCAGACGTCAGCAGCATCACTTGGATCGTCGGGCGGCTCCTCGGGAGGCGACCCGCGGCCTGGCCAAGATCGGCTCCAGGGCGGCGCTCTCCTTCGCCTTCAGCTTCCTCCGCCGCGCCTGGTGTTCCGGCGAGGACGGCGACCTCTGCTCCGACCTGCTCGAGGAGACCTTGGACGCCGTGCTCACCCTGCCCGAGGCGTCGCTCTTCCACGCCGGCGAGACCATCTCTGGCGTGTGGATGGAGGTCGTCGAACGGGCCACAAAGTTCTTCCGCTCGGTCGTGATCGGCGGCGAGCCCGGGCTGGGCAACGTTCCGAAGCGCGACCGACACCTCGCGCTCAACCTCCTCCTCGAGTTCTCCGTTCAGAAGGGCACCCTCGCCGAGATGCTGGGCGCCGTCATGCTCCTATTCCACGTCTGGAGCCGGGAGCGGGGCGGGAGACTGGCAGATAACCGCGAGCGGGTCGCGACCGGGTCCGCGGCCCCGCTCGTCGGATTCCTCAAGAGGCTGGAGGCGGTCGAGCCGAGCTGCTGTCGTCGCACAGAGGAGGACGAGGAGGAGGAGCAGTGGGACGACTACGAGAACGTAAGCGCCACCCAAACATTCCTCAAGTACCTCGAGTACCCGGACAGCGACGAGACGCCGATCGACCTGAAGCAGACCGCGGTCGTGGTCATGTCACACTTGGACCGGCTGACCATTCCCCACCAGCCTGTTCTAGAACCGAATACGGTAAGAAATACTAATGCTGTTCAGTCGAGTATGTTGTCCTCATGGCAATATTTTTCCAGTTTTCCCCAGCCCTGTTCCAAAGCCAACGCGTTCAGTGGCTGGGACAGACAGCCTGGAGATCGCCGACAGAAAGAATTTTCAGCTCCGTCGACGTTTGCGATTTGGCCGCCTACCACGGCGGCGTCCTCGGCATCTCCAAGAAGTCTGGAGAGCTGTTCTGCGCCAGCTTCGACGATCCGGCTGGAAGGGCAGTCTTCCTCGAAGGCGACGACAGATTCGCCATCGTTAGAACCGGCTTCGACGGGCGCTACGCAATCGCCCTCACCGAAGAAGGCCGGGTGATGCAGTTCGAGATGCAGAGCGGCGCCGTGGCCGCCATCAGAGACGGCACGAGGGTCGGAGCATTGGACAATAAGAGCATCGTTGCGGTGTGCGCGGGATCGGGGAACTTGTAAGTACCTACAGGGCATCCAAAACTTCTGCGAGGTCGTAAAATAAATTCTTGATTGCAGCATGGCTCTCGCTGAGAACGGACAGGTGTACACCTGGTGTGTTGAGAACCGTTCTTCCTCTGGAACCCTGAGGCAGGCCTCTGTCGTCAGCGGCGACTCCACCGCGGACAGATCGAGCGCGCCCACCCTCGTTCACGGATTGACCGGCTCCGGCGTCGTCGATATCAGCTGCGGAGGCAGCGTCGGCGCCGGAGACTGCTTCTACCTGGCCTGCACCTCCGCCGGCCAAGTCTACAGTTGGGGCGACGGCGACTACGGCAAGCTGGGCCGGGGCGGGTCCGACGGCTCCAAGACGCCTCGCCTGGTAGACGCCCTCCACGACCTGCGAGTGGCCAAGGTCCGCTGCGGCGGCCAATTCAGCGTCGCCGTGTGCGCCAACGGCGCCGTCTACACCTGGGGCAAGGGAGATCACCACAGGCTGGGGCACGGCGCCGCCTCCTCGGACGAGCACGTCAGGTACCCGAGAGTGATTGAGCACCTGTTAGGCAGGCGGGTGACCGACGTGGCGGTCGGCATCTCGCACGCCATTGCGCTCACCGACGCCAAAGAGATATTTGCCTGGGGCCTGAACGACCACGGCCAACTGGGCGACAGCAATGACTCTACTGTGGCCTCGCCGGTCCGGATTATGGCCGACTGTCAGCAGGAGCAGCAGCAGCAGCAGAGGATCGTCGGCCTGTGTTGCGGCCCCAACCAGTCGTTCGCCTGGACTGAAGGCAACTCCGTCGTCCTGGAGAGGAGGATCCCTTTCGTGCTGGACGTCTGTGAGGAGACCTTCCGCCTGCTCGACCAGCTCCTCGACGAGGTCTGGGACGGCGGCGTGGACGGCAGCAGGCCGAGAGTTGGCGTGGCGCCCAAGCAAGAGGAAGAGTGCATCACGGTGGCCGTGCTGAACCTCCTCAAGCTGCAGTTTCACGCAATGCTCTCGAGGAACGAAGAACCCATTCCTGCGTTTCTGCGCAGCGGCACCACGCTGCTAGGGTCGCTCAAGAGGAAGGTGGTGGAGCTGGCGAGCAACACGGGCGTGCTGGAGACGATCCAGCGGTCTGCGCAGCAGTGCCTCCAAGTCGGCTGGAGCGTCCTGCTGCCCACTGCGGAGGAGAGGGCCAGGGCTTTGTCCACCCTCCTACCCACCGCCATCACCGGCGGTGTCGCCAGCGGCAGTCCGTCCAGCGAGCCCGCCTGCTCATCCGGCAAGCGCTTCATGACCGACCTGCTCGTCTCGAGCCTGATGGCCGACGGAGGACTGGAGGTGGCCCTACTCGCTGCGATCAAGGCCGAAGTGAGAGACCTCGAGATGTTTTCGGAGAAGGAGGGCGATGGCGACAAGCCGGAGGACGTGGACTTACCAATGACGGAGCAGGCGATGCTCGAGGCGGAGACGAAGCGCGCGCAGGAGGCAGCGGAAGAGGCCGGAACTTTCAGCGGCGGCGGCAGGACAAGGTCCAGCGCCAAGAAGGCATCCGTGATACCTCTGCTCCACCTCGTCAAGCAGTTGATCAGGAATATCAGCATGCAGACCGGAGCCCAACTCAGCGAGGAGAACCTCCCGTCGACAACATGCTGCCCAGGCTTCGCACTGTTGGATTCGGCGACGACGGCGGAGTCAGATTACGACGCCGTCCAAGCCATGGACGATTCCAGCGGGGGTAGTTGCAGTGGAAGCAGCGGCCGGCGTCCAGAGATGCTTCCCAACCTGAACCTCTTGCTGCGCTTCCAGCGACTTCTATTTTGCCAGCTCTTTCCCCCGCCGCCGGACAAGTGCAATGCGGAGACGGTTGCCGACTACGAGCGCGACCTGCCCGGCGCGCTCTCCCTCCTCCGCAAGTACACGCACATGCTGAGCCAGCACGTGCTTGAGGTGCTGCCGCAGGCCTCGCGCATGGGCGGCCAGAGCCAGAAGCTCTACTACGCGGCCGCAACCTCCCTCGAGTCGGCCGACCCTGTGGGCGTCCTCCTCCCCGAGTTCGTGCTCTGCCTCACCCTCGTCCAGCTGGAGTCGCCGCAACTGCTTGCAGACGACGTCGTCGAGATGGGCCCGCCGCTCACGGTCTGGCTCCACGCATTGGACGCCTTCAACAGAATGGCGCCCGGCACCGAGAAGGAGGACTTGGACGACCTGCTCTGGCCCGGCATGAACAAGTACGGCTCGCCGCACTACCACCACTACACGCAGGCGGCGCAAGATTCGACCAAGGTCAAGCTGGAAGAGCAGGACGTGACATGGATTCGCAAGGCCGACTTAGAGAACCACAACAAGGACGGCGGTTTCTGGACTGTGATCAAGGGCAGAGTGTACGACGTGCAGGACTTTCGGAGCAGGAGGAATCCGTCTGGCTCGGGGGACGCGCAGCAGTCGGATCCCGCCACAGACGTCTTTGAGGAGCTGACAACCGGGGTTGACCCTTTGTCTTCGTCCGCCGAGCCAACCGTTAGCGGCGACGTGTCCGACCTGTTGGAGGACCCCGACCGCGCGCAGGAGACGCTAAAGTCATTCTTCGTGGGCAACTTTCTCGACCCGGACGACGACAGCAACGGGGCAGATGGCAGTGACCTCTCCTGTTGCTGCGGATGCGAAGACGGCGCCTGCTGCGTGTTCCCCGACCTGCCCAACTACTCGTCGCCCTTCATGGACCTGGAGCGGAATCTGGCCGCCTTTCTGGGACTACACCACAACGCCCTGCTACAGAGCACTCCACTTCAGCCGGCCGAGACGAGCTGCGCGAGGTGGACCAATTCCGACATCCTCCGTGGCGGGCTCAAGAACATTGTTCGACGCGACCCGTTCGACGAGACGAAGGGTGACACGACACCCTCGCTTCCGCCCACACCGCTCACCGCTTCTCTCACTACGGCACCCGGCGGTGGCGGAGATCAGACTTCGGTGTCGTCTTCCACTGCACCGGCAGCCGATCAGCCCGCCTGCGAAGCATTGGAGGGCACCGGTGAGACAAAAGAGGTCGTGGACGGTTCCTGCCTCATCCGCAACTTGGCCGAGGGCAACCTGGCCGACCCGCACGTGCGCGCCTTCCTCGCCCTGTCTGCCCGACTCACCCGCGAGCAGCATCTCACCTTCCAGATGAACTTCCCGCAAGAGCACCCGGTCGAGGAGGCAGGAAGGGTCATATTCGCCTTGCTCCTCAAGTACCAGGGACTGGAGACCTACCTGTCCAGGCTGTTGGACTCCGAGCAGCACCTGCTCGAGAACGAGAAGCCGTTGGTGGAAACCCTGAAGGCGGTGCATCAGGCCAAGTGGAAACTGATCAGGATGCGGCAGGAGCACGACAAGTCGTACAAGGAGGTCTGCACAGAGGTCTCCGACCGCTGTCGCTTCCTTCTCAACGAGATTCGACCATACCACATGAGCAAGGAGGGACTGAGCAGAGTGCAAGTACTCTTCAAGCCCTCCAATTTCAAGTCGTTTGTCAGGGACCTGCTTCGGAAGAAGCGTCAGTCGCAGATGGCCAGCCTGCTGAGGCCGGAGGACCTGCTCAACGTGAGCATTCAGAGCCAGGACGCGTTTGCACAGCAGCAACAGCAGCAGTTATTGGATGAGGACGGAAAAGAGTCTGAGGAGACTCCCGCTTCCAGAGAGGAGGAGGAGGATGCCGTCGCTCCAGTCGAGGACGTGCCTGAGGCCGCTGCTGAAGGCATCGGCGACGACACCTCCAGTGAGCATTCCTCTGACGGCAGTAGCAGCAGTAGCAACAGCAGCCACACCAGCACTGTGAACACAAGGGGAGGAGCGGGCGATGGAGCAAAGGCTCCGACGTCTTCAGCTTCAAGCACAATGAGTAGCGAGCTGGCAGAGAACGAAGACGTTGAAGGCGATGACGGCGACGAAGACGACGAGGAGGACGAAGAAGAGGAGGTGGACGACGAGGCCAAAGACGAGGACTCGAAGAAACACGATCAGCAAGCGGCGTCACGAAACTGTCGCGAGGGAGACCAAGAAGGCGCATCCACGTCAGCTGCGTCGCCGAGATCGTCGCCCCCACAGAGGGCATTGATCCCCACACGCGAAGTTACGGAGACGACCAGACCGGAAGAGGGCATCGTGGCTGAGGACGTTGTGCAAGTCCAAGACGAACCCCCCTGCCCGATTTCCACGACCACTCGTCAGCCTCCTACAACAGCGACGCCGCTGGACACCTCAGAGAGCCAGCACCTTATCCAAGAACTGATTGACTTCACCCTCGGGGACGGCAAGGACGCCGTTAGTCTCGGCGAACTCCGCGCCGCCGTCGACCATCAAGTCCAGCGTGCAGAGAAACGCCTGCGAGGTATCTCTGGCATGAATGAGCTTCTAAGAACCGGGCCCGACCTAATTCCCTCGGTCAAGTACAGCCTCCTCAATGGCTGGCAGCAGGGCAACGGCAGGTTCTTCGCCGACTGCAGCGCCGTCAAGTCGGAGAGCGGCGGCGCCTTTCCCCAGTGCTTGGACAACGTGTACCTCATCCCGCCGTACAACAGGGCGCAGATCGTGCTCGCCCACTCCTCTGTGCTCGAGTGGACGGCGGAGGAGCTGCAGCGGCTGGTGCGCCTCGCAGAGAAGCAGATCCGGGGCAAGATACCGAAGGGCGCCCGCATGAAGGAGAGCCTGAACCACCGCGACCTGCACGGAATCGGCACCCTCGCCTCCTCCCGCTTCCTCCTCGTCCTCCTCGGTATGCTGACGAACGCCGTCGACGGACAGGAGATCGGCCTCCTGATCCAGAAGCGCGCCGTCGCCGCCGTCCAGACCTTGCTCCGCCTCATCGGACCCGACGTCATCCACTACGGGAGTGCGCGCCGCCCGATGCTCTCTCGTAACCCGCGGACGCAACAGGGCGTCTACGCTGTGTTCGAGGACATGCTCCAGCGGTCCAAGGCTAGCCCGCCGCCACTGTCGGGGCCCGAGCTGGCGCGGATGATGCACGTCGGGACGCGGGTTGTGCGTGGCGTCGATTGGAAGTGGGACGATCAGGACGGCCCTCCTCCCTCCGAGGGGAGGGTCATCGGTGAGCTGGGAGAGGACGGCTGGATCAGGGTGCAGTGGGACAACGGCAGCACCAACTCCTATCGCATGGGCAAAGAGGGCAAGTACGACCTTAAGCTTGCCGAGCCGCCCGCTGTCAGCGACGACGATGACGACGACTCCGACACGGATTCGGACGACACCGGCTGCGAGGGAGACGGAATCAGAGGTGGGGATGATGAAGCCGAGGTCCTCCACGAGCCGGTCCAGCCGGCCAAGTTGCTGAGGGCGGCCTCGGTGCACTTCCTGCGCTTCCTGGCAATCTCGTTCGGACTGGAGGCCGGCCGCGTGCAAGAGTGCGCTGCCAGGAGCTTTTCCTCCTTCCTGCGCGAGATCGTCCGCCGCGGCTGCTGCTTCGAGGATGAAGTGGTTAGGGTGACGAACTCGGCGGCGACGGAGGCGTCGCTGCTATTCCAGGATCAGTACGAGGAGTGGGCCTCTCTTGGTTTCCTACGGGCGGCCCTCACCTCCTCGGCTTCGGCGTCGCGTTTAATTGCCAGTCGCTCATGGATCGATCTGCTGTTCAGGATTGTGGAGGCAAGAGACGCCGGACCGGCGGCGGTCGCCAACCTTCCCACTCAGATATTGGCTTTGCGACTTCTCTCTTCCGTCCTTCCCTTCTGCAGCGGCGATGAGCCAGAGGCCGCACACGTCCAGGTGGGTTAGCAAAATTTTATTAGTTTATAGTAGTAGGTAGCCAATAATTAACTCATATATGAGACTAACCTTTACGGATGTCAAATCTCTGTCTAGTCCGATTGCGAATCTTTACCA
>JAAUYK010074868.1_pt1 | contig 12985 bp, 9 predicted proteins | sample 7278021 | NCBI WGS metagenome assembly JAAUYK01 (sample SAMN14350223, study PRJNA611818) | marine sediment metagenome | isolation source: surface marine sediment (1.8m) | place: French Polynesia: Moorea | collected 2018-08
ACTGTGAAGTGGTTCAACCTGACCAAGGGTTATGGGTTCATTCAGCCGAGCGACGGCGGCGCGGATGCCTTCGTTCATATCTCCGCCGTCGAGCGTGCGGGCCTGCGCAGCTTGAGCGAAGGCCAGAAGGTCGAGTACGAGCTGACGCCAGGCCGTAATGGCAAGTCGTCGGCCGAGAACCTCGTCCTGATCGACTGAACGACCGCCTAAGTCCGCCCCCGGCCGCAGCGCAGTCCAAGTGCACGGCCGAGGGGCGTGACCAGCACCGAGCCGGGCCGGTCTCCGATCGCCCGGACACCGAATCGCGTCGGCCAGCGGCCGGCGGATTGTGAGCCTGTCGAAACGAGGTTCAAGGAGAAGTCATGGCCCGCAAGCCGAATTACGACTTTGAACGCAGGGAGCGGGAAAGGCTCAAGGCCGAGAAAAAGGCCGCCAAGGCAAGGGCCAAGGCGGAGAAGGCCGAGAGAGCCGAGAGCGCCGCATCCGAGAATTCGGAAACCCTGCCTGAGCCCAGTTAGTAGTTGTCGGTTACGACGTACTTCCGCCGCCGTTGCCTAGACCGCCTGCCGGCGCTCTAAGAGCGAGAAGCGTATCGGACCAGAGCAGCGCCAGCGCCACCGAGAGCGCTGAGCGTTATTGCGTTCCCGTGCTGTGAACGCCCGACGTTCCATTCAGTCGTTTTTCGAGAAAGCCATAGACCTGCCCCGGCAGCCAGTTGAAGCCTATGGGCGTCATGGCGAAAAACGCATTCTGGTGGCTGTCGTAGACGCTGATCCGCTCGGGACGGCCGAGCACGTCCCAGAGAGCCTCGCGTGCGTAGCCAGGCATGCAGTCGTCGTAGATCGCGTCGATCATCAGCACCTTGGCCGGATCTGCCCGGCCGGGATAGGTGGCCGGATCGACTTCCGCGAAGAAGGGCTGCGCCCGCGCTTCGAACTGATCCTGGTCCCAGCCGAGGTTCGCCTCGACGTCTTTTTGCAGCGCCAGCGCCCAATCCGTCGGACACTTCGCCAGCAGCGTGTGCGGATGCGCGCTGCCGAACACCAGGACCGTGGCGGCGAGCCGCGGTTCGTGGCCAACGGCTATGCCCGCGATCACTGCGCCATAGCTGAAACCGATCAAAGCGATTTCGTCCGAATTGGCTTCCGGGCGGGCTGCGGCCCATTGGACCAGCCTTCGAATGTCGATGACGGTCGTACGGATGCGATCGGCCATCGCGGCGAGAATGTCCTGGAAGGCGTCTTGATCCTGCGTGGCGTCCCGCATGGCCTGCCAGTCGAAAATCCGGTGCTCGCCCAAGACCTTGATCACGTTCAGATGGCCGGCACTGCGATCCAGCAACTCTTGCGTCATCTTGTTCGACGGATAGGTGAAGCTGCCCCAGATCGGCAGAACGACCACGACGCCCTTCGGACCCGGTAGCCGGCTCTGGTAGTATTGGGCGGTCACCCTGTTTTCGACCTGGCCGTTTTGCCCGACCGAGGGCAGATCCAGAAAGCTCACATCGTAGTGCGGGCTCTCCTCGCGTAGCTCGCGCAGTTCCGCTTCGGGTGGAGGGCTTGGCGGCGCGAAGCGGGCTACGGGCGGCAGGTCGGCCCTCGGAAAGGCGTTGGCCGTGCCCGGATCGTAGGGTTCGTGGGTCTTGAAGGCGCAGGCCGCCAAAAAAAGAACCGAAACGAAGACAACGCCTCGGCTGTGCTTCGATAGAGCGCTCACAAACCCCACCCCCGCTCGGAGACGATTCGCTCCAGGGTCAGCGTGCGGCGAGTCATAGCATGCCCGCCGCCCGGCCGCGAGACCGGCAAGCGACAGCGATGGCACCGCAGATCGATTGACACCCTGGCCACAAGGCTGGCTAGAGCGCGCGGTTTGGGTGGTCGCTGGAACATCACGATCGATCCGGCTTTCGACACCTCGGCCCGGAACAGGCTCAAGCATTGCGCCGGAAGGGCCGGGGGCTGGAGAATGCCGGTCCTACTCAACCCGGCGAGGGCACCGGACCATGCCAGAGAGCGACAGACCTTTCCGCGGGATCTATCCCATGCTCTACGCCTTCTTCGACCGCGAGGGCGGGCTCGACCGGACGGCGCTGCGGGCCCAGATCGAGCACTGCTTGCAGTCCGGCGTCCAGGGCGTCGCGGTCTTGGGACTGGCGACCGAGGTCGACAAGCTGTCCGGCGACGAGCGCCGGCGGTTGCTGGACTGGACGGCCGAGGATCTCGATGGCCGCCTGCCGCTCGCGGTGACGGTCTTCGGCGACAGCGTCGAGGCCCAGGCCGATTTCCTGGCCGCCGCAGAGGCGGCGGGCGCCGACTGGGCGATCCTGCAGCCGCCGCGCCGGCCCGCGATGCCGGAGGCCGAGTGCCTGGCGTTCTTCTCTGACGTCATGGCGACCAGCGAGCTGCCGCTGGCGATCCAGAACGCGCCGGAGTACCTCGGCATCGGCTTGGGCATCGAGGCCATCGAGACCCTGCGGCGGCGGCACGAGAATTTCGTCCTCCTGAAGGGCGAGGGCCCGGCGCTGACCATCCGGGAGGTGGTCGAGGCCAGCGAAGGAAGGCTGGCGGTCTTCAACGGCCGCAACGGGCTCGAGCTGCCGGACAACCTGAGGGCCGGTTGCGCCGGCGTCATCCCGGGACCGGAGACCTGTGCGGTCCAGGCACGCATCTACGAGCTGATGATGGAAGGCACGTCCGCCGCCGAGGCGGAGGCGGAGCGGCTCTACCGCGAGATCCTGCCGCTCTTGACCTTCGTCATGCAGTCGCTGGAGACCCTGCACTGCTACGGCAAGCGGATCCTCGCCTGGCGGCTCGGGCTGGGCGAGGTCAATGACCGGGCGCCGGCACTGGCGCCGACCGCCTTCGGCCTGGACTGCGCCCGACGCCATGCCGAATCCTTGAAGCGGCTTGGACACCTGTCGAGCTGCAATGAGAAGGGGCGGAGCCGACGGCCCCGCCCCTTCAGTCGCTTCTCGGTTGTGGGACCGCTGGCTACCGATCCGACGCGGCGAAGTAGTCGTCGTCATCTTCGTCGTTATCTTCCTCGCCGTGCGCCTTGCGCACGGCGGCGAGGGCGTTGACGAAGCCGTTGCCAGTGCCGAAGTTGAAGCCGAAGTCGAAGCCTGGGGTCGCAGGGTCATCCATGTCGATCGCCGTGTCCTCGAGGATCTTGTAGACCTCGTCGGGGGTCAGCGAGCGATCGGCCTCCAGCATCAGTGCCGCGACGGCCGCGACGTGCGGTGCCGCGGCGGAGGTGCCGAAGAAGTTGGTGCCGTCTGGATCTCTGTTGCCGAAGTCGTCACGGTTGCCGAAGAAGGTGGTGATGCCGCCGTCCGGTCCGGTGAATCTCGGCTGCGCTCGCAGCTCGTCGACCGGCAGACCATCGGTGTCGAACAAGATCGGCGTGCCGCCGGCCGAAGAGAAGACGTTGATCCGCGGCGGGAAGACCCCGAAGCGCGGCGTACGTCGCCAAAAAGCTGCACCCACCCCGGCTGCACCGACAGCGTTGGAGTGGCCGTAGTTGGTGCTGCTGTTGGTCTGGTACTCGGCGGGGAAGGAGGTCGGCGGATCGTCGATGCTGTCTGAGCTCGGATCGAAGATTACGTACTTCATGAAGCGCGGTGCCGGCCCGGCGAAGAGCTCAAGTCCGATTTCGACTGGCAACGGCGGGCCGATGTTGGTTACACCGAACACCTCTACCGCATCACCCCCTATGTTGAAGCTGAATCCGCCTAGGCCAATAAAAATCCCGCCAGGAAGATAGAGGATGATATCCATATCGCTGGCCGATCCCGGCACTCCACTTACCGAGAAGAAGGGCTCGTCCCACTGGAAGGCGAAGAACGTCGTTCCCGTGCCCAAGACTGCGCTTTGAAGGTCGTCGACGCCGTCTCCTGGGTTGAAGTCATGGCGCAAGCCACCGAAGACACCGGGGATTCCGGAATTGACGAATCCGTCGTTGCCGCTGTCCCAAGAGTTGCGCCCGCCGTTACCGGCGGACGAGAAGTAGGCGACGCCCTGGGATTTCACCTGGTCGACGGCCTGGGCGATGATGCCGTCCTGGAACATCGGCTCGGCGAAGTAGATGACGTCGTCGACGATCACCTCCGAGCCGGCCTGGTTTGCCAGCTCGACGATGCCGTTGGCGAAGTCGCATTGGCCGCCGAAAGCGGTATGGAAGGCCTGACTCGCTCGCGGCGCGACGTCGCGGACCAGCTGCATCATGGCCCGGCCCTCGTCACTTCTCGGCGGATCGTCGGGGTCCACTGGGCAGGCACTGTCGTCGAGGATCGTGATCCGACGCGCCAGCGGCAGGTCGCCGGTCGCGATGTCGCCGGCCGCGCCGCCCAGGCAGTCGTAGCTGTCAGACAGGGTACCGACGGTGATCCGACGGCCCTTGGTCCCGAAGAACAGGCGGGCGATGTCGGAGAGCATCGACGGGTCGCCTTCGCTGGTCACTGAGCCGGCGCGGGACAGGCTGGCGGAGGCGCGGGCGAGCTGCAGGCTGCCGAGCTCGGCGGCTTGCTCGAGGGCGTCGACCGGTAACCAGCCTGAGACCATGCGGCCGAAGGCCGAGCCTCGCTCCAGACCCAAGGCTTCGAGATCGGCCAGCAGCTCGTCCGTCTGGCCCGAGGCGGCCGCGTCGATCAGGACCTTGCCGTCGACCACCCGGGCCAGCGAAACGGCGGACAGGGGCGAGGCGTCTTCGACCCGCAGGCTGCGCGCGGCAGGGCCGGACTGCTGTTGCTCGTGCACCGCGATGAGCGACTGATCCATCTTGGTCATCGCGCCGGCGACGCCCTTGTCGGCCGCCATCGCGTCCGGCGCCGAACCCAGCATCGTCGCGCCCGGCACCATCATGGCGCCCAGTGCGACCGCCGCGATCAGGCGACGACCCCGCACGCCCTGTTTCTTGCTGCGCTTCTTGAACTTGCTCTCGGCGGTCCATAAGGCACCGCCGCCATCTACGCAGGCGACCATTGTGCCCTGCGTAACTTGGCGCTTTGCAACCACGTTCCGTCCTCCTCAGGGGTGTTTGGCAGGGCGGACGCCCTCGGACCTGCCCTTCGCCGCGCGAATGGCGGCGCGGACAGACCTAATCAGAGACTATCCTCCCCTCAGTACAACCGAGGATAGCACAACTGGAAATAAGCCTCAGCGACTATTTTTCCACCGAATCGTGAGGTCGAGCGAAGAGGCGATAGGCGTCGAAGGGAGAAGGCGGTCTCGAGCTAGGCGGTGAAGAGTCCGTCGAGGACGGGAATACCTTCGCTCTCGGGGAAGACCTCGGTTTCCAGGCGTCGGCGATCGAGGCCGAGGTGGTCGTGCAAGGTCGCCTTGCAGACCGACCGCAGGTCGAGCGTCGGAGCCAGGTCGCGGCCGTCGAGAAGCCGGCGGCGGCCGAGGCCCGGCCAGTCGGCCAGCACGCGCCCGCCTCTCACCGCACCGCCCAGGAGGAAGGCCGCGCCGCCGACGCCGTGGTCGGTGCCGCCGCTGCCATTGGATGCGACCGTGCGCCCGAACTCGCTCATGGCCAGGACCGCGGTCTGCGACCAGGCCGGGCCGAGTTCGGTCTTGAGCTTGGCCAGGCCGAGGCCCAAGGCTTCCAGGTGCCGGGCCAGGCGGCCGTCTTTTCCGCCTTGGTTAGCATGGGTGTCCCAGCCGCCCATCTCGAGCACGGCGAGGCGCGGTCCGTCGGTCGCGCCCAGCATCCGGCCGGCCTTTTCCGCGAAGACCAGGAAGCCGCGCGGGCCATAGAGGCCGCGTAAAGCACCTTTGCCCCGGGCCGCCATATCCCCGGTCTCTGAGTCTTGCATCCGCAGGGCTTCGGCCAGGGCCGGCCCGAGCACGGCATCCTGTTCCCAGAGGACCTGGATCTGATTCAGAAGAGTAGCCTCCGGCAGCGGCAGGACGCTGGGTGACCAGGAGGCGACCCGGGCGTTGCCGCGCAGCACCAGCGGCACCGACTCGCCGAGCGCCAGGGCCTGCAGCTCCTCGCCCTCGCTGTCCAAGCTCCGAATCGCCCGGTTGAGCCAGCCATCGCGCGCGCCGCCGGGCCGCGCGGTGCCGTTCTCCAGCACGTCCTGGGCATCGAAGTGGGAGCGCTTGCGATAGGGCGGTGCGGCGGCGTGAATGGGCAGCAGCTCGCCCTGGCGGTAGAGCTCCTGCAGGGGTCCGAGGGCCGGGTGCAGGCCGAAGAAGCCGTCGAGGTCGAGGGCGCCGGCGTCTCCTCCCGGCCTCGCCAGTGCGAGCGCGCCGCGGCTTCGGGCGTAGTCGGGATCGCCGAAGGGTGGCACCGCGGCCAGGCCGTCAAGGCCGCCGCGCAAGATCACGACCACCAGGCGCCGCTCCCCGGGCAGGTCGGCCAGGGCGAGGCGGGGCCCCGCGAGTGCGGCGGCGAGACCGCCGGCCAGGGCTTTCACGACGCTGCGGCGGCTGATCATGGCTACCTCCTCTGGAACTCGGCGCTGGCCAGCAGCAGGGTCAGACCGTCCCGGCGCGACGGCGCCCTTGCGATCATGGTCTCGGTCTCCGCCGCGGCCACTGGGGCCATGACGGCCTGGGCGAGGGCCCGCGGGTCCAGCCGGTTGCCGACCCTCCGGGCGACCGCGGTCGCGAACTCGATGCGCTTGAGGAGGGCGTCCGGGGCGGCCCAACCCTCGGCGGTGTCGGGCCAGCCAGCCGGCGAGGGGGCCGACCAGGGCGCCTGTCCGAGCAGCCGCAGTGCCGGGACCAGCCGCTCCTCGTCGCCCCGAAAATCCATGGCCCGAAGGGTCGAGACGACGAGGTCCTGCGGCGTCTTCAGCTTGGCTAGAGGCTCCTGCCAGGGCTCCGCGAGCCGGATCAGGGCCAGGGAGACTTCGCGCAGGTCGCCCTCGCTGTCCCGGAACACCCTGGCCAGGCGGTCCACGGCCGCAGCCGGTGGATAGTCGGCGATGAAATGCCGGCCCAGCTTGAAGGCGATGTGCTGTGCCGTTGCCGGATGCCGGGCCAGATCGGCCAGCGCTGCCTCGCCCTCGGCGACGCCCGCCTCTCGGTAGCGCCGCCCCAAGAGCGTCTTGTCGCCCGGCTCGTGGCCCAGGTGGTGGAACTTGAAGCCGCCGGGATCGGCGTCCTTGCCCGGGCGCGCCAGGCTCCAGCCGGTCAGGATCTTGGCCAGGCTCCGGACGTCGTCCTGGGTGTAGCCGCCGTCGACGCCCAGGGTGTGGAGTTCGAGGATCTCCCGGGCCAGGTTCTCGTTCAGCCCCTTGCCTCGCCAGCGTCCGGCGCGCGAGTTCGGCCCGAAGGACTGGGCGTTGTCGAGGTAGAGAAGCATTGCCGGATGGCGGCTGGCGGCCAGGAGCATGTCGGCGAAGCGGCCGGTGACGTGCGGGCGAACCGCCTCGCGCTCGAAGCCGCCGGCGATGCCGACCAGGACCGGACGTTTCACCGAGACCGTGAAGTGATTGCTCCAGAAGGCGACGAGACGTTCATGGAACGGCGCCTCGCTGCGGACCGCCGCCAGGGTCCGCAGTCCGGCCTCCCGCAGGTAGTCCTTGCGAAGGCTCTTGCGGATCAGCTTGGCCAGGTCGCGCCCATCGCGGCGGGCTTCGAGGAAGGCCGCTACCGCGTCCCGAGCCGGTGGCAGGCCGTCGAGCGGCGCCGGAAGACCCGGAGCCGGGTCGACCTGGGCCTCCAGCCAGCCCCGCGGATCCGATGCCAGGGCCGGAAGCTGCCCGGGCGTGGCTCCGAGGCCGAAACGATTTGCCGCGATGAAGGCTTCACGATACCCGGTCATGACCTGCCTCGATGCCGTCGCGCGGGAAGAATCTCCTGAACTCTCGGCGGTGCCACCGGATCAGGTGTCGGAGTCCCGGACGCGCGCCGCCACATTCTTACACCCGGATCTTGGGGAAACCCTTCAGAGCTTCGGAAATTGGGCCTCAAGCCGAGACGGCTTCGAGGAGATCGGCGGTCGCGTAGAGCATGATCGTTTCACGCCGCGACGGCGTGAAACGATCATGCTCTAACTTTATGAAGTAGATCAAGATTCACGGCTCAGATCGACCCAATCTAGGCCGATCTTGATCTAGAGGGTTGCCGGGGCAGCGATGGAGTTAGGGCGTCTCCACGCTGCCCCAGCAATTTACCTCCAGATCCATCGGTGAGGCGGTCTGTCCGAGAGATCGACGGAGGTCGGACTCACTGCCGCTGGGGCGGCAGAAGGGACATCCGGTCGTTCGAAGCCTTCGACTCCGTCGATCGCGGTACCTGGCGAACCGGGACCGCTGCAGTTCCGTCGCTGCCGGTCCCCGTAGCTATGATCATCTCCGCCTGAGCTCCTCATCCAAGCGGTTCTCGCAGGCCGCGATGCGCGTCTTAAGCCTTCAAGTCGTTCGTATTGCAGTTATTTCACGCGCCGAGGGCTCTGCCTGTGGTCTTTCCCACAGGCGGGGCAGGAGCGCATCGGCCGCGTCGCTGCAGATTGCCCGGAACGCTTCGTCGGCCGTTCCGGGCGCGATTTCCGGCCCGGCGGCGACAGGCAGCCCGGACTTCAAGGTTCCGTGACAAGGGTGCTCAGGCTGGACTGATCGCGCATTTTGATGTGAATTGCAGGGGCCGGGGGGCGCCGCAGCCCAGAGTAGGGGCGGCCGAGCAACGGGGACGGCCGAGATGTCGGACACGCATAGTCTGAAGAGTATTGCGATATTTCGCGGGTTGAGTGAGGAGGCGCTCGACAAGATCGCCGGCCAGTGCGATTGGCGACGCTTCATGGCCGGACAGGAGATCATCAGCCATCACGACGGTTCGCTGGACGTCTATTTCCTGGTCGAAGGCACGGCCCGGATCATCATCTACTCGTTTTCCGGCAAGCCGGTGATCTTTCGGGATGCGCGTCCGGGCGAGGTCTTCGGCGAGTTCGCGGCCATCGACCAGCTGCCGCGCTCGGCCACCGTCGAGGCGACGACCGACTGTCTGACCGCGGCGATCAAGCCCCAACCCTTCATGGACGCCCTGCTCTCCCATCCCGAGGTCGCCGGCAACACCATGCGCTGGCTGGTTGCCCAGGCCCGCGCCCTGACCGGCCGGGTGCTGGAGTTCAGCACCCTGGCGGTCCGGAACCGGCTGCATGCCGAGCTTCTGCGCCTGGCGAAAGAGGATATCCGCGACGACGGATCGGCCGTGATCTCGGCGCTGCCGACGCATGCCGACCTTGCGAGCCGGATCTCCACTCACCGCGAAGCGGTGACCCGCGAGATGAGACGCCTCACGGTGTCAGGCCTGATCGAAAAGCAGGGTGAGAGCACAGTCATCTGCGACATTCAGGAGTTCAGCAAGCTGGTCGAAGAGGTTCTGGGCGAATCGCTCCTGGACATGGGTGGCGGACCCTGACGGCGGGCCGGTCGGCTGGTCCAACCTGCATTTCCCTCGCGTCCACATCGCTGCACGCCATCGCGCCGGAAGCCGGCCCTGAATTCCCTCGAAAATGCGGCGAAGTGTGACGGCGGTCACAGAATTCTCGTGCGCATTGCCACAGCACCTTTGCGTCATCTCTGGGACTATCGGCCCAAGAGGAACGCAACCACAAGAAAGCGCAACCAATGCCATCCCATGACGGAGGAGCTGGTATCTCGTTCCGTGAGATTCTGGCTGCCTGGATCGTTTGCAGCGCGCTCTACCTGCTAATCATTTTGGGGCCGCTTGCGTTGTCGCCGACCGGGCAACTCGACTCGCAGCGGCAACAGGAAGCGATGACCCTGGACCTGACCGAGATGCAGGAATGATCGCGGGCCGGGCAGGAAGCTGCGGTCGCTGCCACAGCTGACGTTCTCAGGCGTCGAACTCGCGCAGCAATTTCCCCGGGCGGGTCTCGCTCAGCATGCGGCCGTCGCGGTCGACCACGCGCGTGCCGTTGACCCAGAGCCCGTGCAGTCCTACGGCGTCCGTAGTCAGGCGCGCTGCGCCGCCGGGTAGATCGTGGACCCGGCGCTTCGGGCCGCGGTCGATCCGCTCCGGATCGAAGAGCATGAGGTCGGCGGCGTAGCCGGGCGCGATCCGGCCGCGCCCGGGCAGGCGAAAGATCGCCGCCGGCTTGGCCGTCAGCTCCTGGACAGCAGCCTCCATGGACAGCACGCCCAGGCCCCGCGACCAATGGCCAAGGAGGTGCAGGCCGAAGCCGGCATCGCAGAAGAAGGTCAGGTGCGCGCCGGCGTCCGACAGCGCTACCGAGGCGTTGGGATCCCGGATCGCCCGGCCCACGGCTTCTTCGTCCGAGTTCAGCAGGACCGCCGTGAACAGGCTGGCGAGGTCTTCCGAGATGGCGAAGTCCAGCATCCAGTCGAGCGGGTGCTGTCCGGCTTCCTCGGCGAGCTTGGAGACCTTGCGATGCTCCAAGTGCCGGTTCTCCGATCTGGCGGCTTCGGTGAGCTCGATCTTGTGCCATTCGCCGTTGAAAAGACGGACCCCGGCCGGGGCGTCCAGCTCCGCCTTGACCGCCGCGCGGAAGTCCGGGTCGGCCAGTTGCCGCTTCAGAGCCCCGCCGGAAACCTCCATCGCCGGTGCCCAGGCGGCGAAGCCCTCCAGCGGATAGGCCGAGGCGAGGGTGAAATCCATGGTCAGCGGGCAGCAGCTCACCTGACCCCAGAGCTCCCGGCCCCGTGCCCGCGCCTCGGCGATCTGGCCCAGCTCCCGGAAGATACCCTCCGGGTTGGTCGGGTTGTGCAGCAGGGCGGCGATCATCACCGGCCGTCCGGCCTTGGCCGCCAGCCGCTCCAAGTAGGGCACGTCGCTGCGGTCGCCCTTGGTCAGCATGAAGAGTCCGCGGCCGGAGGCCGCCATGGCCCCGACCAGGGCGTCCAGTTCCCGGTCGTCGGCCAGTCGCGAGGGCATGGGCCGTCCGCCCCAGCCGTTGTGTTGCGGCGCGGTCGAGGTCGCGAAGCCGATCGCGCCGACCTTCATGGCATCGCGGACGATGGCGGCCATGGCCGCCACCTCGTCCTCGCGCGCCGCCCGCTCGACCGCCGCCGGCCCCATGATATAGCTGCGCAGAGCGCTGTGGCCGATGAAGGCGGCGACGTTGGCGGCGGTGCCGCGCCGTTCGATTGCGTCGAGGTACTCGGGAAAGGTCTCGAAGCTCCAATCGATCCCGCGCTCGAGAGCGTCCAACGACATGCCTTCGACCTGGGTCAGATTACGCATCACCAGGTCGCGATCGGCTTCGCGGCAGGGCGCGATTGTGAAGCCGCAGTTGCCGATCACCGCGGTGCTGACGCCCAGCGCCGGGGAGGGGGTCAGGCAGGGGTCCCAAGTGATCTGTGCATCGTAGTGGGTGTGGCTGTCGATGATTCCTGGCATCAGCGCCAGGCCGTCGGCATCGACAACCTCTGCGTCCGGGGGCACCGCGAGCCCGGGTCCGAGCGCGGCGATCCGGCCGTCCGCCACGGCGACGTCGCAGCCTTCCTGCCGCGCGCCACCGTTGCCGTCGAAGACCGTCGTGCCTCTGATCACCATGTCCATATTGGCCTTCCCCGATTGCCGTGCCCGTCTTCGCAAAGGAGTGATGCCAACTTTCCCAAGGCAGACCACCGCTTGGCAAGGGGCCAGGCGACGCTCGCCAACAGGCGCGCGCCCCGGTCGAAGATCCGCGCCTCCGCGCCCTTCGATGGCTCCTCAACTCAAGTGCAAGGGCGGCCGATTCTTGCAACTCTAAGTAATAAATCTGCCGATTGTCGCTATATCCAGTGTCATAGATTGTATTGGGGATTACCCTTGCTGGTATTTCAACGGGATTTGCACTAAAATTTATCGTAATAAGAGATAAAAATTTAACATTCTACCTGAAGTTGCGAAGATTTTTTCTTCGCTAATACTGTTGGGACTTGGGAGGGGGCATGAGCAGGGTGGTCTCCGTCACCGGGCTGGCGGCTATTTGCGATTCGAGAACCAGGCGATACCCCGACCGCCGCCGCGGGTCCGACCCGAGGTCTCCGAAGGCATTGCAACCGGAGGTCTCCCGGACGGCTTTCCGGCATATCGTCTTGGTGTTCGTCCTCGTGCTGGCGGCGTCCGGCGTTCCGGGCAGCGGCGGCGCCCTCGGCGCGACCGAAGCCGAAACCCTGCGCAAAGCTCTGGAGCAGGAGAAGCAGAAGGCCGCCGCGCTGGAGGCCGAGCTCGAGAAGACCCGGAGCGAAATGCAGGCCCGCATCGACGAAGCCCGGGACGAACTATCGGCGCGGCTCGAAGAGCTCTTCGCGAGCGTCACCTGGAAGAGCGATCCCGAGGTTGCCGTCCTGCGCCAGAAGCTCGAAGCCGCGGTCGCGGAGATCGAGGGCTTGACCGCGGCGAAGGAGAAAACCCAGGCCTACGCGGAGAGGCTCGAGGCGCAGCTGCGCGACCTGAACCAGAAAGTCGAGGGCATCGAAGACGCGGCGCGCGGCGAGGCGGCCGAGGTCAGGGAACAGCTTGCCGCCAGGGAGGATGAGGTCGAGGGCTTGAAGGCCGCCGTCGCCGAAGCCGAGGCGGCCCGTGCCGAGACCGCCGAGCGGGTCGATCAGGAGCGGGCCAAGCAGGACGTTTGGGCAAACCGGGTGGTTGGCGCGAACGAGGCGGCGCTCAAGGCGGCGGCCGAGGCGCAGGAGCTGCGCGAGAAGGTCGGCGGTTTGGAATCAAAGCTGGCTGAGGTCGGCGACGAGCGCGACGCCCTTAAGCTGGCGCTGGAGAAAGCCGAGAGCGAGATCGGCAAGCGGATCGAACAGGTCTTCGCGGTGGCGTCCGGCGAGGCCAACGCAGAGGTCGACGGCTTGCGCAGGGAGCTCGAGGCCAGCAACAAGAAGATCGTCAGTCTCCAGGCCTCCAGTCGCGAGTCGGAGAAGCTCGAGCAGGAGCTGTCCAGCCTCCAGGCGGAGACCAAGACCTTGAAAGCGGCGGTCGCGAAGGCCGAGTCACGGCTCGAGGAGGCCAAGAGCGGCGAACAGGGCCAGGTTCAGAAACTTCAAGCGAAGACGGAC
>JAAUYK010007614.1_pt1 | contig 12980 bp, 10 predicted proteins | sample 7278021 | NCBI WGS metagenome assembly JAAUYK01 (sample SAMN14350223, study PRJNA611818) | marine sediment metagenome | isolation source: surface marine sediment (1.8m) | place: French Polynesia: Moorea | collected 2018-08
AAAAAAGCGGATATTGCAAAGACTATAGACTTTGCGTTTTTACAATAATTGGCGAGTTATTTGAGAAGCGTCCGAAGCATGCTTAGGTAACGCGCTGTGCACTTTGGAAAATAAGCGGATATTGCAAAGACTATAGTCTTTGCGTTTTTACAATTATTGGCGAGTTATTCTGCAATCTTCTGATGCACGCTTAGGCAACGCACTGTGGAAGCTGAAAAAAAGCATTGTTAAGCACATACGTAATTGTCGAACAGAACCTGAAGCAAGATTCGGTAGCGCGCTGCCAAATACAATTAAGTCGTAAGGTGTAGAACGGTAGTTGTGCTTGGGGAACGAGACTAGTCTTCATCGCTTGAAATGATACGTTGAAGTGTTTTGTCTAAATCCGCATCAATCTCGGGCGGGTCCGAGGAATCGGAACTGAACTCCTTAATAGGTCTACGTTTCTTCGGTTGAATCTTCTTGCGGGCCCGCTTCGTGTTCTTCTCTTGGTATTCGTTATCGGAGCTGATACTCGTTCCGAGCACGGCTGGTGCCTTCCTGTGTTGCTGCTGGTCGTCCTCGTCATCGGAGACAAGACGCGCACTGGCCACTTCTGGGCCGAGCCCGTCATCATCTTGGACCTGCTCATTGTCGAACAGTTTGGAGCGAACCCGCGATGCAGCCGGCTGTACGTCGTCTACGCTGGGAACGTAGATCTCGTCGTTGTCTGGAAACAACTTGCCGCGAGTCTCCGCTCCGGTCTTTGGCGTGGACGCGTCTGCCGGTGTTTTCGGGAGTGACGGGAGAGACGTGTCTGACGCAGGGCCCGAAGAGTTCCTGGAGACACCGGACGTGTTTCCGGCGGTTTCTGCTGTGATGGTGTCTTTCATGCCCTTGGGCTAAAAGGAAGAACAGAAGAACGTAAGGCTCGAGTGAATCACAAGTAAAGTACGAATTATGTACCAATTTCCAACTGCTGAAGCGTGCTCGAAAGCGTTCGAGGAATTCCTGAAGCGTCAGCGATCTGTTGCCCTCCAACTTGTGCTTGGCGCACGCGATGAACACGCGGTAGAGTGGGTCGGGCAGGGGTTCCTTCTTCGAGCACGTCTTGTGCCACCCTGGATATGTGTAGTCCCTCTTGATCACGATGGGGTGTAAGATCGCCATCAGGAGCTTGGAAGGGTAGTACCTGACGTCGACGGGTTCTTCCAGAAGTCTGAAAATGTAAGGGAAAGAGGGGGGCAAAAGAAAGATCGAAGGGTAAGTGAGGCATGCATAAGGCTCAAGAAAGGGTTTGAAGATGATTTCATTGTATGTGAGAGTTAATTGTCACACAATGCATATATATCCTGTTCGGAGAAGGCGCGCGCGTCCAAAGCGTGATCTGCGAGCGTAAGAATGCATTGTGTGACAGTATATATCTATATATGTATGTATAGATTAATAGAAAAGGAATCACAAGCAAGCATGAAATACGTTTCGTGAACAAATAACATTAATGAAATGAAAACTGACCTGTCGAGTGCGGCCTCACACTTCGGGTCTTTCTTGATGTACTCCTCTACTTCTTCTTTTGATTTCAGGGGGAATTCTACCGGTTTCTTGAGCATCTTGGCTGCCATGCCCTGGTCGTGCATGGCGTTGACAAGGGACTCGACCTTGTGCACGTCGTTGGTGAGCTTCTCTATGCAGCCGCAGAGGTAGACGAGAGAACCATTGACGCCCTCGTAGAGCTTCTTCCACTGCGTGTGCATGTTGTCCAGCTTCCGGTAGACCATCTGGTAGTCAGTCGAATCGTTGTTCGTCTTGCTCTTGAGTTGCACCCCGGGTGGGGGCTGGTCGACAACCATGGCTGCCTTCATGTTCTGGCTGGAGGAGGCCAACGGCGGATCATCTTGGAAAATGAACTGAATAGACGGTAGCAAGTAAGTGTCCGAATCATGCATGGTGATATATATATACATTCACCTGGCTTTCATTAATCATGTCCTCCATGTTGTCCTTGGCTGCCGGCGCAGTGACGAGGACGATGGCATCGGCGCTGGGTTTCGCCGCAGTGACGCTGAGAGTGAGGGTCTGCTGCTCTTCCGACTCTGGCGCGACCTTGGGCGTCTTCTCCGGCTCGGCCGATACCTTGGCTTTCTTCGTCTGCAGATGTTGATTGCCGCCGTTTTGCCTACGTTTTTCACGTCCAGGCCGTGACTGATGCGTGACTGAAGCGTCATTATCAGTGTCCGTGCAGGAGACAATCTTCTTGTACCTGGAGGAGGTCCCCAGCTTCGTGTACGGCTCGTTGGCGTTAGCAAAGTTCAAGCCCCTCAGAACTCTGCAGGGAAAATTGTCAATAGCTGATTCGACGGCTGCCTGAAGCGTCTCTCCAGTCCGGATAACTTCCTTAAGGTAGTCATTGACTGCCCGAGCTGCGCGGACACGGTCTTCGTTGTTGCAGATCGAGTCGACCTTGGCGAGGACGTGGTAGAGGTGACTGTCGGGCGGCTCATAAATGGGCAACTCTAGAGGCCGCATTCGAAATGCGCGGGTGAGCTTCAGATCCCCTTTGTGTACGGACTCAATCCCGCTGTTCTTGATCGTGTAGCAGTCGGCGTGGAGGTGGGGCGGAATCGGGGTCAAGTCGATGAGGAGGACGTGGTCGTAGGTTGTGCGAGTCGCCATTGCTACTGTTCCGCGTCCTAAGGGTAGCTGAAGCGTGACTCGAATAAACATGAAATGAGACAAAAGCAAAAATGGTGAAGTTCAGCCGCACGAGGAAGAACGCGACTCAGAAAAAGAGTCGGCAACGTGAGGCCGACCGCATGGCCCGGCTGCGCGCGAAGTACGTTGCTCCGGTTCTTGCCGCAGATAGTTTGCATCGGTTGCACAGCGAGACTCACGACGGGGAAGTGGAAGAAGTTGAGCACGAGCCAGCCGCGCATCAGACGCTAGAGGATGATGTCGAGCCATGGGATGGAGGCTGGCAGGAGGCCATGGAGCCTACTGAAGAAGCAGAAGAAACCGGCAACAGTTCGCATCCTGAACGTGTCCGCGTGCGAGGTATGGTCCTGCAGCTTGGAGAAGAGCATACACCTGAAGTACTGGCGCCTGAAGTGCCCGTGACGCACGTAGATGCTGATGATGTGGCTAAATTCTTCGTCACGCTTCAGGCGAAGAGGAACGTCTCGCAGGCTGTTATGAGGGACATTATTGACTTTCTGAGAAAGAACGATGTCTCGGACGTGCTCAAGCAGAAGAAGCTCCCCAGCTTTAAGACGATGCGGCGGGAGGCGGTGGCAAAGCTGCCCAAAGTCATGGTTGATGTCGAGTGCACAAACAAGCACGGAGAGAGCGTGATGCTTGCGTCGCGTGCACAATATCCACGGAAAGAGATTGGAAAGAAGGAGTTGAGCGTGAAATACAGCCTCTACACGGTGTCGCTGAAGGACGTTTGGAAGTGGCACATCAGAGCGCACCCGGGACGAGAACAAGAAACGCTTAGCAAGACTTTTGACTTCTCCTTGGATGGCGTACCCGAAAGCCGATCGAGTGGCTTGTCAATCGATGTCCTTTCGATCCGGTTTGTCGACTGCCGGAACATCTACACTCTGAGCATTTTTCACCCAGCAAAGAAGAGACTCGGAAACAAAGACGCGATCGTGCTCCGGCCGCTTCTGGAGGGCCTGGCGGAAACCGATTTGAGGCTGCGGTACGTGATCGCCGACGCCCCGAAGCGCGCCTCGTTGCAGGGCCTCAAGAGTCATGCCGCCACCGCCGGCTGCCCCTACTGTTTCGCAAGAAAGGTGAACAAGCACTGGCCGAGTTCGACGTCGGGAGGGCGGCCACGGACAGACGAGGAGATCCGAAGAAAAGCTGAAGAAATCGCCGAGGGCATCTTAGACGACGGCGAAGGCATTAAAGGTATTAGTCCACTCGTAGACGTGCCTGGGCTAGACCTTATTAACGATGTCCCAGCTGAAGCCATGCACTTGATCTTCCTCGGCGTCACGAGGAAAATGATAAAGATGATGTACAAGCACTCCAACAGCAAAAAGTACAACTTGCGCTACCGGCGAGCAAGCGACGCGATGTTGAACAGCGGCTTGGGGGCGACCAAGGCGTTGGACGGGTTCTCCCGCCGCCCACGAGATCTAGACGTCGCAGTGTACAAAGCAGAAGAGTACAAGAACCTGCTGGTGGCGTACTGGCCCACCGTGATGCTCAGCTGCCCCCGGGAAACGATCCGGATCTGGCTGCTGACCGTCTTCATCGTCCGCGCCATGAGCCAGCCGGATAGTTGCTATAACCGCTTGCGGGAGAAATACGACTTTGAGGAGTTGTTAGTTGACTGGTACGAGGCGTACGAGGAGACGTTCGGAGCAGAGCAGTGCACGTACAATACGCATTGCTTCCATCATCTGAAGCTGGTGCGTGATTTGGGTCCGTTTTGCGTAACAACGGCCAAACACTACGAAGACCATTACGCCGTCTTGAAGCTGAACTACACGAGCGGGACGACGGCCACGGGGACCCAAGCCCTCACCTCACTCATGCTCGGGCAGACAGCGGGACACGCGTGCTTCAGGAGGAGGCAAATAACAGAAAAGAACTCAGCGAAAGTGGAAGACCGCTACGTGTACCTGAAGGAGGGAAAGGTTGTCTTCGTGACTAACCTGCTAGACCATAGCCTCTTCCGTGCCCGAGTTGTGCCCACTCACAGCGGTGTTCGCGGCCTTCTTCCCGGCGTCGACTTCACCGATGTCCTCGTCTTCAAAATTGAGCCGGATCGGCTGGGCGAAGAGGTCACGGCGCGGGCAAGCGACGTCTTGGGCAAGTGCGTCGTCTGCTACGAGTACTGCTCCGTGATGACGTGGAGCATGATGGACATGTAGTTCACGCACGCCTCGGACACGATTGCAGACTCAAACTTCGACCGGTGCACTTTTACTCTGACTCCGAATCTCTGGGGCTCCGCTCTCCGCCTCAGTTTAAATTTTGGTCGTTGTCGTTGACAGCTGACGCCCGCCTAGACAGTCCGTTCGGCGCCTGCGCGCCTGCGATCGGTGTTTCGCTTAGCAAGTGCCGGTTGCACGAAATTCTTCTGCCCACGCTACAGCCGACGCACGCCTGCCCTCCGGCCCAAGTTTGGGGTTCACGTTATCGAAAGGAGAAAGTGCGGAGGACGGAGTTGGCGCCAAAAAGTCCCCATCTTCTCTCCTGTCCTGACTCACACGTGCTTCAGAATCTGATTCGTTTCGGCTCTTCCCGGATTAACTCGACATGGCGTCCATCCACGTGATCTCCTCCGAAGACCCCGACAAGCCGTCTGACGCGAACACCAGTGTCGACCTGGACGTGTCCACCGAACCTTACACCGATTCAAGCGGCGACGAAACCGACGAGGAGGAGAAGAGGCGCAAGGCCATCAAGAGGGCCCAAGCCAAGCTGGGGAAGCTCCTGAAGAAGGAGAAGACCTTGAAGAAGAAGCGCCTGAGCAAGAAGTCGAAGCGCGTGGGCACCAAGCCGGCCCCAGTGGACGCCAAGCCGGTGGAGAGCGATCAGACTCAGACTCCGTCCCGCCTCGCCAACATCGGCAGCAATGTCTTTGAGAAGAAGGAGGAGCCGGGGCACGACTCGAACACAGCGACGAGGAGCCAATTGAATGAGGTGGACAAGATCTTCGAGGCAGCGGCCAACGACATCGCGAAGATCGTCTCCGAGATCATGGCCACTCATGGCTACGGCAAGGATGAAGCGAGCGCCAGCAACGAGAAGACCGCCATCGGATGCGTGCCCCTCAGCCTCCCGCACGAGGCCGAGCTGGAGGTTTTGGTCAGGCCGGAGACGCTGCGCACCACCGAGTGGCAAGAGACCCTAGCGCCGTTCCCGAACGTGACCCAGCGCCTTCTCGGCCTCGAGCCCAACGATGAGCACAAGTTCCTGCTGAAGGGGGTCATCGAGGGCCTGCAGGTAGTCAACTCGAAGCTGGACCGCGTCCTGAACATCCAACACCTACAGTCCGTGGCGCACCTGAACGTCGTCAAGACCTGCAACTTGTTGCGCGTCCTCTGCCTCAGTGACGGCCCCGACAAGGATCGCGTTTACAAGTCGCTGAACCAGTCTCTGCGTGTTGTCGTTCTCTCTTCGGACTCGGACCTCAAGAAACTTCCGTTCAACACCTTAACCGAGCTCGAGACGTTCTTCAGCAACACCGATCGCATCCAGAAGCTGGCGTACTACCTGCTCAGCTATGTCGAGTTCGGGAAGGCGTTCGCCGACAACGTTATCCGCACCGTCTTCAGTGCGAGCCTAGTCCGCTCCAGCTACTGGAGTCTGGGAGTCGAGTGCAAGAAAGGGTATGTACGCATATATGAAAGAGAATCTGAGGCGTGTTTGAGGCTACATTCCAACTCAATTTGATTCCAGAAGCCTGCCCGACAACTCGGCGTACCTGCCCGTCTACGTGCAGCTGTTCTTCGTGCGCGTTGCCAAGGCCGCCCACGGGTACGCCCACATCAAGAGCAATGAGAAGTTCGACGAGCCAAGCTTCTGCCGCGAGATCAAGTACAAGTTCTACAATACCCAGAGGAACGAACTCAAGCGCAAGGTAATCGCTTCCCAGGCAGGCTCCAACTCCGACAACCTGGCCAGGAAGGAGTCCGAGGCAACCACGGCCACACCCGACATGAATCCGGTGGTCAGGCTGGAGCGCTACGAGGGCTTGGTTCGCATCCAGGATGGCAGGAAGCCGCCTACGCCTGCAACGGAAGAGGCGCCGGTAATGACCCGCACCCGGGCCGTGACCAGGACCGGCATCACCCCCCTGGCGGACCTCGAGCTCTGCATCGACCTCGGTGGATCTCTCGGGGACGTCATCCAGAAGCTGGAGAAGATCGTCGCGGCCGCGGAGAAGAAGAAGGGCGTCAAGAGAGCTTTGGACAGGGTCAAGGAGCTATTGGTCATTCTGGCCAACACTCCGGAGTCGGAGGACTGGACCGACATCATCCACGACTACACGGTATACATTGCCAAGCTCTGAACACGTCTTAAACGTTAACCATGCACATTTCCCCGTATATTCCAATTGCAAAGTAAGCAGACAACTATACAACCCCGCCCTTAAACGTCCCCGACGCGCGTCGCAAACGCTCCCCACATTTCCCCCTTCACATATGTGCTTAGCTAGGACGAAGATTTATTTCCGTTTCCCCACTAACTACCTGATCCGCGCCTTAAACGCGCGCGACTATTTCCCCAGAAGACAGCTAGGATAGAAGAAGGAAGACAAGATATATTATTTCGAGCGTCGATCGCCGAAACTCGCCCGAAACATCCCCGCCGACAAATCGTTCTCAAGTTGGGAGGAATTATAATTCCCCCACTATGTAACCTGTACCTCATGCGCGCCTTAAACGCGGCCTACAACTTCTCCCCAACCTTAACAAAACTCAGATGTAACCGTTATGTTCCCTACTCAGATATATTTTCTATATGTACCTGTTTGGCGTCTCAAACGCGCCCAGCTTACAACTTCCGAAATATACCATTATATACGTACTCATCCCGTAGTACAAGTTTTCCTACTCTCTCATTTGTTAATACTTCTCGAATCTACTCAAACTTTGCTACCTATTTCCTCCTTTGCTCCTCCAATGACTTTAAGTCGTGTCCAGATTGTGTCCGAGGCATACATGGAACTCCGTATGTGTAAAGGGTACTTTAACTTTAACTCTATTTGTCAAACGTTTATTTCTCCTTTCCAATATCCATGTATGGGTAGAATTCCAACATCAGAACGAAGCCGAATCGTGATTCAGCTACGAGGCTTCCCATTGGTCCATTTAAATTTTCCGCTCTTTTTCTGCACGCGTCCGTCCCCTAAAGGCTCACTTCCTCCTTTTCCGCTTTTTCCGTCGATCGGTCAGTCGGAGACGAACCAAGCCCGACGTCGGACGCCATCAAAAAAGAATCAAAGAATCAATCCAAGAATCCGACGCGAATCCGAAGCCAGCCATGGCGGAGACCTCCACGGGCAAGACCAGCACCACGAGGGCCACTACAACAAGCACGGCGACGACATCCGGCGCCACGACGGTCACAACGGCTGCGGCATCGAGGCCGATTCCGTCGACGGGGACCCACCGGGGGCTTCCCCCGGCCGCACCCCAGCCATCGCTCGTTCGCCAAGTCCGGAGCAAGGTCACAACAGACGAGATTACCAAGATCGGGCTGACCGAGGTGAGCGCGGGTGTCTACGTGAAGACCACCGTGACGGAGATCAAGAAGGAGGAGCTCGTCCGTGTCGGCATAACCGAGGTGAGCCCAGGCGTCTTCGTCAAGGATCCCCAGCTCGCTGCGACTCCGAGCCAAGACCCGGCGGCGCTCTCCTCCATGGCGCCCGGCGGATTCGACCCGCAGGTCGAGACGCCGATTGAGACGCCCGGGTATTCGGCTCCGACGCTCGACTCGCCCAGCCACACGCTGCAGTACGCCGGACTGGCGGGAGCGACTCCTTCGGCCACAGCCACAACGGGCCAGACTACCAGCGACCCGACCCCGGGCACGTCTAAGGGTAGGTTGAAACACGCATTCCATCCATTCAACCAATTCACTTTACTTTACTTTTCAGGCGCAGAGGCCAGCGGCCAAGAGAAGTCCAAGGCCGCCTCCAAGGGCGAGAAGTCCAAGAGGACGGGCACGGGAGAGACTGAAGCGACGGCGAGCACCTCGCAGCAAGGGACTACGCCGCACAGTAAGTACAGATTATAAACCTCAATTTATCAATGATTTCATGATCCTTTCCAAGTAGGGATCCCTCTAACTCGCTCCCGTTCTGCGGCGGAGACGCCCCTCAGACGCGTCTGGGAGTACAGCGATAACCCACACATCGAGGATCTCGATGAAGTGATCCTGGCCGTGCCGGACTACCCCAGCACCGACCCGGACGACGCCGCGTTCCGCCTGGCCATGAGCAAGATGTACGAGGAGCACAGGGCCGAGGACGAGCACACATCCGAGGACGAGATCGACGCCAGGGAAGTGCAGGACGTTAACATCGAGGCCCGCCAGGAGCTCGACCCGGATCTCCTCGCTGGAAAGCACCGTGAGCAGGACTCGGAGTCGAGCTCGTCCTCCACGTCGGTCCGCGAGAGTGCCACCACGGAGCCCCTCGACATCAGTGGCCTTGAAGAGGAGGAGGAGCGCGAGCAAGAGCGCGAGGAAGACGAGGCCGAGGAGGACCCCTTCCAGGAGGCGAGCAAGAAAAAGGGAGAGAAGGAAAAGGGAGAGAAGGAGAAGCCTCCCAAGCGCGCTCTGCGCTCCTCTCGGCTCGCCGCCGACTTCGAGGATTCCGAGGACGAAGATTCGGAGGACGCCGCGGCCAGGGAGGGCTTCGATCCGTCCACCGTTCACCAAGTCGACATGGACAATCCGGAGGTAAGGCACGCCCTGGGCACGGATTAAGCTCGCATATACTTACCCTTCCCATTTCTTAGACTATGGAAGCTGCTCGCAACATCGCCGAACGCGTCAAAGCGATCCCGAAGGGCGCCACGGGCCCGGCCCAGGTCCCGATGTCCGGCGAAGACGCGGAGCGCCTACTCTACGAAAGGGCAGGCAAGGAGAAGCCGGCACTCCACGGCAAGTCGGCTGAGGAACGCGCCCTGGACGCGACTGGGTTCGAGGGCGACACGCCCGAGGAACTGGCCGTCAAGACCGCCAAGATTGCGAAGTCCGGAGCCAACTCCTCCCTCCAGATGCAGCGCGCCATGAGAGACATCCGCGACACGCTCGACATCCACTCCGTCTCCCTCATCGGCATGCAGGATACTCTGGCGAACCTGAGGCGCGCCATGAGAGTGCACGATGTCTCCGTCAAGGCCACAGAGAGCGCGCACAACCCGCAGCTGAACCCTCTCCTGGTCAACTATCTTCCTTTCGATAGTCAGCCTGTCGTCGAGGAGTTCTTTGAAGTGAACGACCGCACCATCGCCCTCCAACGCTACGTCAGCAAGATGGTGCCCTGGGATCCCTCAACGTTCGCCCATAACATGGTGGCCCTCCTGTGCACGTATCAGTACCGGATCGACTACGCCTTCCCGGGGGAGAGGAACACAATCGCAAAGCTGGCGTATATCCCCGAACGCCTAGAGGTCTTTCTGAAGTCGGCGGCGGAGTTCGTCGCGCGCGAGAGTGGGAAGGTCGCCGACATGAAGACGGTCAAGAACCAGTTGCGCCGTGCCTTCCAGGCGTCCAAGGTCAGACGCGAGCGCGAAGCGAACGAGGAGCGCGCCCTACAGCCGGATGAGCGCATCTATCCTTACGGCATGCCCCCGGCTGAGCACGGCAAGAAGGAGGATCCCAAGAAGGCGGCCGGCAAGAGGAAGAAGAGCTCCACTGGCGGCCCCGCAAGGAAGAAGAGGGCGTCGGCAGCTGCGGCGGAGAAGTCCATCAGAGACGGGGCCGATGCCGAAGCGAGCGCCAGCCACGACACCGAGGAGAAGGAGTCGAGCGAGGTCATCAACCTCTCAAGCGACGAAGAGGATAATGAATAAGCGAAAGGACAAAGCGTGAAGCGTGCCCGAAACAAATTTTAAGCGCACCCTAGAGCCCACCAAGAAGATTTCGAGCGCACTCCCCAAGTGAAGTTACCCCATACTAGTCTATCATGAATTTTACAAGGAACAAATCAAGTCATTCCCCAGTCATGAGTCAAACTCAATTAAGAATCGATATACATAATCAGCTCTACCCTACGTACATGTATATATATACGCGCACCTCACACGTATCTAACAACCCACGCATGTCCCAGATTCGACCTAAATACGCACGCGAGAATAAAGTTCCATAAGGTCGATTCTCCATTACTTTTTAATATTCTGCCACTTTTTCCTTGGGCTTTACTTCACATAATACGCATGACGCAGATATCATTCAGCGTCTCTTGCGAGACAGAACAGACTGGCTGAATAACTCATTACTTTGCTGAGACGAAACTCGGTCGCGTTCCTGTTCCACTTCAGCATGCTCGGTCGCTTCGTTGAGCACGCGTTCAAATTCCTCATGGAACTCGCTTCCGAAACGGGCTTGAGGTTCTTCCGCTTCGCCTCCGACGTCTTCTTCTTGAGGTTCTGCCGCTTCGCCTCCGACGTCTTCTTCTTCTGCCTCATGCTGGCTTCGGGCACGGATTTCGCGTCCTTCTTCGTACTGCAGAGCCTGGCTGTCAGTCTCCATCTCCTGACTCTCCTGGAACGAGTCGAAATCCCCGGAGCGGTTCCAGCCTTCGCTTCCGGTTCTGCTGACGATGCCGGAGGCGCCGGACTCACAGAGATTGTTGCTGGTGAACGACGACTCGGGCAGGAGGTCGGCCTCGCTTCCGGTTCTGCTTGGAAACGACTCGTTGATCAGCTGCTCCTCCGCTGCAAGGACGTTCCTCCTCTCGCCCGCCTCGGACTCGGAACTCGGATCGGGCACGACTGCTGCTCGAGTGTCTTCATCTTCAGAGCTAAGTTCGTAGGAGGAGTCGTCACGCTGCTTTCTGTCTTTGGACTGGTTGGCGCGCACAGTCAGGTCACTGAGCGACATGTAGACAGCCCCGCGGTTCGCGATCTCGTACTTCTCCGGCGTCATGTCCGAACTCTTCTCCTCTCGGTGGTACCGCATCTGAAAGTCGCTGAAGCGCGCTTCCGACACTTCCCCTTCGATGCTCACGATGCTCATGACCGCGATGACCGTGGACACCATTCCGATGTACGTCGTGTACGTGCTCATCTTGGACTCGGGGGCCTCCACGATGAGTCGGAACTTCGTGCGCGTCTCGTCCTTTGCTTGGAGAATGCCGGTTATGTTGTGCTTCCGTGCGGGCCAGAAGATGAGGGCGACGAAGAGGTGCGTGGGCACGCTTGCGATACGCTCCAGGTCAAGCGTCACCCGGAACAACATGGTGAACAAGATCGTTTCTCTGTCACGCTCTAATCACTATTTTTCCACAGCCAGTGACAGCTGCTTGTGGTTGAGCAGGCGCGCGCGCAAGCTAGCTGAATCGTGCGTTAGGTTCGTCCTGTTAAACGGGCTAAAAAATGCTAATTATGCAAAGACTATAGTCTTTGCTTATTTCTCAGAAATTGGCAAGTTTCCTGAGATTACCTGGCGCACGCTTCACGTTCGATGATGGCCGCGGCTGCGCAATTAACAATAAAATTGCCTGTACCACAGTATAATTACCTAGCTGTATTTTCTTTAATTACCCAGCGCGTATCTCAAGCGTGCTTCAGTTGCCCGAAGCATGCGGTGGTTAACCGTTTACAAAATTTGCACCTCGGTCAAACGGTAGTCCAGAACCGGTGGCTCATCGCTTACATTGCACTTTCGCTGGGTGCAGTCCCCACCTTGGTCAAACCCATACCTTCTATTTTCATGATTTATACATCAAAAGATGCAGAATTGCACGGAGATTAAGAATATTGAAAAAAAAATATAGGTCTAGCTACCACTTAGGCTGTTATTTGAGAAACGGGAGTCGTACCCGAGTCGGGAGTCCCGACACAGTGCGACACCGCAGTCTTGGTTACGTCGGGACTGTATCGCACGAAGGGCAGTTGATGGTCTTGAGTTTTGGGAAGGGATCGTGACCGCCCGCGACGACCACGTAGTCATCCTTGGGCCCGGTTCCTTCTAATTTGGGCCTCACAAGGCCACAGGCAAGGTTTTGCTTTGCACCGGGAAGATGCGGTAGAAACTCCCAATCTTTCGACCCGTTGTAGAGGTACCTACACGTATACGTAAAGTAGAGGCTCTCAAAAAAGTTTTAGATTTCTAGAATATTGACGTGGTTTGTCCTTTTTGATAATGCGACTTTCCCACTAGACACCTCAATTCTGCTTGGATTTGAGGAAATTTTAAGACAATGTGCTCATAACTATGATCCAATAAAATGTTAGGAATCGGCCCAATTCAAGTATTCACTGTATTCAAGCAAGAGTAATGATTTTGAAGGTAAACGTCGT
>JAAUYK010084740.1_pt1 | contig 12970 bp, 8 predicted proteins | sample 7278021 | NCBI WGS metagenome assembly JAAUYK01 (sample SAMN14350223, study PRJNA611818) | marine sediment metagenome | isolation source: surface marine sediment (1.8m) | place: French Polynesia: Moorea | collected 2018-08
ACGTCATCTCGCGGGTCGACGGCTACCACGGCAGCACCTATCTCGCGGCCTCGATCACCGGCGTGATGTTCGACCGCATCGGCTTCGACGTGGTCGAGGATACGATCCACCACGTCTCGCCGCCGAACTGCTACCGCCGTCCCGAGGGCATGAGCCTGGAGGCCTTCTGCGACCACCTGGTCGAGGAGTTCGAGGCCAAGATCCAGGAGGTCGGCCCGGAGAAAATCGCCTGCTTCTTCGCCGAGCCGATCATGGGCGCCGGCGGCGTGATCGTGGCGCCGCCCGGCTATCACCGGCGCATGCTCGAGGTCTGCCGCAAGTACCAGGTGCTCTACATTTCCGACGAGGTGGTGACCGCTTTCGGCCGCCTCGGCCACTTCTTCGCCTCGGAGCCGGTTTTCGACATCGTCCCCGACATGATTACCAGCGCCAAGGGCATCACCTCGGGCTACCTGCCGCTCTCGGCGACCCTGCTTTCCGACGAGATCTACGAGGTCATCTCCGTGCCCCAGGCCGAAGGCGCGCTCTTCACCCACGGCTTCACCTTTTCCGGCCACCCGGTCTCCTGCGCCGCGGCGCTCAAGAACATCGAGATCATGGAGCGGGAGGATCTCTGCGGCCACGTGCGCGAGATCGGCCCCTACTTCGAGCAGCGCCTTGCCGCCTTGAAGGAGCTGCCGCTGGTCGGGGACGTGCGCGGCAGCCACTTCATGATGTGCGTCGAGAACGTCGCCGACAAGGAGACCAAGGAGATCCTCGACCCCGGCATCCTGATCGGCAACCGCATCGCCCGCTTCGCCCAGGAACGGGGTCTGATCGTGCGGCCGATCGCCCACCTCAACGTGCTCTCGCCGCCGCTCACTATGAACCGCGGTCAGATCGACACGACTGTCGATATCCTGGCCGAGAGCATCGAGGCAGCGGCCAACGAGCTGAGGCACGAAGGCTTGTGGCGAGGTTGAATCCCGGCAAGGATCCCGCCGTGGTCATTCGGCAGGCCGTCGCGGCTCTCAAGAGCGGAGACCGGGAACTGGCGCGCCGACTGAGCACGGAGGCCTACAGGCTCGGTCGCCAGAACCCCGAGATCGTGATCTTCCACGCCGGGGTCCTGGCCGACTGCGGGGCGATCGCCGAGAGCCGCCGGGTCTACCAGGAGCTGCTCGCGATCGCGCCCGGTCACGGCGGCGCCCTGGCCGGGTTCGGCGCCCTGTTGGCGGCCGAGGGGCGCTACGAAGAGGCTATCGCGCACCTGGAGCAGAGCCGCGCGCGGCAACCGGATGCGCCGGAGATCGCCTTTCAGCTGGCCAATGCGCTGCGCCTTGCGGGACGCCCCGAAGAGGCGGCGGAACACTACCACGCGATGCTCGAGCGGGCGCCGAACCTGGTCCCGGTGAAGATCAACCTTGGCGCCTTGCTGCTGACGCTCGGCCGCGCGGGCGAGGCCGAGGCCGTGCTAAAGCGGGCCGCCCGCGCGGCCCCGTCGCATCCCTTTGTCTGGAGCAACCTGGCGGCGGCGCACCTTCTGCTCGGTGACCTGGATCCGTCGGTCTCCGCCGCCCGCCGGGCGATCAACCTGGCCCCGGGCAACCCCCAGCCCCAGGGGATCCTGGGCAATGCCCTGAGCGCGCTGCAGCGCCCGGCCGAAGCCCGGGCCAGTTTCGAGGCCGCGCTCGAGCGGGACCCGGAGAACCGGGAAGCGCTCATCGCGCTCGCCAACCTGGCCGACGCGGCAGACGACTTCGAGATCGCGGTCGACTACTTCCAGCGCGCACTCGCGCTCGCGCCGGACGACCCCTGCACGCTGGGCAGCCTCTTCATGCTGCTCCGGCGGACATGCCGCTGGGCCGAGGCGGAGGCTGCCGGCGCGCGCCTGGACCGACTCCCCCTAGGCGGGGGGAGCACGCCGGCCGAGCCGGTCATGACCAGCGTCACCCGATCGGCCGACCCGGGGCGGAACTTTCAGGTGGCGCAGGCCTGGGCGCGGTCGATCGAGGAGAAGATGGGCCGGGACCGGCCGCGCCCGCCAGCGGCCCCCAGGGAGCGGCTCACCATCGGCTACCTCTCCTACGATTTTCGCGACCACGCAATCGGCCAACTGGTCCGCGGCCTCTTCGCGCAGCACGACCGCGGCGGTTTCGAGATCCTCGGCCTGTCCTACGGCCCCGATGACGGCAGCGCCTACCGCCGGCACTTCGAGGAAACCTTCGACCGCTTTATCGATCTTGCGCCGATGAGTCACGAGGCGGCAGCCGCCGCGATCCGGAGCGAGGGGGTCGACATACTGGTCGACCTGACCGGCCACACCAAGGGGAACCGGCTCGAGATTTGCGCCCTGCGCCCGGCCCCGCTGCAAGTCACCTGGCTGGGTTTCCCCGGCACCACCGGCGCGACCTTCATCGACTACATCGTGACCGACAGGGTCCTGACCCCGCCGGACGAGGAGCAGTGCTACAGCGAGGCACCGGTCTTCCTGCCCCACAGCTACCAGGCCAACGACCGCTGGCAGGAGATCGCCGCCGACGCCGGCCTGCGCAACGACCACGGCCTGCCGGAGGGCGCCTTCGTCTTCGCGGCGTTGGTCAACAGCTACAAGATCGACGCACCGGTCTTCGACTGCTGGATGCGCATCCTACAGGCCGTGCCGGGCAGCGTTCTCTGGCTGCTCTGCCGGCTCGAGACGGTGATGGCGCGCCTGCGCGCAGAGGCGGCTGAGCGGGGGATCGACCCCGAGCGCCTGATCTTCGCTCCCTTCCTCGCCAAGGCGGACCACCTCGCCCGCCTGGCGCACGCGGATCTCGCCCTCGACACGCGGGTCTACACCGGACACACGACGACCAGCGACTGTCTCTTCGCCGGGCTGCCGGTCGTGACCGCCGAGGGCCACCACTTCGCGTCGCGGGTCTCCGAGAGCCTGCTGTGCGCCGTGGGGCTGCCGCACCTGGTGGCGCCCGACCTCGCAGCCTACGAGACACTGGCCCTGGATCTCGCGCGTGACACCGATGCGCTCGCGACGGAACGCCGGACGCTGGAAGAAAAGCGGCTGAGGACCCCGCTGTTCGACACTGGGCAAACGGCTCGTGACCTGGAGCGGGCCTACCGCGCCATGTGGGCCCGCGCCGAGCAGGGCTTGCCTCCTGCGCCGATCGACGTGGCCGCGCTGCCGGAATAAGGGCCTAGAGCGGATCATGTTTGGGTGGAACCACTTCGTGGTTGCCCTCTAAACATGTGAATCCGCTCTACAACATTGGTTTAGAGCAGATTCACCGGGTTTGATGGATCGTCTCTGGCGATTCAGTCAAACCCGGATCTGCTCTAGGCGGTAGCGCCGCCTTAGCGGCCCTTGAAGCGGGGCAGACGCTTCTCGTTGAAGGCGGCGATGCCTTCGCGACGGTCGTCGGTGTCGATCAGCGTGTAGTAGCGCTCCAGCTCGAGCGCCAAGCCCTTTTTCAGCGGCAGGTCCAGCGCGCCCGCCGCCGCGCGCCGCGCCGCCGCGACCGCCAGGGGCGCGTTGCCGGCGATCTTGCCGGCCGTCTTCAGCGTCGCATCGAGCAGGTCCTCGGGCGCGTAGAGACGGTTGATCAGACCCCAGCTCAAGGCATCCTCGGCGCCGAAGGGCGCGCCGGTCATCAGCAGCTCCCGGGCCCGGGCCGGCCCGACCACCCGGGCCAGATTCTGCGTGCCGCCGATCCCCGGAATGATGCCCAGGGTGACCTCGGTGAAGGCGAAGCGCGCGGTGGTCGAGGCGTAGGCGAAATCGCAAGCCAGGACCAGTTCCAGACCGCCGCCGAAAGCGGCGCCATTGACCGCCGCGACGCACGGTAGGGGGCTCCCCATAATGGCGTAGGCCATGGCCTCGAAGACGCGGTGCTGTCGGCGCCAATCCTGCTCCGACATGCCCTGGCGCTCCCTGAGGTCGGCGCCGGCGCAGAAGGCCCGGTCGCCGCGGCCGGTCAAGACCACGACGCGCAGATCGTCGCCGGCGCCGGACAGGCCTTGCCAGAGATCGACCAGCTCCTCGGCCATGGCCGTGTTGAAGGCGTTCGCCGCCTTCGGCCGGTTGAGCCGCACCAGCAGCACCTTGTCGGGCCGGCGTTCGACCGAGAGCGTGGCGTAGTCGGTGGCCGTCATGGATACCTGCCCGCCCTCCTCTCCCGGCGCGCCGTCGCAGCCCCGCCGGGAGGATTAGTCCCTGGTTTCGCCCGGCTCCATCACGATGATGTCGACCGGATGACCGCCGAAGGCTTTCTTCAGCGCTTCCGACGTTCCCGTCAAGGGCGGAAAGTTCCCCTATTGCTTAGAGACCACCGCCTCGACCTGGAGCTGCACCGTTATCGCGAGCAATTGTAACAGGTCGCCACGCGCGATTCTGCGAAACGACCCTCGGTGCGCCCTACCGACGATTCCATCGCGCGACAATGACAGCCCTGCCTCAACTGCCTTTTCGCGGCGCGGCGTCGTTCAGATCCCAATCGTAGCGGTCGTCGTCGATCGAGGTGACCTCGGCCAGCGCGGCTTTCAGTTCCCGGTCCGCGTAACGCTTCAGGTGCGCGATGACGCCGGCGTCATTGCCGCCGAAATCCTCTTCGAACCAGCTGTAGATGCTGGAGACCACCAGGCGTCCGTCGCGCACCTCGGCGCCGCGGGGGTGGTTGACGTAGGCCGTGGCACCGGCGTCCAGGTAAGCGTCAGCATTCTGCGCGGTCACCGCCTCGGCCATCAGGTTGGGACAGCCGATCGAGGCGCAGTTGACCGCGTAGTGGATTCGCGGATCCCGCCAGATAGGCCTCAAAATACGGTGCTCGATGTCATCCAAGGTCAAAGCCTCGCCCTCGACCGTGATCAGCTCGGCGCCCCAGGGTCCGTCGGCGAATAAGCCCGGCGAGATGTCGATATCCCGAATGCTTTCCACCGGATAGTTGTCGAGCACTACCTTGACCGTCAGGGCGTTGTAGAGGTTGATCCAGTAGGCCCGCTGCTGGTCCCGGTTGAAGCGGCTGATCGGAGTCGCGGCCAACCGGTCGAGGTAGGCAGCGAGCGCTTGCCGGTCCTCGCCGCTCACTTGCCCGTAGGCGATACGGTTGACGCCGTCGTCGTGCTCGCTGACGTGGGCGCGCAGGAAAACGTCCCAGGCGCCGTGATCGATCTCGGCGGTCGCGCCCGCGTCGTGCGCGGTCCAGCGATCCCACAGCTCGGCGCGCGGCGCCGCCTGCGGGCTGCCCGCCGTGATCGCCCAGATGACGGCGGCGAGCGCGGTAAGGCTCAAGAGCCGGGCGGCCTGTTGGAACGGCGTGGAAAGTCTCGAAGTCCTCGATCGGCCCATGGTCCATTCTCTCCTCATCAAGGCCCCCGACGGCGGCGGGCCCGTCCTCTGGCCATCAAATGGGGCGCGGCCGGGCGAGAGGAAGTCACTTTTGGCGCACAGGCGCGTGAGCGCGCCCTGCACCATCCCTTAGAACAGGAAGACGCCCTTCCCCGTCGTCTGGCGATCGAACAGTTCGTAGGCCTCGACGACCTGCGGGAGCTCGAAGCGGTGGGTGAAGATCCGCTCCAGGTCGATGCCCCGCTCAGCGACGAAGCGGGCGCAGTCGGCCTGGCCGTAGCTCGAGAAGGTCCAGGAGCCCATGACCGTCAACTGGCGCCGGATCAGGTCGTTGGAGACATCCAGCGTCAACTCGCCACCTTCGCCGACGAAACAGACCGTGCCCCAGGTTCGGGTCGAGCGCACGGCCTGGGCCCGGGCGCTGGGCGCGGCACTGCAGTCGAGCGCCAGATCGACGCCGCGCCCCCCGGTGAGCGCCATCAGAGCTTCTATCGCGTCGGTGTCGCGCGGGTTCACCAGCGCGTCGGCGCCGAAGCCTTCCGCGATGGCCAGCCGCTCGGGCGAGACGTCCAGGGCGATCACGCGGGCACCCATGGCCGAAGCCAGCATGACGGCGCTCAGGCCGACCGGGCCCTGGCCGAAGACCGCCAGCGTGTCGGCGGCGGCCAGCTTCATGCGCCGGATCGCGCCGAAGGCGGTCCCCGTGCCGCAGGAGATCGCCGCGCCCTCGGCGAAGGACAGCGGTTCGGGCAAGGACACCAGCGTGCTGGCCGGCACCGTCATGTAGGGCGCGTGGGCGCCGTGGGCGGTCACGCCGTAGACCACTGAGCCTTCGCGGCAGAGCTGTTGCCAGCCGGTGCGGCAATCCTGGCAGAGGCCGCAGCCCTTGTAGTGGTGGCACATGACCCGGGAACCCTCCGGGAAGAGCCCTTCGGGCAGGTTCGCGCCGCGCGCCGCGACCACGCCGCAAGGTTCGTGGCCGGCGATGACCGGGGACCCGTCCCCGCCCAGGCCCAGCGCCTGGGGCCCGCCGGTCGCCCGATAGAAGTGCAGGTCGCTGCCGCACATGCCCGATGCCTTGATTTCCAGCACCACGTCCTCGGGACCGGGCGTTGGATCCGGAAAATCCATCAGCTCCACCTTGCGGCTGCCCGGAAAGACGGCCCCCTTCATCGCTCAGCCTCCCGCTTGCTGGTCCGGGCGGCAGCCTAGCCTGCATTGAGGTCGAAGGAAAATGCCCGAGCCGATCGCGCGTCCCGATCCACGGTCCCGCATGGGCGGCGGGCGCGAATGTTCAGCCGGCCGGCATTCAAGGCTTTGGAGTCTCGCCTTACTCTCCTTCCGCCGAGGCGTAGAGCGGTCGGGCCCTCCGAAGCAGTCGCGCAGTGGTGATTGCTACCCTGTAGCGCCACGCCTGGTGTGTTGTTAGTTTGTCGGGCCTCTTCGGGCGCTGGACACACTGGGAGGAGCAATCGGTATGGTTTCTTCAAGAATGGCAAGAAATGTGAGCGTCGCCGCGCTTTGTCTGACTTTTCTCGTGCTGCCCAGCCTCGGCTCGGCACAGAACGCCGGCGAGAAGGCGATCGCGACGCGCCAAGGCTACATGAAGATCGTTCTCTGGGAAGCCGGCCCGCTGTTCGGCATGGCCAAGGGCAACGTGGCCTACGATGCGAGCGCCGCCCAATCCCATGCGGCCAATCTGAAGACCATTTCCGATTATCCCGTCGAGGCTCTTTTCCTTGCCGGCACCTCCACCGCCGAGCATCCGGGAAAATCCCGATCCCTGCCGAAGATCTGGCAGGATCAGAGCGGCTTCGACAAGGCCTTCGCGGACTGGCGGAAAGCCGTGGCGGCCCTGGGCGGGCAGGTCGGCAACGGTCAGCCGGCGCTCGCCGCAGCGGTCAGCGAGATGGGCAAGACCTGCGGCGGCTGCCACAAGCCCTATCGCCAAGAGGAATGATGCACGGCCGCCGAGGCTTCGGCGGCCGGACCTTTTCTTTTTCTTCTCTCCGTTAGGAGCCGTTACTCACCCGCGTGCGAACCGCACGCCGACCGGGGCGCGCTATGCGAAAACTCCTGATCGGGTTCCTCCTGTTGGGCGCGGCGGCGCTGGCGGCTTTTTGGTTCGTCACCCGGCCGAACACGATCCCGGTGAGCGACCTGCCGGACCATGACGGCGATCCCGACAGGGGTGCCACCATGTTCTATGCGTCGGGCTGCGCCTCCTGTCACGCGGCGCCCGGCGCCAAGGGTGACGACAAGCTCGCCCTCGCCGGCGGACTCGTTTTCAAGACGCACTTCGGCCGCTTCCATGCGCCGAACATTTCGACCGACCGGCGCCACGGCATCGGCGCCTGGACCGAGACGGAGTTCGTCAACGCTGTGCTGCGCGGCGTGGCGCCGGATGGGCGGCACTACTATCCGGTCTTCCCCTATCTCTCCTACCAGCGCATGACGGTCGAAGACGTTCTCGACCTGAAGGCCTTCATGGACACCTTGCCGGCCGTGGCGAACCAGGCGCCACCCCACGACCTGCCCCTGCCCTACCGCTGGCGTCGCACCCTTGGGGTCTGGAAGGCCCTCTACATGGACGGCGCCACCTTCGAGCCGATCCCAGGCGCGAGCGAGAGCGTCAACCGCGGCGCCTACCTCGTGACCGGACCGAGTCACTGTGGCGAGTGCCATACGCCGCGGGATTTTCTCGGCGGACCGGTATCCGATTGGGCCTTCTCGGGCGCGCCGGACCTGGACGGCGAAGGCTTTGTTCCCAACATCACTCCCCACGAAGACGGAATCGCCGACTGGTCGGTCGGAGACATCACGGCGGCGCTCAAGACCGGCATTCTGCCGGACTTCGACACCTTCGGCGGCACGATGATTCCTGTACAGGAGAACATGGCGCGGCTGACCGACGCCGACCGACAGGCCATCGCCGACTACTTGAAGTCGCTTCCGCCCAAGCCGAGCCGCTGGAAGAAAACACCGCCGGGTAGCTCTTGACTGCCGGACACTGTCAAGAGCTTGTCTTGGCCGCTTCGATCTTTTCTTGCGGAGTGTGGAACGCGCTCGCTCGGGATTACGGGGAAATGCCGCTCGATTTCAAGATGTGAATGACACCCGACTCAGAAGCCTAGTGTCTCTTTCAACCTGTGGTTCAAGCCGCGAGAACTTATGAAAGATGCACACAATAGTGTGCTGTTTCCACGCGCAACAGTAAATTGGGCACGCGTTGATACACGCGCCCCATCAACGACTAAGACGGCACGGCGAATTCACCGGGTCAAATGGATCGCCTCGAGCGATTCCATTCGACCCGGATCTGCTCTAGGGCTTTAGATCGACGGCTTCGATGATGAAGCGGCCGCGTCCACGCCTTATGGCGTAAGCACTGCCCCGGGAAATACTGATCTTCTTGATCAGAGGATTGAGAGCATCCTCGATTAGAGCGATGTTTGGATCGCTTCCGTTTTCTTCCTTCGAGCGTCTCGCGTACCACTTTCTGAAGGCATCACGGCCGAGTTCGTCACCGATGGACTTCCTCAACGCATTGAGCTTGCGGAGCTCTCCCTTGGTCAACGACTTCTCGTCGGGAAAGCCTTGCGTCCTTGGCATTTTTATCTCCTCAACACTGTCTTCTTCATGACTTATTGCGTTAATTAATCGATAAATCAAGCGTGGCAAGCGAAATTCAACTTATGAAATAGCCAAGATCTTTGTTACAAACTCCAACGTTGATAATCTCGGCAACTGGCCTTGTGAAATCATAGCGAGGCAACCTGTTCTTTCCCGAGTTTTTTTCACCGCTTCCAAACGCCAAAGTTTAGCGTGTTGGGAGAAAGTTCCTTAGGGTTCGGCTCACGACTTTGTGATCGCATTCATTGGGAACGATGGAATGACTTCTTCCGCCGCTATGCTGAAGGCATCGATCGCAAGCGGCGGTGGGACACGAAGACGAGGGAGTGCCTCATGAGCGATGAAATTCCGAGCATCCTTTCTCACGTTTCGGTCGGCACGAACGATTTCGATCGGGCCGTCGCATTCTACGACCGCGTCCTGCCGATCCTCGGCTGCAAGCGGATCATGGAGCATCCCGGGGCCGTCGCCTACGGCAAGCTCTATCCCGAGTTCTGGGTGCAGATACCGGTCAACGGGGACCCGGCCGCCGTCGGCAACGGCAGTCACATCGGCTTCATCGCGCCGTCCCGGGATGCGGTGCTCGGGTTCCACGAGGCGGGCCTCGCCGCCGGGGCCACCGACGAAGGCGAACCCGGCCCACGAGAGGAGTACGGCGCGCCCTACTTCGGCTGCTTCCTGCGCGACCTCGACGGCCACAAGATCGAGGCGGTCTACTGGGACTTCGCCCTGGTGTGACGGTTCCGACACTCTGCACGATAAACGTGCCGAGTGTCGGACGCTGCACCACACCAGGACCGTAGAGCTATTGTCCCTTTCATTCGAAAACTCGATCCCTCGAACTTTGAAACAGGGACACTGGCAGAGAAACTCGGTGCCGGCTGAGGCGGCGCGGCGCCAGGCTACACGGCGAGGGCGGTCGACGCGGCAACCTGCCGCCCGACGAGATGAGCATAGAGACCGCCGCGGGCCAGAAGCTCGTCGTGACCGCCCTCCTCGACGATCCGGCCCCGATCCAGCACGACGATCTTGTCGGCCTTGCGGACTGTCGAGAGACGGTGCGCAATGACGATCGTCGTGCGGCCCGTCATCAAGTCGCCCAAGGCGGCATGGACCAGTCGCTCGCTCAAGGCGTCGAGGTGGGAGGTCGCCTCGTCCAGCACCAGGACGGGGGCGTCGCGCAGGAAGGCCCGGGCGATGGCGACCCGCTGGCGCTGACCGCCCGATAGCGTCATGCCGCGCTCGCCGACGCGCGTTTCCAGGCCGAGCGGCAGGGAGTCGACGAAATCCTCCAGAGCGGCCCGGCGTAGAGCAGACCTTAGCTCCTCTTCGCCGGCCTCCGGCCTGGCAAGCAGGACGTTGGCGCGCAGCGTATCGTTGAATAGGTAGGTGTCCTGGGCGACCAGGGCGACCTGGCTTCGGAGCACGTCCAGCCGGTAGTCGGTTAAGGCATGTCCGTCGAGCCGCACCCGTCCTTCCTGGGGATCCCAGAAGCGCAGTAGCAGATGGGCCATGGTGGTCTTGCCTGCGCCCGAGGGGCCGACCAGGGCGACGGTGGCCCCGGCCGGCACCGTGAGGTTCACGTCGCGCAAGGCCGGCCGGTCGACACCGGGATAACCGAAGGTCACGTCCTCGAAGACCACCTCGGTTCCGGCGCCTCCTTCGCCACCAGCGTCCAGCGGACCGTCGGTGACCGGCGCCACTTCGCTGTGCACGGCGTGCAGGCGCCGGGTCGCCCCCAGGGTGTCCGCCAGTTGGCGGCTGACGTCGGCAATCTCCGAGATTGGCAGGAAGGCGGCCATCGCCATAAGGGTGAGCAGCGGCAGGAAGGCGCCATCCAGCCCGCCGGTCTCCACCAGGCGGCCGCCGGCAACCACCACAGCGAGTCCGCCCAGCCCGGTCATGACCTCGAGGAGGGCGGTTTGGGCCGTGAGGTCGCGGAAGAACGGCAGGCGCACCCGGTGATGGCGCCGCACCAGATCGAGAAAGGCGGCCTTGCGCGCAGACTCCTGCTGGAAGGCGAGAATCTCGCTCAGACCCTGCACGCTGTCCACGGCGTGAGCGTTGAGCGCGCCCAGGGCCTCGCGCACCCGCGAGGCGAGGTTGTCGATTCGGTCGCGCAGGAAGAAGGGACTGGCCGCCACGACCAGCAGGAACGGCAGCAGGGCGGCGGCCAGGCTCCAGTCGAAGGCGAAGAGCGTCATGACCACGGCGGCCGGGACCAGCACCGCCACGAAGGTCGGGGCGATGGTGTGGGCGAAGAAGTACTCCACCATCTCGACGTCCTGGGTCGCCATGGAGACCAGGTCGCCGCTGCGGCGCCGCACCAGATAGGCTGGGGCGAGGCGGTCCAGCTTGCGGAACAGGTCGATGCGCATGTCGGTCAGCAGCCGGAACGCCATGTCGTGGGCGATCCAGGATTCGAGCCAGTGCATCAGCCCCGCCGCCGGCGCCAGGATCGCGAGGGCGATCAGCCAGGGCTCGAAGGGCTCGCCGTGCCTAACCGCCGCGACCGCCAGGGCCGAGCAGACACCGACGCCGATGAAGGCGACGACCCGCGCGACGCCGAAGAAGAAGGTCATGGTAAGCCGCCCTTTCCACGGCGCGACGAAGGCGAGCAGCTGGCGGCCCGCGTCCATCCAGCCGAGGCCGCGCGCCTGGAGGATCGCGTCCGCCGGCTCTTCGGGGGCCTCTACTCCCGGACCCTCTTCCTCGGCATCGAGCAGCGGCTGGCCGCGCGCCGGCAGCTCGATCGTCCTGCCGGTCTCACCCTCTCCCGCCTGTTCGGCCATCAGGCGGAAGTAGGTACCGCGCCTGGCCATCAGCTCTTGGTGCGGACCTTCCTCGACCACCTGTCCGTGATCCAGCACCAGGATCCGGTCGGCGTCGATCACGCTCGAGAGCCGATGCGCCAGGATCAGGGTCGTTCGGCCCTGCATCAGGCGGTCGAGAGCCTGCTGGATGACCGCCTCGTTCTCGGCGTCGACGGCGGAAAGCGCCTCGTCGAGAATCAGGATCGGGGCGTCGCGCAGGATCGCCCGGGCGATCGCGATGCGCTGGCGCTGGCCGCCGGACAGGCGGATCCCGCGCTCGCCGACCACGGTCTGATAGCCCTGGGGCAGATCCCGAATGAAGAGGTGAGCGTTCGCGGCCTCGGCGGCGGCTTCGAGCTCTTCCTGGGTCGCCTCCGGCTTGCCCAGGCGCAGGTTGTCCTCGACCGTGCCGTGGAACAGCGTGGTGTCCTGATTGACCACGGCCATCTGCCGGCGCAGCGCGGCGAGGGGCAGATCGCGCAAGTCGCGGCCGCCCAGCCTGACCGCGCCGCCCTGGGGATCGTAGGTGCGGAGCAGCAGCCGGACGATCGAGGACTTGCCCGACCCGCTGGGTCCGACGATGCCGACCCGCTCGCCGGCGGCGACCGAGAAGTTCAGCCCGCTGTGCGTCTCGCCTCGACCCTCGGGATAGCTGAACGCCACGCCCTCGAAGGCGATCGTCGGCTGCAGGGACGCGTCGCTTCCCGCGCCTTGCCTCTGCTCCTCGACCAGCGGCCGGGCGTCGAGCAGGCCGAGCACCTTGGCCGCCGCCGATTGCGCCAGCATCCCGTCGTGCAGCAGCGACCGGAGATCGCGCAGCGGCCGGAAGACCTCGACCCCGAGCATCAGGATGACCAGCAGGATCTCCAGGCTGATCGCGCCTTCGGCGACGCGGTAGGCGCCCAGGGCGAGACCCGCCGCCGCGCCGACCGCGATCCCCGTGTCGGTGATGCCGCGCGACAGCGAGTTGGTGGCCAGCACCCACATGGTGCTGCGAAACAACGCGTCCGCCTTCTCGCGGAGCAGCTTCGTGCGCTCGCCGCTGCGCCCGAAGGCCTTCAGTGTCGCCAGCCCCTGGATCGAGTCGAGGAACTCGGCGGCGAAGTCGCCGTAGGCCTTGGCCCGCGCCATGGAGCGCCTGGTGTCCCAGCTGTGGAAGGCGGCGGGCGCGACAAGGGTGAAGAGGGATGCGGCCAGCAGCACC
>JAAUYK010011190.1_pt1 | contig 12961 bp, 7 predicted proteins | sample 7278021 | NCBI WGS metagenome assembly JAAUYK01 (sample SAMN14350223, study PRJNA611818) | marine sediment metagenome | isolation source: surface marine sediment (1.8m) | place: French Polynesia: Moorea | collected 2018-08
CCGGCACGCACGGCATGGTGGTGGCCTCCCAGCCGGACGCGGCCGCGGCCGGCCTCTCGATGCTCGCCGCCGGCGGCAATGCCGTCGATGCGGCGGTGGCCACGGCCTTCGCCATCTCGGTCACCCAGCCCTTCTCGGCCGGCCTCGGCGGCGGCGCCTTCCTGCTGCTGCGCGCGGCCGACGGCGAGGTGGTGGCGATCGACGCGCGCGAGACCGCGCCCGGCTCCGCCGACCGCGACATGTACGTGCGCCCGGGCGTGCCCCACGACGCCTCGGTGAAGGGGGCCCTCGCGGTGGCCACCCCGGGCTTCGTGCGCGGCATGGCCCTCGCGCTCGAGCGTTACGGCACGCTGCCCCTGCGCGACGTGATCGCTCCGGCCATCCGGCTCGCCGACGAGGGCTTCGAGATCGGCGCCTACCACGCCCGCATGCTGGAGCGCATGCGCGCGTTCGGCCTCCCGAAGTTCTTTCCCGAGACGGGGCGGATCCAGTTCCCGCGCGCCGGCGTGGTGCCGGCTCCGGGCTGGCGGCTCCGCCAGAAGGACCTGGCCCTGAGCCTGCGCACCCTGGCCGAGAAGGGCACGGAGGACTTCTATGTCGGGGGCATCGCGGAGCGCATCGTCGCCGAGGTCGCCGCTCGTGGCGGCCTGCTCTCCGCCGCGGACCTCGCCGGCTACCAGCCGAAGCTGCGCCCGGCCCTGCGCGGCAGCTACCGCGGCGTCGAGGTGATCTCCTTTCCGCCGCCCTCCTCCGGCGGGGGCGTGCTGATCCAGATCCTGAACATCCTCGAGGGCTTCGACCTCGCCGCCATGGGCGCCACCAGCCCGGCCAGCGCCCACCGCATGGTCGAGTCCATGAAGCTCGCCTTCGCGGATCGCGCCTTCTGGTACGGCGACCCCGACTTCGTGAAGGTGCCGCTGGCCCAGCTCACGGCGAAGAGCTACGCGCAGGAGCTGCGCGAGAAGATCAACCCGCCCTGGTACAGGACCTCGCCCGGGCGCTGGGGCGAGAGCGACCGGGCCCTGGAGGTGAAGGGGCCGGGCCTCCCCGCGAACGACTCCGGCACGCTCCACCTCTCGGTGACGGACGCCGCCGGCAACGCCGTGGCCCTCACCATGACCATCAACACGCCCTTCGGCTCGGGCATCACCGTGCCGGGCACCGGGATCATCCTCAACAACGAGATGGACGACTTCTCGAAGGCCGATGGCGAGCCCAACGTCTACGGTCTGGTCGACGAGCGCGGTGCGAACGCGGTGGCGGCCGGCAAGCGACCCCTCTCGAGCATGACGCCCACCATCCTGCTCAAGGGCGGGGAGCTCTTCATGGTGACCGGGAGCCCCGGCGGCCCGCGCATCATCTCCACCACGCTGCACACCATCGTGAACGTGGTGGACTTCGGGATGGACGTGCAGCAGGCGGTGGCGGCTCCGCGCTTCCATCACCAGTGGATCCCCCGCAAGGTGTCGGCGGAGCCGAAGCTCGACCCGGCCCTGGTCGAGGGGCTGCGCGACCGCGGGCACGAGGTCGAGGTGTCGAAGCGAACCTGGTCGAACGCGCAGGCGATCGTGGTGGATCCCGAGACCGGCCTCCACACGGGCGGCAGCGACCCGCGCGGCGACGGCGCGGCGAGGGGCTTCGACCCGAAGGCGAAGCGCGGCGATCCCGCCTCGCGGGCCGCGCCCGAGTCCTAGAGCGGGAGGTCGCCCGCGGCGGCGGAGACGCCGCCCGTCCGGGTGTAGGCCTCGATGGCGCGCTGTGCGATGCGCCACTGGTGCACCTCGTCGGCGCCGTCGGCGAAGCGCGCCCAGCGGGCATGCTGCGCCATCTGCGCCAGCGGGGTGTCCTGCGAGTAGCCGAGCGCGCCGTGCACCTGGATGGCGCGGTCGATGATGCGGTTCAGCGCGTTGGCCACGAAGTGCTTGGCCATCGACACCTCGCTCTTGAAGTCCTGGCCCGCGTCGATTTTGTAGGCGGCGTGCAGCACCATCAGCTTGCTCTGGTAGAGCTCCATGGTGCTGTCGGCGATCATCCACTGGATGCCCTGCTTCTCGGCCAGGAGCGAGCCGTGGGCGAAGCGTTTGAGGGCGCGATCGATCGTCATCTCGAGGGCGGTCTCGGCCTGACCGATCCAGCGCATGCAGTGCGCGAGCCGCGCGGGGCCCAGCCGCGCCTGGCCCAGCAGGTGCCCCTGGCCACGGCCGCCCAGCATGTTCCCGTTCGGCACGCGCAGGTCGGTGATGCGGATCTCGCAGTGGTTGTGGCTGCCGCTCATGGTCTCGACGTCGCGCACCACCTCCCAGCCCTCGGAGGGGATGTCGACCAGGAAGGCGCTGTTGGCGGCCTGGGGCACCTCGGGGTCGTCCTCGGTGCGCGCGATGAGAATCGCGAACTGCGCGCCTCGCGCGCCCGAGATGAACCACTTGTGCCCGTTGATCAGCCAGTGGTCGCCGTCCGGCACGGCGCGGGTCTGGATGAGCGTGGGGTCGGAGCCGGCCACCTCGGGCTCGGTCATGGCGAAGCAGGAGCGCGCCCGTCCGCTGCAGAGCGGCTTCAGGTACTTCTCCTTCTGCTCGTCCGTGGCCCAGTGGTGCAGCGTGTGCATGTTGCCCTCGTCGGGCGCCTGCGCGTTCAGCGCGAAGGGGCCGAAGCGCGTGCGCGCGGCCTCGGCCGAGACGGCCGCCATGGCCACGTGGCCGAGCCCCATGCCGCCGTACTCTTCGGGCATGTGCGGCAGCCAGAGACCCCACTCCTGCGCCGCCTTCCGCATCTTGATCACCTGCTCCACGAGCACCTGGCGGTCGCCCTCGTTCTCCTCGATCTCCTTCTCGGCGGGGCGGACGACCCGGTCGTTGAACTCCCGGACCTTCTGGCGGACGAGCTCGATCTCGGGCGGGAAGCTGAAGTCGATGGACATGGGTGCTCTCCGGTGGCTATGGCCGCACGGCGGCGAGCGTGTAGGCGTCGAGGCGGATCACGCGGGCGGCGACCCGCTCCACGTCCTCCTTGGAGACGGAGCGGATGCGCTCCGGGTAGTCGCGCGAGGCCGCGGCCCCGAGGCCGTAGAGGGCGTCGAGCGACGCGTGGGCGGCGTGCGCGGAGTTGCGCTGCTGCTCGATGTCGAAGTTGCCCACGAGGAAGCGCCTCGCGCGGTCGAGCTCTGCGCCGTCGGGCGGCGACTCGAGCAGGCGCTCCAGCTCTCCGAGCAGGCCGCTCCGGGCCTGCTCGTACTTCTCGGGAGCGGTGGCGATGTACAGGCAGAAGGTCCCGGGCGCCACGCCCTCCACGTTCGCCGCGCTCACCGAGTAGGCGAGGCTGCGCCGGTCGCGGAGCTCGAGGAAGAGCCGGCCGCCCTGCCCAGCGAGAATCTGCGAGATCACCTCGAGGGCGAAGCGATCGTCGTCGCGCACGGTCAGGCCGCGGAAGCCGATCACGAGGTGGGCCTGGCTGCGGTCCTTGTGGATCTCGGCCTGGCGGATCTCGCGGGGCGGCTCCTCCTCGGCAGGAGGCGTGGCCTCGACGGGAGCCGGCTCGAGGTCCGCGAGCCGGGAAGACAGCCAGCGGGCCACCGCGTCGGGGTCGACGTCGCCGGCCACCGCCAGGGAGAGGTTCGGCGCGCGCACCAGGGCGCCGTGGTGCACCGCGAGGGTGTCGCGGTCGAAGGCCTGCACCGACTCGACGTTTCCCAGCATCGGCAGCCGGTAGGGATGGCGGTGGTAGTGCGTCTCGGCGAAGAGCAGGAAGGCGCGCTGGCCCAGCCTGTCCTCGCGGCGGTCGATGGCCGCGAGCGTCTCGCGTCGCTCGCGCTCGATCTCGTCGGGATCGAAGGCCGGCTCGAGCAGGACCTCGGCGAAGAGGTCGAGGCTGCGCGTGAGCCGCTCGCTCGGCGTCTCGAGAGTGAGCCCGAGCGAATTGCGGCCGCTGAAGCCGTCGATCTCGGCCGCGAGCCCCTCGGTGGCGCGCGCGAAGTCGGCGGCCGAGCGCCCGCGCGTGCCGCGCAGCCACATCGACGAGAGGAAGGCCGAGAGCCCCGCGGTGCGCGACGTCTCGGCGAGCAGGCCACCCACGAAGGCGGCCCGGGCGGCCACCACGGGCACGCGGCGGCGGGGCATCACGTGGAGCTGCGCACCCATGGGAAGCTCGTAGCTCACGATCTCGGGCGGCGCGGTCGCTCCGGCCCGGGCGTGCGCCCGGGCTGCAGGCGGCGCCGGTTGGAGCTCGCGCCGCTCTGGCGCGGCGAACGCGCGCGATACGCGCTCGACGCCGCGCGCGATGGCGCCCTCGATGCCGGCCGCGTCGAGCGCCCCCGCCTCGGCCTCCGGCAGCACGGCCGCCACGCTGAGGCGGTCCGGACGCAGGTATTCGCGCGCCACGCGCGCGAGGTCTTCCTGCGTCGCGCTGCGCACCGCGTCGAGGTACCTCTCCTCGGCGGCCGTGCTTCCGGCCAGGTGGTGGAAGCTGCCGATCTTGTGGGCCATGCCCGAGACGCTCTCGCGCTCGAAGTCCTCGCTCGCGAGGAAGTTCGCGCGCGCCTTCTCGACCTCTTCGAGCGCCACCGGCTCGCTGCGCACGCGCTCCAGCTCGCGCGCCACCGCCTCGATGGCCGGCAGGGCGCGCGCGGCGTCGGTCTCGAGGCCCACGGAGAAGAGGCCCGGGTCGAGGGGCGTGTAGCAGCCCGCGTCCACGCGGTCGACGAGCCCGTGCCGCTCGCGGACGCGACGCACGAGGCGACTGCTGTCGCCGCTGCCGAGAACGAAGCCGAGCAGGTCGAGGTAGGGGGCGTCGGCATGGGCGAGCCCCACCGCCGGGTAGGCGAGCTCCACGCCGACGCGCTCGAAGGGTCGCGAGACCACCGCGCTGCGCAGGCCCCGCTGCGCCTTCTCGCGCGGACGCGCCGGCCGGGGGCTGCCGGGCTCGCGGCGCACGAAGACCTCGCGGATCTCCTCCGCCAGCTCCGCCGAGCGGAAGTCGCCCACGGCCACGACGCACAGGTTGCGCGTGCTGTACCAGCGCTCGTAGAAGGCGCGCAGGCGGGCGCGGTCGATGGAGGCGACACTTTCGGGCGTCCCCAGGATCGGCGACCGATAGGGGTGCGTGCGATAGGCCGTGGCGAAGAGCGCGTTGCCGAGCACCTGCCCGGGCGAGTCCTCGCTGCGCCGGATCTCCTCGAGCACCACCTCGATCTCGCGGTCGATCTCGTCGGGATCGAAGCTCGAGTGGAGGACCGCGTCCGAGAGCACGTCGAGCCCCACCGCGAGCTCCGACGAGGGCAGGGTGGCGTGGTAGACCGTGACGTCGAAGCTGGTGTAGGCGTTGATGCGGCCGCCGGCGCCCTCCACCTCGCCGGCCACCTCGCCCACGCCGCGGCGCTCGGTCCCCTTGAAGAGCATGTGCTCGTGGAAGTGGGCGAGACCGGCTTCGTCGGGTCGCTCGTCGGCGGAGCCCACGCCGGCCCAGATCTGGAGCTCGACGACCGGGGCGAGGTCCGTCTCGAGGAGGACGAGGCCCAGCCCGTTCGCGAGCGTCTCGAGGTGCACCGGCGGCTGGCTCACGTCACCAGGAGAGTAACTGCCTCCCCGAGCTTCGCCGGGGGTACCCTCCTGGCGTGGACGTCGGCGTGTACGTGCACGTTCCCTTCTGCGAGCGGGTGTGCCCCTATTGCGACTTCGCGGTGGTGGCGGCGCGCCGCCTGGAGCCCGCGGCGGAGGAGACCTACGTGGACGCGCTCCTGGCCGAGCTCGAGGCCCGCCGCGGGGTCTTCGCCGGGCGGACCCTCGCGAGCCTCTATCTGGGGGGAGGGACGCCTTCGCTGCTGCGCCCGGCCTCGCTGGCCCGGATCGTCGATGCCGTGGGTTCCGCCTTCGTCCCCGGGCCTGCCGTGGAGACGACGCTCGAGGTGAATCCCGGGACCCTCGAGCGCGAGCGTCTCCCCGGCTTTCGCGACGCGGGCGTGGGCCGCGTGTCGCTCGGCGTGCAGAGCTTCGACGACCGCACGCTCAAGCGCCTGGGCCGCGCCCACCGCGGCGACGAGGCCCGGCGCTCGCTCTCGGCCGCTCGCGCCGCCGGCTTCGACGCGATCTCGCTGGACCTCATCTTCGGCGCGCCCGAGCAGGGCCTGGCCGACCTCGAGCGCGACCTCGCCGAGGTCGTCGCCTGCGCGCCCGAGCACGTATCGATCTACGAGCTGACGCTCGAGGCGGGCACCCCGTTCGGGGACGGCGCCGCGCGGGGCCTCCTCCGCCTCCCGGCAGAGGACGAGGTCGCCGCCATGCACGAGCTCGTCGACGATCGCCTCGGCGCCGCCGGCTACGAGCACTACGAGATCTCCAACCACGCGCTGCCCGGCTTCGCCGCCGTCCACAACCGCCGCTACTGGGAGCGCCGTCCGGTGCTCGGTCTGGGCGTCGGCGCCTTCTCGACCGATCCGCCCGACCCGGAGGCCCCCTACGGGCGCCGCCGCTCGAATACCCGCGACCTCGCCACGTACCTGGAGCGGGTGCGGACCGGGGCCTCTCCCGAGGCGGCGCCGGCCGAGCGGCTCGACCCGGCGACGGCTCGGGGCGAGGCTGCCTTCCTGGCGCTTCGCCAGTCGCGCGGCCTCGATCCCCGCCGCTTCGAGCGCGAGTTCGGACGCCCCCCGCGGGGGTTCTGGGCCGAGGCCATCGATCGCCTGGTGGGGCAGGGCCTGCTCCGCGAGGACGACACGGGCTGGCTTCGCCTGACCGCCCGGGGACGCCTGTTCTCGGACGGGGTATTCGAACATTTCGTTTGAAGGCGCGCGGGGTTAATTGACGATCCGAGGTGCTGGTGGTACCCCCTCCGAGGCCCCGCCCGGAGTTCCGCTCTTGGACCGAGAACGATTGGACAGCGAGCCGCAAGCCGATCCCCACGGCCAGCCCCTGTCCGAGCGCCAGGCCGCCGTGCTGCGCGCCCTGGTGGCGAGCTACGTGGGCGAGGCGACGCCCGTGGGGTCGAAGACCCTGTCGCACCTGCTGCCGATGACGCTGTCCTCGGCGAGCATTCGCAACACGCTGGCCGAGCTCTCGGAGCTGGGTCTGGTGGAGAAGCCGCACCGCTCGGCCGGTCGCGTTCCCACCGAGCTGGGCCTCCGACGCTTCGTGAACGAGCTGGTGGCGCCGGTCGACCTGGCGGCCTCCCAACGCCGCGACATCGACTACCGGGTCGACGAGGTGGTGGGAGAGAGCGTCATGCCGGTGGCCTCCGGGCTGCTCTCGCGCCACACGCGCCAGCTCGGCTTCGTGCTCGCGCCCCGGATCGAGCTGCTGGTCCTGCGCCACGTGAGCCTCGTGCGGCTGTCGACCGACAAGCTCCTGGTCGTGCTCGTCACGCAGACCGGCGCCGCGTGCCGATGCATTCTCGACGACGGCGCTGGCCTCTCCCAGGCGGAGCTCGAGCGCATCGCCCGGCTCCTCAACGAGCACGTCGCGGGGCGCACGCTGCCCGAGGTGCGCGAGCGGCTCGCCCGCGAGGCCGCCATCCTGCGCAGCAAGGCCGATCGACTGCGTTCCCTCGCGGTGGAGCTCGGCAAGCGGGCGGTGAGCGCGGCGGCCGGGGAGGAGGCCGTCCTGGTGATCGAGACCCACATGGCGCTGCTCGAGCAGCCCGAGTTCAGCGACCCGCGGCGGGTACGCGACCTCTTCGAGGCGCTCGAGACCAAGGAGCGGCTCGTGGAGGTGCTCGACCGGATGCTGGAGCACCGCCGGGTGAGCGTCGCCATCGGAGAGGAGATCGAGGAGCCGGCGCTCCGCCGCTGCGCGGTCGTGGCCCGTAGCTACGGGTCCGGGCCCGGCGACACCCCGCTGGGGGTGCTCGGAGTGATCGGCCCGAGTCGAATGGACTTCAGTCGGGTCATCCCTCTGGTCGATTACCTGTCGGAGGTGGTGACGGGGAAGCTCAACGCATGAGTCCGGACAAGAAAATCGAGATCCAGCAGCCCGCGGACAAATCGGAGGGCTGGGAGTCGCTCGCCGAGGAGGCGTCGGCGGGCAGCCTCCAGCCCAGCGCCGAGCTGGAGGAGGCGCTCCGGGAGGCCGCCGAGGCGGTCGGGGGGAGCCCCGCGAGCGGCGCCCAGGCGGCTGCGGAGGGCGATGCGGACGCCCGGCCTCCGTCCGAAGGGGCCTCCGAGGAGGTCGCCCTCGAGCTGAAGCAGACCCACGACCGGCTCCTCCGCCTCCAGGCGGACTTCGAGAACTTCCGGCGGCGTGCCCTCAAGGAGCGCACGGAGGCGCACCAGTACGGCCACCAGAATCTCGTCAAGGACCTGCTTTCGTCGGTCGATAACCTGGAGCGTGCCATCGAGCACGCAAGGAACAATGCTGGCGGGGACTTGGAGAGCTTCTTGCAGGGTGTCGAGCTGGTTCGAGGCGAGTTCCTCACGGCCCTCGCGCGGCACGGTGTCACCGTGATCGAGGCCCTGGGTCAGCCCTTCGACCCGTCCCTGCACGAGGCCATGGCACAGATGCCCGACGCGTCGCTCGCGCCCAACACCGTCGTGCAGGAGATGCAGAAGGGTTACAAGCTTCGCGACCGGTTGATCCGACCCTCGCGCGTGGTCGTCTCGCGCGTGCCGGACGAGGACGAGTCCCAGCCGCAAGGCGGCCAGGCCGCCGAGGCGTCGGGTGAGGGCAGCGCCGGGGCATCGGGATCGGGAGAAGACGCGGCCTGACCACACGGGCGGCGTGCTTCTGGCTCCATCGGGGGGAGGGGCCGCATGGGAAAGGTGATCGGCATCGACCTGGGGACGACGAACTCGTGCGTCGCCCTCTTCGACAACGGTGAGCCGCAGGTCGTTGCCAACGCGGAGGGATCGCGGACCACCCCCTCCATCGTCGCCTTCACGCCCGCCGGCGAGAAGCTCGTCGGCCAGATCGCCAAGCGCCAGGCCGTCACCAATCCCGACCAGACGGTCTTCGCCGTGAAGCGGCTGATCGGCCGCAAGTTCGACGCGGAAGAGGTCCAGGCCTTCAGCACGGTGGCTCCCTTCGAGATCGAGGCCGCGGAGAACGGCGACGCCTGGGTGCGCGCCGGGGGCAAGCTCGCCTCGCCCCAGGAGATCTCCGCGCTCGTCCTCACGAAGATGAAGGACACCGTGGCGGACTTCATCGGCGAGCCCGTCGAAGACGCCGTGATCACGGTGCCGGCCTACTTCGACGACTCCCAGCGCCAGGCCACGCAGGATGCGGGCCGCATCGCGGGCCTCAACGTGCTGCGCATCGTGAACGAGCCCACCGCCGCGGCCCTGGCCTACGGCCTGGGCCAGGAGGGCACCCGCAGGATCGCGGTCTTCGACCTCGGTGGCGGCACCTTCGACATCTCGATCCTCGAGATCTCCGACAGCGTCTTCGAGGTGCTCTCCACCAACGGCGACACCTACCTCGGCGGCGAGGACTTCGACCTCAAGATCGTCGACCACCTGCTGGCGATATTCGAGGCCGAGAACGGCGTCGACCTGCGCAAGGACAACATGGCCCTCCAGCGCCTCAAGGAGGCCGCCGAGCGCGCCAAGCACGAGCTCTCGTCCGCCACGCAGACCGACGTGAACCTGCCCTTCATCGCCGCCACGGACGACGGGCCGAAGCACCTGACCACCACGATCACGCGCGACGACCTCGAGCGGCTCACCGCGGACCTCATCGAGCGCCTGGTCGAGCCCTGCGTCACCGCGCTCTCCGATGCCGGGCTCTCGGCCGCCGAGGTCGACGACGTGATCCTCGTGGGCGGCATGACCCGCATGCCGGCCGTGCAGGCGAAGGTGGAGGCCATCTTCGGGAAGGAGCCCAACAAGGGCGTGAACCCCGACGAGGTGGTGGCCTCGGGCGCGGCGATCCAGGCGGGCGTGCTCACCGGTGAGGTCGAGGACGTGCTGCTGCTCGACGTGACGCCCCTCTCGCTCGGCGTCGAGACGCAGGGTGGTGTCGCGACGAAGATCATCGAGCGCAACACGACGATCCCCACCTCGAAGTCGCAGATCTTCTCGACCACCGAAGACGACCAGACGGTGGTTCGGATCCACGTGATCCAGGGCGAGCGCGAGATGGCCGCCGATAACAAGACGCTCGGCCGCTTCGAGCTCGTCGGCATCCTGCCCGCACCGCGCGGCGTTCCCCAGATCGAGGTGACCTTCGAGATCGACGCGGACGGCGTGGTGAACGTGTCGGCGAAGGACCTCGGCACCGGCCAGAGCCAGGCGATCCGCGTCACCGCGTCGAGCGGCCTCGACGAAGAGGAGGTGGAGCGCCTCGTCGGCGAGGCCGAGCAGCACGGCGAGGCCGACCGGATGCGCCGCGAGCTGGTGGATCTCCGGAACAAGGCCGACGGGCTCATCTACTCGACGGAGCGCACGCTCGAGGAGTTCGGGGACAGCATTCCCGAGGACGATCGCGACGAGCTGCTCGCTTCCGTCGAGAGCACCCGCGCGGCCATGAAGGGCGAAGACGCCGGCGCGCTCCGGGCCGCCGTTGACGAACTGTCCGGTCTTACTTACAAAATGACCGAGACCCTGTACGCCGAGCTGGGGGGGGAAGACTCCGAGTAGCCCCTCTCGGCCCCTCCACCCCAGTCCGATTTCTCGGCCCCTCTCGAGGCCCCCAGCGTGGCAAAGCGCGACTACTACGAAGTGCTGGGCGTCCCCCGGGACGTCGAAGAGGCGGCGCTCAAGAAGGCGTACCGCAAGATCGCGCTCGAGAACCACCCCGACCGCAACCCCGACGACCCCGACGCCGAGGAGCGCTTCAAGGAGGCTTCCGAGGCCTACGCGGTGCTCTCGGACGTCGAGAAGCGCCGCGCCTACGACCGCTTCGGCCACGAGGGCGTCGGCATGGGCGGCGGCCCCGCGGGCTTCGGCGACTTCGGCGACCTCGGCTCCTTCACCGACCTCTTCAACGATCTCTTCGGAGACCTCTTCGGCGGCGGCGGCCGGGGCGGGCGACGTCGCGCCGGGCGCGGCCAGCGCGGCGCCGACCTCCGCTACAACCTCGAGCTCGAGCTCGGCGACATCCTCGAGGGCATGGAGGCCTCGATCCAGATCCCGAAGATGCGGGCCTGCGGGAACTGCGAGGGCAGCGGTGCGCGGCCCGGCACGAGGCCCGAGACCTGCTCGCGCTGCTACGGGAGCGGCCAGGTCGTGCTGCAGCAGGGCTTCTTCCGCATCAGCCGCCCCTGCGACGCCTGCGCCGGCGCCGGCGAGATCGTGCGCGAGCGTTGCAGCGAGTGTCGCGGCTCGGGCCGGATCGAGGGCCAGCAGAGCATTCGCGTGAAGGTGCCGGCGGGCATCGAGGACGGGATGCGGCTGCGCCTCTCGGGCGAGGGCGAGGCCGGCATCGCGGGCGGGCCGCCCGGCGACCTCTTCGTGGTGATCTCGGCCAAGCCCCACCCGTTCTTCGACCGGGAGGGCCCGGATCTCCACTGCGAGGTTCCCGTCTCCTTCGTCCAGGCCGCGATCGGCGACGAGATCGAGGTGCCCACGCTCGAAGGCAAGGTGAACCTCAAGCTGCCCGCGGGCACGCAGACCGGCAAGGTCCTGCGCCTGCGCGGCAAGGGGCTTCCCTCGCTGCGCTCCTCCCAGCGCGGCGATCAGCTGCTCAGGATCTTCGTCGAGACGCCGACCAAGCTCACCAGGCGCCAGCGCGAGCTCCTCCAGGAGTTCGCGAAGGAAGGAGGCGACGAGGTGTCCCCGGTCACGAAGTCCTTCCTCGACAAGCTCCGAGAGCTCTTCGAGTGAAGCCGCTCCGACGTCGCGTCCCCTCCCTGTCGGCCCTGCTGCTCGCGGGGCTGCTCGTCGCCGCCTGCTCCTCGTTCCAGGCCGCGCCGCGCGCGAGCGACGAGGAGCGCGAAGCCTACGGCGGCGCGCTGGCCACGCTCGTGGACGACCCGGAAGGGACGGCGCGCGCCCTCGAGGCCTTCCTCCAGCGCTACCCCGACAGCCCGCTGGCCGACGACGCCCTCATGCGGCTGGCCGAGATCGCGCAGGGCCGGGGCGACACCGAGACGGCGCTTCGCACCTACCAGACGGTCGAGAGCCGGCACCCGGGCGGCGATCAGGTCGACGCGGCGCGGGTCGAGATCGCCCGGCTCGAGCTGGCCGCCGGCAACCGCGACGCGGCGGGGTCGACGATCGCGCGCGCACGCCTGTCGAGGCTCTCGAGCGCCGAGCTGCGCGTCGCCTATCGCGTGCTCGCCGACGTGGCCGAGCAGCCCGAGGAGAAGGTGCGCTGGCTGGGGCGCGTGCGCGGCGCCGAGACCGACGAGGAGGCCGTGGCACGGGTCGACGTCGAGATCGACGACCTGCTGGTGCAGATGGACTCGAGCCAGCTCGTGTCCGCCGCCGAGCAGATCGGACGCGAAGTTCCCGCGGGGCGAAGCTGGCTCGAGGCGTCGAGCCGCGCGCTCGACGCGGGCGACCTCGAGCGGGCGCGCGAGTGGCTCGACGAGGCGTCCCGGCTCCCGCTGGCGGCGGCCTACGAGGCGCGCCTCACCAGCCTGGGCGAGCGGCTCCGCCTGCGCGAGGCCGGGCCGGCACCCGACGTGGATCTGCCGACCTTCGCGGAGGTCCGCGGCGCCTCCGGGCCCCGCACCGACGGGGCCGAGGGCACGCTCGGCGTCGTGCTCCCGCTCTCCGGCCGCTTCGCGAGCTTCGGCGAGGAGAGCCTCCAGGGTGTGCTGCTCGCAGCCGGCGTGTTCGGCGGCGACGGCCTGTCGCCGCGCATTCGCGTGCTGATCCGCGACACCGGCGGACGTCCCGAGCGGGCCGCGGCGGCCGTGCGCGAGCTCGCCGACGAGGGCGTCGTGGCCATCGTCGGGCCGCTGCTGTCGGGCGAGTGCGAGGCAGCCGCCTCCGCCGCCGAGTCGGTGGGCGTCCCGCTCGTGGCGCTCACCGCGCGCGAAGAGGTGAGCGCCGCGCGCCCGCACGTCTTCCGCGTGCGCACCATGCCGCGCGAGGAGG
>JAAUYK010024089.1_pt1 | contig 12956 bp, 6 predicted proteins | sample 7278021 | NCBI WGS metagenome assembly JAAUYK01 (sample SAMN14350223, study PRJNA611818) | marine sediment metagenome | isolation source: surface marine sediment (1.8m) | place: French Polynesia: Moorea | collected 2018-08
CTTTTCACCAGTATGTTGTAGCCGGGTTTAATCCCTTTAATGGCACCAATATGCGTGCATTTCCCTACCTTCATGCATGCATGTTTTATCTAAGTGTACGCATTGCAATTAATATATGCTCTAATTATTCCATCAAAGTTCATGCCAGGATTCGTGTACGTTATATGCATATATATAATTAGTTTTTTGATGCGATGTATATATGTATTCATCGTATTGGTCAAGGTATATGTATTACGCTGCCTGACCTGCGATCGACGCGACCCTCGACTATCTAGCGCTCGCCTCGGTCCATGTGCTACTACGGTACGATTGACATCCATCCAGGTAATGAAGCTAGGTGTAGTACGTTATTATTCGGGCAGTCGGTCTGAACTCTGACGGTAAATCCCATGATGAAACGCCGGCCGATTGCCTCAGCAGCACCATGCAAGCACCGCACGACGACGCCGGCCAGACCGACAAGCCCAAGGCGGCAACATATTAAGAATAAATGATCTACCAATGAGAGTTATCACCGTCTTTTACCTAGGTATAGTAGTGCAATTTGATGAACTTTATTTTAGCATCGCAACCCTTGGCACCATCTGTCTGTCCCGTTCCGTCGCCGGCATTTCGTGGAAATTGCGAGGGGTCGCCGCCCTCCCCTCGCAAATCGTGCACGGGCCACAACGGGGAATGAAGTCACCGTACAGGGGTAGTAGCCAACCTCATAAAAAGCGCAGCCGTTCAACTTTAAGCCATAGAAACAAACTATGTTAAGGCAGTAAAAAAACTTTAAGTAAAAACGTTTTAGCCTCCCCTTATGCTCCACGCATGATTTGGGGCAAGGGGCAAGGCGGGGTGTGAGCGACGAGGGTGAGTCATGCGCAAAGGGGACGCAGACAGCTGACTCCGAAATGAAAAGTCAGATATCTGGTCAAATATGGCAGCGCTAGCGTATTAATAAAGTCCCCTGAATACTTTTGTATGCATATCCTTACAACATGTTGTTAGATTAATGAATGAGTAAGTGATGTAATATAGTTTAGGGTGCCACGTGCTGAAATGTATGTTAGGTTTGTTTTGGTGGCAGCTTTGTGCGGCCAGCCGGGAAACGAGCCCGGCCGGCGTGCGCTCGAGGGGTGCCGCGCTTTCTATTTCGCTAATCTGGCCAATTTAAAGCAGATTAAAATACCTATTTCTACGAGTTTCTCGGCTACGACTTAAGAGGTCATTTACATTGGTCTATGGTGCTAACGCTAAGTAAGGTCGTAAGTGTAATAATACGGCAGTTTTAGAATGTGTCTCACTTTCGTGCTCGATTTGTCCCCCCCGGTGTCCGCCCCTCCCCGCCCTCCTTCCTTTCTCTCTCTCTCCCTCGCCTCGCCTCGCTCAGTTTGTCCAACTTCGATCGAACGAACGACGCCGGGAAAGAGAGTCGAGTGAGGCTTCCAAAAGGAGGACGGAAAACGCACCGGATCTAAGGTAATTCGAGCTGATATTTTGCCGGCAACCGCCGCTTCCCGTCTCCGTCGTCGTTTTGAGCCCCCATTTGGCCGGATGGCCTGCGTCACTGCGTCGGAAATACGCGTTTAAATCGCCCCTCATTTTGCGTCTCTTCTTCCTCCCTCCCCTCCTCCGTTCTATGGGCGCGGTTTTGGCGTTGCCGGTGGGGAGAGAGGACGAGGACTACGCACGCGCAGAAATAGGAGACAAAAGAAATTGAGGGTGAGGTCGGTCGGTCGGTCGGTCGGGTTGCACATGCAGAAAGGAAGTAGAGGCCGCGGCGGGGATGGAATGGAAAGGCGGAGCCCACTACTTTCAAACTTCCGTGCTAGCGAGTGAAGCGGAAGACAAGAGGAGAAAGACAGACGTGAGGGGAAGACGCCCATTAAGTGCAAATTTCTCCTTTTTTCGCAACGCTTCCCCCCTCTTTCTCTTTTAACGCATCCTCATTACCTCGCTTCCGAGTCATCGGACATTCCCCGTCTAACCATAGGTTTTCCCTTCCATCTCGGCCTCGACCGTCCGTTGCCCAACCCTTTATTGGGCCGCCCCATAAGTTTCTCCTCTCTTTGGGTCGGTCGGTCGCATAGCAAGAAACTGGGCGGGGACACTTGAGAGGAGAGACTCAGAGAGAAATAAGGTGATGTGGCAGCAGGAGGGATGGAATGGACGAGTTGGTGTCCGGCCGGCCGGTGCACACTTTTTTCCTCCTTCTCCCCTTCTCTCCTCTCCCTCTTTCTCTCTCTCTCCCGTCCGTCTGTCAATCCTTCGTCTCTCTCGCCTCCGTCAACTCAACCCCCTAAGCTAAGCTCAGCCCCGTTTCTCCCTCTCGCTCGCGCCGCGCCGGGGGTGGACTCGATAAGGATCTCGTTTATTTGACTGTCAGACGGCTACTTCGTCGTATAGCTAGCCAGCTACTACGTAGAGCTCGCTGCAAACCCGGTTGCTAGCCGCAAGTTTTTGTCAACGGCGACGACGACGACTTTTGTGCCGGCAATTTGTGTAGAAGTAGTCGTATAGCATGTTGAGGGAGGGAGGAGGGCGTGGATTTTGTCCGTCCGAAGCACGCATTCGTCATCGTTGCCCTTTTATAGCGAAACGGACGGACTGAGAGGCCAGCTGCCGGCTTCCAATACGCGGGAAGGAAGACTCATCCCGCCGCTGCTGAAGTTTAGATGAATGAATAAGTGCACCAGCACCGCGGCGAGCGGGGACGCAGTCATGCCCAGAATATTTTTTTTTCGGTAGCTCGCCGAAGCAGAGACATGAGCGTCCGACGAGTGACGCATCGGCGCCAAGATGCTTCCTCTGTCTCCTCGATCGACTCATGGTAGTTGTTAGCCGGCCTAGAAAATTAGTCAGAGCAGGCCTGCTGTTGCTGCTGTTATATACGCCCCGAGCGATGCACGCTCGCATCTCATCGCATCATCGCATGGCACGAACGGCATCCATCGAAAACGAGCCGGATACATTCGAAACCGCTGCCGTAACGTCCGTCCGTCAGTTGTCTTCGTTTTCGTCCGCTGCTGTTTTGACTTGGTGCCCTATTCCATTTCCATTCCTCTCTCTCTCTCCCGCTCGCTTTTCTCCTCCGCCTCCTCTTCCCTTTCACCTTTTCAACTCAGGCGTGCAGTGCGGTGCCATTCAAGACTCCCGTCATCACGAGCCTAATAATGTGAGTCAGACAGACTGCCAGGAAGGAACTCCACTCGTGTCGGCCGGATGGTTGCTCCCCGAGGCAGGCAGGAAGCCCTGCTATTTACGTCATGGGAAGAATCATCGTCAGTCAAGGAGGAAAAATTGGGATCGGCGTCGGAGGGCGGAAGTTCAGTAGGGTTGCCTTGAGCCGATTAAATCGCGCCGAATGACCTCCGCAGGCATGCATGATCTCCCCGAGCGATTGTTGCCCGCTAACAGGCAAGGCAAGGAAAGGGCCCATCAAGATCGCTCGACGTACCCTCCTTTCCCTAGCGGAAGCCCGGGTTCCGGCGCACTTGTTATCATAACTGCTGCTCCGCCGTCGTCGTCTCCGTCGCGCCCTCCGACTTCGCCGTCTGTCCGTCAGGCAAGGCGCCTTCGGAATCTTATCTCAATTCGGAGTTGGGCCCACTGCAAATGCGTGCCCTAATAAAATTCCACGCGCCGTATTTGCAGAAAGACTAGCGGACTGGCATTTTAACATGCGGGCCGAGGAAAAAAGCGATTAAACGGCACTTTGATCGAGCATATCGCTGAAATCCGACTCGGCGGCGCCGCCGCGCTGGCGATCGCGGCGGCGGCCGGTCGCAGAATATGATAGGGCAAACAGATTCATCACGTAGCTAGCCTCCTCCTCCTCCTTTCTTGGCGCCAGCTCTGGCGGACGAACGGCACCAGTTGCCAGCCAGGCGAAATAACGGGGAGAGAGACGGTGGAGTCGAATTTCGTCCGGAGGCGTGAAATCGCGACCTTATCTCGTTCTCCCGTCTCGAATAGTTTCCCTCAGACAAACAGCCAGCTTCCCTCGGCCGGCGGTGCATTTCCTACACTTGGATTGGGCGAAAGAAAAGGGGGACCAACGGAGTGGAGTGTACGTACAACTCCCGTAATATGATCCGTTCCTAGAAATCCCCGTGCTTAAGAAGTGTCTCCCGAGTTCCTTGTAATAATGAATCGCCGCCGGTCCGGCGGAGAGACGATTGTTCTAGCAGGGGCTGTTTCTATGCTTATCGCTCCTCTTCCGGCCGACCGGCCGCTGCACATCCGCGACCGAACGTCGCGCCGCACCAACCCGTTTTCGAGACCGACCGAACGCTCGCACGCAGGTGTGAGTCACACAAGAGGAGTTCGGCGACAAAGAGACGCCGCCTGTGAGCAAACGGGAGAGACCTATTTCTCCGCTCTCGGCTCAAACGAGGCTGCTAATCGTTCGCTTGCCGGCCAGCCCGTCCGTCGAACCGACTGTCTGGGATACGCACAGTTGTTTTTCCCGCGCGCGCGCAGCAGGTTGTCAGTCCGCACGCACACGTACGCAGACCCAGTTCATCCCATTATAATAGCCGGGTAATTGCCCTTGCAGAAAGTCCCACGTACCTACCTACCTACACAACATACGCCATGGGTGTGAAGCAGTCCAAGAGGTCGGTCGACATCTCGTCCACGCCGCAGAAGCCCGGCGCCCCCGACGTCAACGGCAAGGTCGCCGACGACGTCACCGTGGAGAAGGTGGAGGACAAGGTCGTCAACGGCGAGACCAAGCCGGTCGAGGAGACCAACGGAACGGCGCCCGCAGAGACCGACGAGAAGAAGGAGGAAGGGGAGGCCGAAAAGAAGGAGGACGCAGATGAGACCAAGGACGAGGATGAGGCCGACAAGACCACCGGTGAGTTAATCAAGAACAGAACATAGCGTTAGTTAATGTCGCATTGATTAGCAACATTTGACATCATTCCTAATGTTTCGTCACGACTTAATTATTCCAGATGAGGCCAACGAGAGCAAGACGAAGTCCAAGGCGAAGGGTCTCAAGAAGAAGCTCTCCTTCAGGAGTCTCAACATCATGAAGAAGAGGAACAAGAAGAAGGAGGACGCCGACAGCTCGAAGGTCGAGGAGGCCGCCGAGGAGGGCGAGAAGAAGGAGGAGACGGCTGAGAAGAAGGACGAGAAGGAGACGACCGGTGAGGACAAGAAGGAGGAGGAGACGACCGAAAAGAAGGAGGATGAGACCAAGGAGGATGAGGAGGCGAAAGAGGAGAAGTAGGAGGATGAGGAGCCCAAGAAGGAGGAGGAGTCCGAGTCGACAGAGGAGAAGAAGGAGTCCGACGAGACTCCGGCCGCTCCCGTCGCGGAGCAGGAGGAGGCCAAGGAAGAGTAGTGTGTGTGTGTGTGTGTGACGATCGATCGACGGATGTGCGCGCAAAGTGCATTGCCGCCTTCCTCGTCGCCACCGCCGCCGCCGGTGAGGCCAAAGACATTAGAAAACTGCGGTCGACACCGCAGCTGAAGGCTGTTCCCCAACCTGCTCTCCTCTCCTCTCATCAACGTTAGTATAACATTGGCCGACGTCGTCATCTCCTTTGCCTGCCTGCCCGCCTGCCCGCCCTCCCTGCGGTTTGTCGATCCCGCCGCCGACCGACACGCCGACCGGAATAGTCTTGGGGCGGAGACACCGTTGAAGACGACGACGACGACGAAACCTACTACAAAAAGACGCACGCGACGTAACATCGACCGACCTAGCGTGATCTAGCTAGGCATCGAAGAAAGAAAGACAAAGATAAGATGATAGACGACGACAAGCGCGGTTTCTAACGCGTCTCCGTTCGTTCGTCCGACCACCCGTCCCTATCCCCCACTCCGTTGCTCATGTCTGCGGCGAAGTCGGCTTTGGGGACGACCCGGGCGGAAGGAGGAAGACCGGCGAAGACGCCTCTGAACCGCAGCAGCAGCGAGGAATAAGACCCAACCTGTTGAGCTGTTTTATACTTTTCGCGACCAACGCCCCCTTTTCTACAGTACACTCTCCTCTCCCCGAGCGCCATACGTGAACATTAAAATTCTTTGCATAGAATTCCTCCGCGTTTTTCCACGTTCGTAAGAAAGAATAAAGTACAATTGACTTAAAGTAACATCCGTCTAGTATATCTCTGTGTGTGCTGCCGATGATACAGTTGAGTTTCTCGTCGCCTCGTCAAACGGGGGACTGCGCCGCTAAATTACTACTAAGTGAAATAAAGTTGCTTAGGACGGAATAATTGCGTCATCGATTCTTGTACGTTATGTTGTTCGGAAGAAGACAGTGGAGTCATCGTTTCTTTGGCGATCCGTGCAAGAGCGTCACTCACTTGGCCATTCTCGTCACGTTTCCCCTAGCAACGTGGTGAAATGATGCGACAATAATACTAGACATTGTTGCACGCTAAAATGTCCTCCCGAGTCATGTCATCACCGCCGTTTAACAACGCAACGACGACGGAGTTTTGCGAGCCGTCGGCTGCATTGTTGGCATGCCTGTGGCCGACACTCCGTGCGTCGTAATCAAATTTGCCGCAACGGGATGGAGGCAGAGGTGCATGTACGGAATTGTTGGCGGCCAGTTTGACCTAATTCGAGAGCAACTCATATACTACGTACATGCTCTTGCACTAGCAGACTATATAAATTTACTAATTATAGTAGGCCCATCCTGCGTATTAGACATGGCATGAATATGACGCAAATGCACCGGCGGACAGTCCGAATGAAAAAGAAATAAGGAAAGTCGTTAATTTCGTTATCCGTACCGGAATTAACAATCACGTTGCTTTCTCCTCTGTTTGCCCTGCTTCCCTCCTTCCCTCCCTATCCACCCGTCACGTCTGTTTTCTCTTTCTTTTTCCAGCCAGTTGGAAGACTGGCTGGCTGGCTGACTGGCTTCCTCATTGAAAGCAATCGCCTTGGTTTCCACTACGGTTATCGACTAAGCAAAGTTACTCGGGCGTCTGGATGCGGAGTGCGCAGATATTGAAGGACGATATAACCAATGTTACATCGTTATTTTTTGCCACAGGTCCATTTCAAGCTGACAATTGCAAAATATGCCGATGGGATAATTTTTCCGATGGATCATTTTTATGGGATCCCGCTCTGCTTTCACTGCGTATCCAACGCTAGTCGGAGCTACAGCTAGCCAGTTGCGCTCTCTCCGCGCGCCAGCCAAGTCCGAGCTAGCGAGCGACGTCGAATTGTGCTTCCGACAAGGACACTGGCTGCCATGCATGCATGCATGCGCCAACAATTCTGCTCATTTTGTGCAGCGCCGGCCGCCTTACTTCGGATAATCGATCGATCGGTAAGCCGCCGCCGACTACTTGTGCTTACTCCCTGTCAAGAGACCGCGGGTGAATTTTTAATGAAGCGATTAAGGACCCGAGGCAGTTTCCTCCTCTGCTGTCCTCGCTAATTTGCGGGACGCCGCGCACTTTTATGACTCTTCGGTCCCTAACCGAGCTATAATTAGACGAATATACTACTGCTTTGTTAGGCAGATATACTGAATGTCCAGCATGCAGAAGTGACCAAAAGGGCAATGATGAGTTTTCATGACACAACTGATAACAGTCTTGAGTGCGGATACAAATGGCACACTGGTGTGTGTGAAATCGTGAATGAAGGGACCTTAACGATTACAGCAAGGTCGCGTACTGCGTCGGGTGCTTATTGACAAGTGTACGTCATATTGCTGCGACGCGACACTGCAGTCATGCAGACTTTGGTTCGGCGTCGCGTCACGTCACGGCTATCAAAAAGGGCCAACTTCACCCCCTTCCCTCCTCTCTGTCTCTCTCATCAGTCAGTTTTGGCCGGCAGTTCAAGGCCTGGCTTCATTCTTCAGACACTCTGCGGCAAAACGAACGGCGCGGCCAAAAATTATACCCACTACTACATTGTCTCGAGGTCATGGCAATGCAGACTGGGCAACATTATATGTGCGGACGATAATATACGTAGAAGCGTCAAACGACAACTTGCGCCCTGCAATTAAGCTCATACGGCGGACGCATAGCAGTATTGTCTCAATGTACGTATAGTATATTGCGACAGGGGCTCCAATTTCTATTTTTAACGCACGGGCAAAAAAAGGCCCCGCGGTCTGCAGCAACTAGCTGTCCGCCGGAAATTGATTTTTTTCTGCTGATTGAATTGAGAACGGGCGCGGCTGGACCCGATTATTGCACACACTAAGGTGTACTTTCTTTGAGGCCTCTTTAGCGCCGTCGTATAGTACACGAGGCAGCTTTTTCTTCAAGGCTGGTGCATTTTGCAAGGCCTCTTTCGTCTTTTTGCTAGCAACGAGTATCTGATTAAAGCCGTCTCGGTGCAGCATACCTACAGCACTACATATGCCTAGGCCGCCCTCAATCTGCAAGCTAATCTCGGCTTTCGCTAGTTTTCCACCACTGCCTGCACGCGTTTAAAAAAGAGATTTCGCCTGATTCGCGCTGACGAAACGGAAATAGGACCCGTGCACTCATCTCTCGTACTCCGCTGCCAGACGATCGATGTCTGATCAGATATACCCGTCCAAGAAGGTCAATGAAAGATTCGCGTGCAGAGCGCGGATGGCTGGAATCCCTTTTTTTGCAACTGTAGCTGCATCGGATCGGACCCAGCTCGCGTGTTTTCGTTCTCTAGCTGGCTCCTCCTCCCCTTTTTCTCGCCGGCCGGAAACCACGTGAACCTCAGCAAAAAAGGAGAAAGCAGCAGCCAGCCTAATGAAGTGTATTGTAACGAAAATTGCCCCTCGGACCGCATGAGAGATGATCGACCGAGATTTTCCAAAGTGGAACGTACGTATATGACCGGCCGCTCCCGGTCGCGTGATGGAGGATAATTACTTAAACGGAGAAAACGCGAGTCCGCGCAGCGCGGCGAAAGCCAAGATTTGAAAGATCGCGGCGGAGAGCTAGCCACATTTAGATCGGATAAGCATAATGTCCGCGCCGATTATAATTGCCTCCAAATTACCCGCAAACACATATTCTATCCATTATAGCAGGAATGCAAGCGTAGTAATTCGTTCGATGAAGCAATCGGCTCGACCTTGAGTGTGTGGCTGGCCCCCGCCGCCATCGGTCTGGCCGCCGCCGCGGCCTCTCCTTTCAGTCTAGACCTCGTGGACAGCGGCGCCAAATTGTTCTATACGCATATCCGTATACTGCGCATTATAGTGTGTGCGCAAGTACGCCGGTAAACATTTAGCTCGGCTTCCGAAATGCCGTAACGTATCGCTAATTCCCGTAAATAACTTGCCCGCTTTGCAAATTCCTTCCACTGAATTAATAGCTAGCTCATTAAGCCATTGCCATATGTAGGTGAGTACCAAACAATTTAATGTGCGTCTGGCAACTCACCAACTAGTTGGCGTGCAGCGAGTATTGATAAGTCCTCGCTATTGGCTAGTTGGCTCCATTGCAGCGGACACGACACGAAGTGCAGTTCGCCCTGATGTACGTACGTATTCTCGTCCATGAATGGCCCCTGCTGCATCGGCGCCACAAATACCCTGGAAATTATGGAGTCATTAGAACTCCGAAGAACTATGACATTGCATTGCACCCGGGACTGTCCGTTATTTGCGTCAGCTCTCTCTCACTTTTATCTCGCCTTTTTTTTCTTTGCAGCGCTTCCGTCAGCAACGATGAGACAATAATACGCCGTCGGTGTACTGCTCTCGCTCGCTCGATCCATGACGAAAACAGCGAGCGAAGATTCTCCTTCGGCGACGAGGGACTTATTCGAGGGAAGGAGGGGAGGAATCATCGGAACCTGGAAAGAAGGAGGCCTTGGAACATTTTTGCCGGAAAAAGTAGGGCAGCCAGCGGACCGAGATGTTGATGCCGTCGCGGCTCGCTAAATAATTGAGGCAATACGAAATTCGATATGGCCGTCTCCCTCGGCTAGGCGAAAATTTGCTAAAAAGCAGGAGGGGGGAAAGAACCACGTCTACGCGTCTAGCGCGCGTAGCCGCTGTAATCGATTTGAGAGCAGAGAGCCGGCTTTAGAGAGCTAGTAGCTTAATGCGATTACTGGACATGCATTTTCAATTATTACTGGCCGGCTATACGCGCGTTCTCGCAGCAGACCGACTCGGCGTCGGCGGCCCGCACGCGAGAAGTGAGAATGCTCGAGTGATTGGGAAGTCCAATACAGCTAGCTGCCGTATAGCCGCATGCGAACAAACAGCCAGACATTCTTGACATTGACCGCAACAAGCAAGTAAGAGTGGCAATTCATAGAAGGAGGAGAGCGATCGACAGACAGAACGAGGAATTTGTCATTGGGCGCTCCGCGACAGCCGCCGACTCGCTTAAGCCGCTCTTCGGTACGTCATAAAAGACAGCAGCAGCGGCGACTGCGGCGCGACGTCCGTATATGCGACGGCTAACGGTTGGCGTCGCGACAGTTAATAATGCATAAATAGCCTTCTCTCGCTCGCTCGCTGCACGTCCAAGTCCGCGTCCGTGAGGTGCGCCGCCGTGGACTTTTCTTCCACCTGGTGAGGATCGAGGCAAGGCGGTCCCTTCCTCCCTCCCTCCGCCTCGGCCGCGGCCACTCTCTTTCCTCCACTCCACTCCGCTTCCTTGTACGGCCGTCGTCAGTGACTTGGATACGCCGCTGTCGCCACATGTATGCAGCCAGCGACGTCGACGCTGGCCGGTTGCTTCCTGCACGAAGAAAGACCACACGTGCATGGCAGATAGGGGCGCTGCATTGAGAGCTTTGTAATCGCTTGAAACTAATTTTCCATCCAAAGACCGGCCCTCCTCCTTCATTTCCTTAAAGTGCCGACTACACAAGGAACGGCTAATAGAAAGCCGGTCGCTCGCTCCTACGTGCACACATGCGCTGACTCCCTGGCTGGCTCGGTCGGCTCGGCCTTTTCTCATCAGGTTAACCAATACGGCGGCGGCGGCGGGGGGCATGGAGGCAACCGCGCGACCGCGACGGGCGGCAGGAGGCCGTCGGCGTCGACTAACGAGTGGCGGCGGCGGCGGCGCAGTCGAATCGCAGCTCGGCGAGGCGATACACCGACCAAACGTCAGACGGGCAAAAAAGTGCGAGTACTAGTAGAGACCTCCAGGAGATTGCGATCGGCCGGCTGCCTGCCGAGGTCGCGGATAAAATCAGACCGGCGACTCTGGTGATAAAAGTGGTTTCGTCGGTAGGAATCTGGAGCGCGCAAGGTACGGACTACTCGGCTCACTAACTCACTTTCCCTTCTTCCGTCCACGTACACATGCGCGAAAGTGAATTGGCGCGCCGGCCGACCGACTGAGGGACTCACACGTAAGAAAGCGATCGGAAAACGATTCGATCGGTCGGCAGGCTGTCCCCGTTCCGCGCTCCATTCGCGACCATACGATTGCATGACGGGAGGCCGTATGAGTCTCAGTGCAGCAATCATGAACAGACCGCCTCAGCGTTCGCGGCGGCTTCGTCGTCGAGTGCACCAGCTGCGGCAGCGCCGGAGGGAACCGCACCAGCAGCGAGGCCGCACCTAGGTCGGTCGCTAGATCATTTAGAAGGTCTTGGGATCGATCGCTAGATCATTTAGAAGGTCTTGGGATCGATCGCGTACCTTCAACCATGTCGGCCACAGTGATGACTCTGCCGTCGTACATGGCGGGCTTCCTCTACGAGATCGGCCCGCCCGGCGGAGGCGTCTACAGCTACGTGAGCTACCCCTCGGCCGTGCTGCCCAACCGGCCCAAGTACCGCAACGAGCAGAACAACAACAACAACGGCCCCGTGAACATCATGCACGACAAGCGCGTGGTCCGCGGGAACACGTACGCCATCAACCAGAAGGTGCCGCCGATGCGCTTCAACGTGACGTCGACGGCGGACGACGCGCTGAGGCAGAAGCAGGCGGAGCGGCGGAGCTACGTCCGGAAGCGGGTGCTGCCGACCATCGGCGCCGGACTCGCCGCCGAGAGCAGGAACAGGCCGAGGATCGAGCTGGCCGGGCTGACCAACTCGGCGGGCGGGTCGAGCACGGGAAAGAGCAGCAGCGACAACGGCTACGCGTCGACGGACGCCAGGTTCGCGGCCGCGAGGACGAGGGTGAGGAAGCGGCTGGCGCAGTTCCAGAACGGCAACGGGAGCAGGCCGGGCGGGCCGGCGCACCCGCCGCCGAATCGGAGGCCGGCAGCCGCCGCCAACCGGGCGACGGGCGAGCGGGCGCCGGTTCAGGGCCGCCAGCACCGCGACATGCAGACGGAGCGGTGGCTGGAGGAGATCAAGGACCGCGCGCCGGAGACGGAGGTCGGCGTGCAGACGGAGGAGGCGCTCTGGCCGACGGCCCCGCCCGAGACGACCGTGTCCGAACCGGGATCCGCGGCGGCGACCTCTCGCGGCCTCCCGAACGGCGGCGGTCCCCGGGAGGCCTTCCAGACCCCTCCGCCCGACACGACGGACAAGTCTACGCAGATCGAGGCGGCCGACCCCGACCTGTTCGTGTTCGACGACGAGGTGGTGATCGTGCTGGAGGCGCTGGTGCACAAGACGCTGGAGCACAGTCTGCTCGAGGTGATTGACGAGGAGGAGCGCGCGGTGGACGCGAAGGAGGCGGAGAAGGACTCCAAGGTGCGATGAGGCGGCGGCCAGCAGCCGGACGATTAAAAAATGTCAAAATAATTGAGGTGCAAGACGTCAGAGACAATGAAGCGTATGAAATATCCAAAAGACCCGTACACTAGAATGTATAGTACTCCTGTAAAAAATCAAGAACGAATTACGCGTACATACATAAAATACAATGCAGATCAAGTTCCTACCGTCATGCTCAAGCCGAAATATAGAGTACGTACACGAGACGATATTGCAGTGTAGAGTACGCAGTCGGAATTTGATATGGAGACGTGCCCCGCTATTGAATTAATTATTGCCTAGTTAACTTAAGATAGATTCGGAAAATATGGCGTACAATCACGCAACCTCTGATCGGA
>JAAUYK010134660.1_pt1 | contig 12951 bp, 13 predicted proteins | sample 7278021 | NCBI WGS metagenome assembly JAAUYK01 (sample SAMN14350223, study PRJNA611818) | marine sediment metagenome | isolation source: surface marine sediment (1.8m) | place: French Polynesia: Moorea | collected 2018-08
ATCCGAGCTGCAGCAACGCGGTGGCGAGCATCTCGGGCAGCCAGATCCGCGGCACGACGACCGCCAGCAGCGGAATGCTCGCCGGCATCGTCAACTACTGCCAGAACTTCGTGGGGTCGATCGCTGCGCGCGGCAATCAGTTCTCCCTGGAGGGCGCCAACACGGTGTCGCGCATCGGCGGATCCCAGGCGATCGATTCCCCCTACAACCTGGGCGCCGGAGCCAATCCGCCCCCGGTGGGCGCGGCCTGGAGCCGGAAGGGGATGGACACCTTCTGGGAGACTGATTGCGCGGCGCGCTGTGACGACACGCCGCTCGGCAACGACGTCCACGAGCTGGTCTTCGACCCGGGCTGCACGAACGCCGGGCCCTGGCTCGACCGCTGGAGCGGTCTGTGCCGAGGACTCTAGAAGCCGACTCTACACGGAGCCCTCGGTTGACGCGCCCTTCGAACTGGAACGCGGCCGCGGGGCGTCGAAGCGACTGAGCGCAGGCGATCCGGCGGGATCGAGAGACCAGCGCGAGACCCGACAACGCGGTGAGGGGCTGCACTTGTGCGGCGGACTCACGTACGCCGCGTCCGCTCTCGGGGCGGCTTCGCACGCAAATCGATCGTCGGAGCACCTGACGTGATGCCTGGTTCGACGACGAACCTCGTATCGATGGGAAATCGAGGTGGCCTTCCGCAACACCAAGCAAACTCTCGGTCTCCAAGATCCCCAGAACGAATGGTGGCGCCGGCCCGCGGGCTTCCCCACGCCCCGGAAGCGACCGGGACCGAACCCGAAGGGAGAACGCGGGATGCGCGCCATCGAGCACACCCTCGGCGCACCCGCCCCGTGGACGCCTACCCGAGAAACGTGACGGCCAGCTGCCGGACTGGGCACTCGCGGCGTAGAGTCACCCGAGAGTCGAGCCTAAGGGGGGTCCTCGATGCGCGGGATCGCCTGGTCGAGGTTGCCGCAGAGCTGGGCCATGTAGTCGTGGAAGGCCCGGTGGACCACGGCGAAGGAGACGGCCTCCTTGAAAACCGACGGGCGCCGCAGCAGGGTGGCGCCCAGCAGCGAGATCGTGAACCAGGCCCGTCGTGGCCCCGCCTGGAGCACGTTCTCCCGCAGGATCCGAACCAGGCGACGCAGGTCTCCGGGACGGATGTTGCGCCCGCCGTGGACCTGGGAACCGCGATGGAGCAGGAAGGCCAGCGTGCGGCGGCGGTAGTTGCGGAAGTCGTAGAGCTCCCCGACGAGCCAGCGGTAGCCGCGGTACAGCTCTCCCCGGGTCATGCGCTTCGGCACGATGTTCGAGAGCACGAACTGATCGCCGGTCGTCTCCTGCACCAGGCGGCCTTCCGAGAGCATGCGTCGGTGGAGGGGCGTCTTGGGCATGGCCTGGAGCATGCCCGTCATCGAGACGGGGATGCGCGCTTCCTGGATGAAACGCAGCTGCTCGGAGAAGATCGAGTCGTCGTCGTTGTCGAAGCCCACGATCATGCCTGCCTGCACCTGGATTCCGTATCGGTGGATGCGGCGCACGCTCGCGACCAGGTCGCCGCGCGTGTTCTGGCTCTTGCGCGTCTCGAGCAGGGATTCCCGTCGCGGGCTCTCGATGCCGATGAAGATCGTCGTGAAATTGGCCGCCCGCATCAGGGCCAGGAGCTCCTCGTCTTCGGCGACGTTGAGCGAGACCTCGGTGTTGAAGTCCATCGGATAGCCGTTCTCGTGGCCCCAGTGCGCGAGCTCACGCAGCAGCTCCTTGGCGAGCTTCTTGTTGCCGATGAAGTTGTCGTCGACGATGAAGACCTGCTTCGCTCCGAGACGATGGCATTCCTTCACCTCGGCCATCATCTGCGCGACGGACTTCGCGCGCGGGCGCCGCCCGTACATCACGATGATGTCGCAGAACTCGCAGGTGAAGGGGCAGCCTCGCGCGAACTGGATCGTCAGCGCGTGGTAGCGGTCGACGCGCAGCAGATCGAAACGCGGCGCAGGCACGCGGCCGAGGTCCGGCTTCTCCGTGCAGCGGTACTCTTCCTTCCAGTAGCCCCGCTCGAAGTCCGCCAGGAAGGCCGGCCAGGTCTCCTCGGCCTCGTCCATGAACAGCACGTCACAGCGGCCGCGCAGCTCCTCCGGGCACAAGGACGCGTAGGGGCCTCCCACGACGACGAAGCGGCCGCGACGCCGGAACTCGTCGATGATCTCGAGCATGCGTTCGCGGTGGACGATGTAGCCCGTGACGCCGACCACGTCGGCGTCCACCTCGAAGTCGATCTCCTCGACGTTCTCGTCGCAGAGCGTGACCTCGTGCTCGGCCGGGGTGAGGCCGGCCACGGTGGGCATGGAGAGGTTGGGGAAGATGCAGCGCTTCTCGAGCGTGGGGAGGATCTCGTCGTAGGTCCAGAAGCTCTCGGGATTCCTGGGTGTGACGAGGTGGATCTTCACGGTGCGGCATTCTAGCCCAGCGGTCGCCCGCGGGAGCGCTCCGTCCCCGTTCCCCCGGCGGCGTCCGTCTCGTCGTCTTCGAGCCCGCTGAGTCGCGCCAGCGGAAGCAGCAGCGGCTGCCCGTCGTGGCTCCAGTCGAGCGGCGGCGCCTGCAGGCGGCCGGGCCGGCACACGCGGGACGCTCCCAGGTCCGCGATGCCGCGCACGGCGCGACCCTCGTCCGCTCCGAAGCCCTCGAGAGCCACGCCGGCCAGGTGCGGCGCGAGCGGGCGCAGCGCGCCTTCCAGGCCGGCGAGCTCTGCCACCGGGTGGACGCGCACGAAACGATGCAGGGGGGCCGGCCGCGGCGTGGCGTCCGCTTCGCGCACGACCGTCCAGGCCGTCCCCGTACTGCCGTGGACGCGGACGGGCTGCCCGGGCGCCGAGCGCAGCTCGGCCTCGCTGCGCTCGCGCCGGATCGCGGCGGCGCTCGCCGCATCGATGGCGCCGCGCGGACAGCGCTCCTGCTCCGCCGCGAGCGCGGTGGCCAACGCGACGGCCACCCGATCCGCTGCGTCGCGGTCCGCGTCCACCACGTAGACCGCCACGGGTGACAGGCAGCCGAGCTGGTCCCAGGCCGAGACGTCGAGCGCGAGGCGCCGGGACACCGCGTCGAGCGCCTCGCCCCGCACGGCGGCAGGACCGAGCACCGCCAGGGAGAGCCGATGGCCGTAGCTCAGCAGGCGGCGCGGCGGCCGCACGCGCCGCGCCACCGAAGCGACGGTCTCGTCCGAGCCCGTGGCCACCACGCAGTCGGCTTCGAGCAGGGCGTCGAGAAGCGCCGTCTCTCCCCTGTCGAAGCAGACCACCCGCACGCAGCGACCGAGCCCCTCGTCCACCGCCGCGATGGAGTCGGCCACCAGTGGCGCCGTCACGGGGTCGCGCGCCGCGCAGCGCGCGAGGACCGGGGAGCGCAGCACCAGCGGCAGCAGGAGCGAGAGCAGGGTGGGCATGGGAATCGATCCCGCCAGCAGCAGCGCGGTGGTGTCGTGTCCCGAGACCATGCGCGGGCCGGCCGCCTCGAGGCAGTCCGCACCGCCGAGCTCTCGCGCGATCAGCTTCCGCAGCGCGTCCCCGCTCCAGCCGGCGAGCCCCCGCGCCAGCCCGTCCCGGACCGTCTCGGGATGGAAGCCCGTCGCGGCCGGGAGGCTGGCTTCGAGCTTTGCACGCCAGGGCGAGGCGGGGTCGTGCCAGGTGTCCAGCACCCGCTCGAGCGCCGCGTGCGCCTCCCGAACCGGGCGCCGCCGCAGCGCGATTCCGGCCTCGCGTAGCGACGCGAGGGCCTGACGCAGCTCCTCCGGCGTCACGCTGGTGAGGTGCCGGACAGCAGCGCGTCGGCGGCGACCGAGCAGCCCCGCTCCTCGGCTCCCGGCGCCCGTCCCAGCACTTCGAACCCGCCGGGGAGCGCGCGCCCGAGGTCCGCGGTCTCGAGCGCGAGCACGCTGCCCGTGTTGGCGAGGTCGACGATGACCACCACACCGGTCGCGCCCCGAGCGGCGACCTCGCCCGTCTCCGGAACCACGAGCCGCACCCGCGCCCAGGGTGGACCCAGCTTGCGGCGAGGCTCGCCGGGACGCCGCAGCACCGAGTCGTAGAACTGGCTTCCGAGCTCGGTCATCCCGTACTGGTTCACGATCCGCTGGCTCGGAATGCCGAGCCTCGCTCCGATCTCCGCGTACAGCTCGTCCCGCGACATCGCCCGCGAGCGGCCCTTGAACCCCCCGGTCTCCATCACGCGCGAGCCACCCGGCAACGCGATCGAGAGCCCCCGCGATGCGAGCGCGTCCAGCAGGTGCACGAACGCGAAGGCGGTTCCGCACAGTGCGATGGGCCGGGCCTGCGCCGCCGCGGCCTCGAGCGTGGGGAGCAGGGCTTCGACGCGAAGCGACCCCCCGTGCACCGCGAAGCCACTCTCGGGAGTGCCGAACGCCCGCAGGACGGCGCCGAACATGTGGGAGAGCGACGAGTCGGGGGCCTCTTCGCAGCAGGGCGCGAGGACGTGGAGCGGGAGCCGTCCGTGCGGCGCCGGGAGGTCGGGCAGCACGTGGCGTCGGAAGCTCCCGATCAGCGAGGCCTCGTAGACCTCCAGGGTGTCGAGGTGCAGCGCGCCGCGTCGTGCCACGGAGGTGCCGCTGGTGCGGAAGGTGTGCAGCGTGCGCGAGGCCGGGAAGGACGTGAGCGTCAGCTCCTTGAAGGCGCCGGTCGGGACCGCCGGGATCTCGCGCCAGGAAGTCACGCGATCCGGCGTGCGGTCGCGGCGCTCGCAGAAGCCGCGATAGGCTGCGCAGCGCTCGAACTGGAAGGCGAACAGCGCGCGCGCCAGGCGGTCGAAGCGCCCCTCGTCTTCGCGCCAGTCGGGCTCCCGCATCCAGCGCAGCACCTCGGCGTCGAGGGAGGCGCGGGCCGGATCGGCGTGGCCCCGACTCACGTCAACGCTCCCGCCAGCACGTCGAGGGCGACTGCCAGGACCTCGCGATCGATGCTGAGCGGCGGAGTGATGGCCACCACCCGGCCGTCGTCTCCCGACGGCAGGGCGATCACGCCCCGCTCGAGCGCGCGCGCGCAGGCGCGCGCCGCCCGCACGGGGGTCGCACACTCGATGGCCAGCAGCAGGCCGAGCCCGCGCGGCGTGTCGGGGCCCGAACCCAGCAGAACCCGCAGCCGCTCCAGCGCGGCTGCGCCGACCTCGGCCGCGCGCTCCACCAGCTTCTGCTCCTCGATCACGGAGAGCGACGCCAGCGCCGCTGCACAGCTGGGTGGATGGCCGAGGAAGGTCTGGGTGTGGAGCGCCTCTCCTCCCGAAGGCGGCCAGCGGTCCATCACCTCGGCCCGGCCCATGCACGCCGAGATCGGCATGCCCGAGGAGAGCCCCTTCGCGACGCAGAGCAGATCGGGAATCACGCCCTCGTGCTCGCACGCGAACCAGCGTCCGGTCCGTCCGAATCCGGTGTAGACCTCGTCCACCACCAGCAGCAGCTCCTCTTCGTCGCACAGGGCGCGCAGCTCGGTGAGGAACCCCTCGGGTGGAATGCGCTCGCCGCCGCGGCCCTGGACCGGCTCGACCAGGATGGCGCCGACGGGCAGGGGGGCGTCGCGGAGCGCGCGCCGCACGTCCTCGACGTCTCCGTAGCGCGCAAAGAAGGTGGCACGGGGCAGCCGGGCTGCGAAAGGTTCGCGGAACAGCGGTCGCCAGGTCGCGTCGAGCGCTCCGAAGGACAGCCCGTGGTAGCCGCCCTCGAAGGCCACCACTCCAGGACGGCCACTGGCGAGCAGGGCGGTCTTGAGTGCGGCCTCCACCGCGTCCGAGCCCGAGGATCCCAGCACCGCGCGGGCTGGGACGCGACCGGGATAGCGCCTCACCAGGGCTTCCAGGAGCTCCACCTTCACCGCCGCCGGGTGGACGTCGCCCATGGCGTGCAGCAGGCGGTCCGCCTGCTCCGAGACGGCCCGCACGATCCGGGCATGCGCGTGACCCGTATTCGCGACACCGAAGCCGGAGGTCAGGTCCACGTAGCGGTTGCCGTCCACGTCCCACACGTTCGCGCCCCGCGCCCGCTCCCAGAAGATCGGCGGCGTCGGCTCCACGCAGGTCACGTTGCGCGACTCCACCCGGGCGAGTCGCTCGGCCAGCGAGAGGGAGCGCGGTCCCGGAACCGCCGTCCGGATCTCGGGGTGCTGGTCGGAGTAGGGGTCGTCGGCTCGGCTCACGACGCGCGAGTGTAGCGGCCGGTGTCGTCGCTCCGGCCTGGCTCCGGGACGCGCGGTCTGCTGCGCTGCACACATCCGCCGGTAAGCTCCGGCTCATGGGCAGCGTCGAGCAGCACGGCGCGAGCCGCGCGGGCGAGGTCGCCTACGTGGGCGTCGGCTCCAACCTGGGGGATCGGGACCGCTTCCTGTGCGGGGCGCTCGCGGCCCTGCGAGGCACGCCGGGCGTGTCGGAGGTGACGATGTCGCCGGTCTACGAGACCGATCCGGTCGGACCGGGGAGGCAGGGCCCCTACCTGAACGCGGTGCTGTGCCTGCGCACCACCCTGTCCCCGCGAGATCTGCTGGCGCGGCTGCTCGCGATCGAGGCGGAGCACGGACGCGAGCGGGGACCGGAGCGCAACGCCCCCCGGACCCTGGACCTCGATCTGCTGCTGTACGGGGACGTGCGCTGCGCCTCGCCGACCCTGACCGTTCCCCACCCGCGTCTCCACGAGCGGGGCTTCGTGCTCGAGCCGCTCTGCCACCTGGATCCCGGCCTGATCCATCCGACACTCGGGGAGAGGATCGATCGGCTGGCCGCGCGCGTCCGCGACCCCCGCGCGGTGCGCCGTCGGGAGTAGGATACGGGGAGACCCGGACGCGAGGGAGGAGGGCGCTCGTGGCCATCGTCGCCGTCAGCATGTCGCCGGTCGGAGAGGGGGTGAGCGTCTCCCGCCACGTCGCGGCCGCGCTGCGCGTGCTCCGGGCGCAGGACCGCGTCCGCTATCGGCTCGATCCCATGTTCACCACTCTGGAAGGCGACCTCGGCGAGATCTTCGCGCTGGTGCTGCGGATGCAGGAAGCGGTCTTCGCCGAGGGCGCGGAGCGGGTGGGCACGGTGATCAAGATCGACGAACGGCGGGATCGCGCCGTGCACATGGAGGACAAGCTGCGGGCGGTCGAGGCGCAGCTCTCGGGCGACCCGGAGTGAGGACGACTGGCGGGGTGGGATCCGGTGCCGCGCAATTGTCCGATAACCAGCTCGGAAAATGTTGCGAAGCCAGCGGCCTGGGATAGTTTCGACGTGTCAGGGCCGAGGTGAGCGATGCCCGAGGATTCGAAAAAACCCCTTCCTGACAAGGTGTTGCGATTCATCTCGTCGGGCGAGGCCGAGTCCCTCAGTCCCCAGGAGATTTTGACCTGGGGGCTCAAGAACTTTGCGCCGCGCATCGCCCTGTCCTGCTCCTTCGGCGCTCCGGAGGGCATGGTGGTGCTCGACATGATGCACCGCATCGACCCCCGCTCCCGGGTCTTCGTGCTGGATACGGGGCGCCTCCCCCAGGCGACCCACGACCTCGTCGACCGGGTGCGCGACCGCTACGACAAGCCGGTCGAGGTCGTGTTTCCGCGCGCCGAGGACGTGCAGGCGCTGGTCCGTGCCAGGGGGATGAACCTCTTCTACGAGTCGGTCGAGAACCGCCAGCTCTGTTGCCGGATCCGCAAGGTCGAGCCCCTCAACCGCTACCTGGAGGACATGGACGCCTGGGTGACCGGTCTGCGGCGCGATCAGGGCGTGACGCGAGAGGGCACGGCACGACTCGAGCTCGACACGGCCCACGGCGGAATCGCGAAGATCAACCCCATCGTCGACTGGAGCCGCGACCAGGTGGCGACCTACGTGCGCGCCCACAACGTTCCCGTCAACCGCCTGCAAGCGGAGGGCTACCCTTCCGTCGGCTGCGAACCCTGCTCGCGTGCCGTCGCGCCGGGCGAGGATCCCCGGGCGGGGCGCTGGTGGTGGGAGAACCCGGAGACCCGGGAGTGCGGGATCCACGTCGAGGAGGAGGAGCAGGGATCCGGAATCTGATCCGACGCAGGGAGTTCCTGGCTGCCGGCGCGGCGCTTCTGCTGTGGCCCCTGGCCCGCCGCGGACGGGCGGCCGGCGATTCCGAAGCGATCGTCCCGGGGCTCGAGAAGGCCCTCGAGACAGCCCTCGAGACCAGTGGCTTCGTCTACGTGTCCCCACTGCGCAGCGACGGGAGCGAGAGCACCTGTCACGGGGAGGTCTGGTTCGCCTGGCTCGACGACGGCGTCGTGCTCATCACGTCCCGCGACTCCTGGAAGGCGCGCAGCCTCGCGAAGGGGCTGGACCGGGCCCGCATCTGGGTGGGGGATCACGGCCGCTGGAAGCGGTGGATCGGTCGCAACGAGGATTTCCGCCGCGCGCCGTCGTTCACCGCGCGCGCCCGCACCGTGAAGGACGAAGCCCAGCTCGAGCGCCTCATCGCCGTCTACGACGAGAAGTACCCGGACGAGATCGGGACCTGGCGGCGTCGCTTCCGCGAGGGCTACGCGGACGGGAGCCGCGTGCTGATCCGCTACGAACACGCGGGCTGAGCGCCGCCGCCCCTCATTCGTCGCAGGAGACCGATCGCGGTCGCGTGGCCAGGCACTGGATGTTCTGGGTCCGCCCCTCGGCGAGCACCGCGCAGGCGGTGGAGACCGCGGTCTGGATCGCGTCGTTGCGGCTCGCCCCCGCGGCCGTCCGGCAGGCGCTGTTGCCGCCGTAGTCGAGGCAGATCTCGCAGCGGATTCGGGTCTCCCGCAGCGAGACGAGCACCATCGCGACCACGAAGCCGATCCCGAGCAGCACTCCGGCGACCCAGCGCACCACTAGACGTCTCCGGTCGCCCGTCACTCGGAGAGCGTTCGGAGTCGCGCCGCGATCTCGCCGCCGAGCACGCCGACCACGGCCCGGTGTCCGCGCACCAGCTCCCCCGTGTCCGAGGAAGACAGGGGCTCCCGGATCGTCGAGTACTCGACCGCGACCGCACTACCGCTCTCGCCCGGGGAGATGATCCAGCGCGCCCGCAGCGTCACGTCCTCGCCCCGGCGCGCGTCGAGCGCCATCACGTCCACGAGGACCCGGTAGTCGATCGGGAACAGCGCGGTGGCGGGGTAGACGGCCACCCGGCTCGTCTCCAATCGCGACGCCAGGCCCTCCGCCAGCGCGCGCGTGACCTGCTCTTCCAGTCCGCCTGCCCAGCGGTGGAACTCGTCGTAGCGGACCTCGGCCTCGCCCACCCGCTCGGCGATCTGGGGCTGGTCGACCTGGCTCGGCAGGCGCACCGGTCCCACGCGCAGGGCCAGCGGGGCGGGCGTCGCTCCCTCCACCGTGACTGGGTCGAGCACGTAGTGCCGGGCATCGGGACTCGAGCCGATGCATCCGGACAGGGATAGCCCCGTCGCGGCGATCAGCGCGAATGCGCCACGCCGCAGCGGACTCGCGACTCGGGACGCGTTCACGCGGTTCACTCCTTCTTGCCCTGCAGCAGGGCTTCGGGATGGCGCTCCAGGTAGTCGGCCAGCAGCCGGGCGGAGCGCGCCGCCCCGCTGAGCTCCCGGAGCAGCGAGCGCAGCTCGATGTTGAGCGGTGAATCCGCCGCCACCATGCCGTTCACCGAGGACACGGTGCTCTCGAGCTCCTGGAGCGTCTGGGAGAGCGCCGGAGTGACGTCCGCGTTCAGCTTCCCCGCGAGCGCGTTCGTCTCGGTGAGCGTGCCGGCGAGCTGCTCGAGCGCGAGCTGGAGGTCCTTTCCGATCTGCTCCAGGGGCATCTTCCGGATCTCTCCGATCACGTCGGCGACGCCCGCCGTGATCTCCTCGAGGGGCGTCGGGACGGTGGGGATCTCGGGGTAGGGTCCCGTGGTCACGATCTCGGCTGGCGCTGCCGAGGGGTGGAAGTCCAGCTGCACCTCGAGCTGTCCGGTGAGGAGATTGCCCAGGCCGAGCTGCGCCCGCATGCCGTTCTCGACGAGGCGCGCCAGGCGCTCGTCTGTGTCCAGCTCGTCGGTCTCCGACTCGGTGAGCCGCTCCGGCGCGATCTCGATCACGACGGGCACCCGGATGTCGTAGGTCGAGCGGTCGATCTCCAGCGAGACGTCGCTGACCTCTCCGACCTGGATGCCCCGAAACACCACCGGCGAGCCCGGCACCAGCCCCTGCACGGACTGGGAGAAGTACATCAAGAAGCGCTCCCGGATCGCGTAGCTGCGCTCCCTCGCGGCCTTCCTGCTGGCGTAGAGCCGGAACACCTCGCCGTCGTCTACCCGCGGACCGGGATCCACGCCCGGCGGCAGGTCGAACGCGATGCCTCCGATCAGCATGGAGACGAACGACGGCGAATCGAGCCGCACGCCGCTGGCGTCCAGGGTCACGTCCAGCCCGCTGGCGTTCCAGAAGCGCGTGTTCGTGCGCACGCGATCGTCGTGGGGCGCGCGGACGAAGACCTGGATGGTGAGGAAGTCGCCGCTCTCGTCCATCTCGACGGTGGCCACCTGCCCGACACGGAACTGCCGGAAGAAGACCGGAACCCCCACCTCGAGCGAGCCGAGCTCCTCGGAGCGCAGCGTGAACAGGGTTCCCGCCTCGAGGGCCGTCACCACCGGGGCCGACTCGAGGCCCACGAACTCCCGCTGCTCCCCGCCCTTCGCCACCGGATCCATGCCGATGTAGGCGCCCGAGAAGAGCGTACCCAGGCCCGTGATCCGCCCGGCCGACACCTGCGGGCGCACCACCCAGAAGCGGGTGTTCTCCGTGAGGTAGCGCTCCGCCCCGGGCTTGAGCTCCGCGGTGACGATCACGTGGGAGAGGTCCTCGGAGAGGTCGATGGCGCTCGCGACGCCCACCTCCAGGTCCTTGAACTTGACCTTCGTCTTGCCCGCCTCGAGGCCCTCGGCGGTCTTGAAGCTGATGCTGATCTCGGGCCCCGTCTCGGTGAAAGCCCGCCAGGCGAGCCAGGCGCCCACCAGTGCCGCCACCAGCGGGATGAGCCAGACGAGAGACGGGCCGGAGCGCTTCCGGACCACCGCCTCCGCCACCTCGACGCTGGGAGCCGCTTCGCGTTCCTCAGCCATCCGCATCCCCGGCGCGGTCCCAGATGAGCCGCGGGTCGAAGGACTCGGCGGCGAACATCGTGATCACCACCACGGCTCCGAAGAAGACCGCTCCCGCTTCGGCCCGGATGTTCGCCAGCTCGCCGAGCTGGACGAGCGCCACCAGGATCGTGACCACGTAGATGTCGACCATGGACCAGCGGCCGACGGCCTCGGTGATGCGGTAGAGCCGCGTCCGGTCCGCCAGGCGCCAGCGCGACCTCCGGTGCACCGAGTAGAGGAGGTAGCTGAGGACGACGAGCTTGAGCAGCGGCACCGCCACGCTGGCGACGAAGACGACCAGGGCCAGCGGCCACATCCCGTGCACGAGCAGGTAGATGACGCCGCTCATGATGGTGTCCGCCTGGGCCCGACCCAGCGACGTCACCTTCATGATGGGCAGCACGTTCGCGGGCACGTAGCAGATCGCCGCGGCGATGATGAGCGCCAGGGTCCGCCGCATGCTGTCCACCTTGCGCGCGTGAACGGGCGCTCCGCAGCGCGGACACAGGGTCTCCACGTCGTGATCGTGGCTGGCCGGCAGGCGTACGAGCAGGCTGCAGTCGTGGCAGCCCGCCAGGGAGAGGCTCCGCGCGGTGGGCTCCGCGGCGCTCACCGGCTCACCTCGACGTGACGCCATACCTCGCGCGGATCGAGGGTGGATGCGGCCCCGGCGAGCACGATGATGAGCATGGCGAACGAGACCAGCGCGATGCCCGGGATGATGTTCGCCATGTCGACCAGCTTGACCAGGGCGACGAGGATTCCGATCAGGAAGACCTCCATCATGCTCCACTGCTCGACGTGCCGCAGCATCCGGAACACGCGCGCGAGCCGCCAGGGCCGACGCCCGAGCGAGAGCGGGAGCAGGACGTAGAGCAGCATTCCCAGCTGGGCCGCGGGGGCGCCGATGGCGGTCAGCGCCACCAGGCCGGCGAGGCTCGTCATGCCCTGGGCGTGGAGCTCCCGGACCCCGCTGGCCAGCGTCGTCTCCGTGACGCGTCCCTGCATCTCGAAGGACAGGAAGGGAAGCGCGTTGGCGACGATGAACAGCACGCTGCCGGCGATGGTCAGCGCGAGGGTCCGCTCGAGGCTGTTCGCGCGCTGCCGGTACAGCACGGCGTCGCAGCGGCGACACCGGGCCGCCCCGCCCTCGGGAACCGCGGTGTACCGGTGCAGCAGATCGCAGTCGTGGCAGGCGATCCAGGCGGGCGGCACGCGGCGAACCTTAGGGCGGAGTCCAGAGGCGTCGCAAGCAGTCCGCCGCGTTGCCGAGCGCCCGTGCGACGCGGTCGCCGCTCAGGACAGGAGCCATTCGCCCGGGCTCTTGCGCCCCGTGAACAGCCGCTCCTGCCAGCGCTGCATGCCCGCGATCCAGCGGTCCACGTCGCCCGCCTTGCGCTTCGCGTACTCCCCCACCTCGGGATGCGGGAGGACCCAGAAACGCTCCTCGGCGAGCGCCTCCATCACGACCTCGGCCACCTGCGCGGGCGTGAGCACGCCATCGCGCGCGGCCACTTCGGGTCCGCCCTCCAGGCGGTCCCGCGTCGGGCTGTTCGTCTCGATGTTGGTCTCCACGCCCTGGGGACACAGCACCGAGACGTGGATTCCCTGAGAACCGTGGGTGATGGCGAGCCACTCCGCGAGCGCCACGGCGGCGTGCTTCGTGACCGCGTAGGCGAGCGAGCCGATCTGGGTGAGGAGCCCGGCCGCCGACGAGGTGTTGAGCAGCGCGCCGCCGCCGCGCGCGATCATGCCCGGCAACACCGCCCGGGCGGCATACAGGTGGGCGAGGACGTGCACCTCCCACATGCGCTGCAGGTGCTCGTCCGGCGCCTCGAGCCCGCCGATCG
>JAAUYK010062214.1_pt1 | contig 12942 bp, 9 predicted proteins | sample 7278021 | NCBI WGS metagenome assembly JAAUYK01 (sample SAMN14350223, study PRJNA611818) | marine sediment metagenome | isolation source: surface marine sediment (1.8m) | place: French Polynesia: Moorea | collected 2018-08
AGCACGCGCTCGTCCTCGAGCAGGCGGCGCAGCCCGCGGCGGGTCACGCGCCCCGCCACCGCGCGCAGCGACCGGTAGCGGCGCGTCACCTCGAAGTCCCCCGCGGCGAGCCTTCGCAGCACTGCCGCGCGACGCCGCGCGATGGCGCGCTCCACCTTCGGCCCGAAGCGCCGCGCGCCCCGGCGCAGCGCCTCGGCCTCCGGCTCGGCGAACACCACGATCACGGGCACGCGCTCGCCGCTCGCCAACGCGTCCACGACCCGGGCTTCCAGCCTGCCGGACGCCAGGGCCTCGACCCGCTCGGCGCGCGAGAGGGGCTGCCCAAGCGCCTCCCGGGCTCCGATCCCCAGCCAGAGAGCCGCCGCGAGCGCCGTCGCGAGCGCCAGCCGGAGAGCGAGCGGCAGGCCGCAGGCAGCTGTGTCCATGACCGCCACTCTACTACTCCCGCTTCCGCTCGCTCCTCGGAGCGCAACCACGCCTCCAGCAGTAGTGCCCCGCGGCGCCGCGGGGGATACGGAGCGGGCGCGTTCCGAGCTCGCTGCGGGACTCGAGAAGCGAAGAAGATCCAGCGCTTGGAGAGCCTACCTGCCACTCCCCGCCGAACCGGTCGGTCGCTTCGGCCTGCTATGGTCCGGCGGTCGGGCTCTTCAGCCCGTCGCAACGGGTGCCGACACGAACTCCGTCGAAGCCCGATCCGCCGCCCCAGGACGCCCCACCCATGTACGAGGCGTACTACGGCTTCCGAGAGAAGCCGTTCGCGCTCAGCCCCGACCCCAAGTACCTGTTTCTCTCGGCGACCCACCGTGAGGTCCTGGGCCACCTCATCTACGGCATCGAGCAGGGCGAGGGCTTCATCGCCATCACGGGCGAGGTGGGGACCGGCAAGACCACCCTGTGCCGCACCCTGCTCCAGCGCCTGGGCCGCGAATCCGAGGTGGCGTTCCTCTTCAACCCCAACCTCTCGCCCACGGACCTCGTCAAGGCGGTGAACGCGGAGTTCGGGCTGCCCACCTTCGGCGACTCGATCCCGGAGCTCACCGAGGTGCTCAACCGCTTCCTGGTCGAGAAGAAGCGCGAGGGACGTCGCGCGCTGCTCATCGTCGACGAGGCCCAGAATCTCTCGATGGAGACCCTCGAGGAGATCCGGCTGCTCTCGAATCTCGAGACCGAGACGTCGAAGCTGATCCAGATCGTGCTGCTGGGCCAGCCCGAGCTCGACCACAAGCTGGAGGCTCCCGAGCTGCGCCAGCTTCGGCAGCGGATCAGCGTATGGTGGCACCTGGGTCCGCTGAGCGCCGATGAGACCCGCGAGTACGTCCGCCATCGGCTGCGCATCGCGGCGGGCGTGGACCGGCAGTGGTTCACCGAGGAGGCGCTGGCGCTGATCCACCGTCTCGCCGGCGGCATTCCACGCCTCGTGAACGTGCTGTGCGATCGCGCGCTGCTCGCGGGCTACGGGGAGAACGCGCAGGAGATCGACCGCGCCACGGTGCTCGCGATCGAGAAGGAGGTGCGGCCGCGCCCGGCGCTGAGCGCCCGGCGGCGCAGGCGCCTGCCCGCGATCGCCCTCGCAGGAGCTGCCGGGCTGGGCGTCATCGGCGTGGTGGGCATCGCGATCGGATTGCTCTGGCGAGCGCCGGAGCGCGCCGAGCCGCAGCGCGGGGTGCCGGAGCGCCCGGTTCGGGAGGTCGCGCAGCCGCCGGTCCAGGAGGCGCCCCCTGCGCGGGCGGTGGTCCCCGAGATGCCGTCGCCCCCGACGACGGCGCCGCCCGTCGCGACGACGCCCCGAGCGAGCCGGACGGATCCCGTTCCCGGCAGTGGGAGCGACGCGAGCGCGCTCTCCGGCCTGCTCGAGCTCGGCGCGCCGGACCGCGCCAATGCGCAGACGGTGGACGCGGCCCTGCGCGCATGGGGGCTGCCGGAGATCGGAGCCGAGCGCTTCACGCTCGCCGAGGCGCTCGACGCGCTCTCCCAGGCCGGCCTGGCGAGCCTGCCTCTCACCGGGGCGAGCGTTCCGGAGCTGCGCGAGCTGGACCTGCCGGTGCTGCTGCTCCTCGGCGACGCCGACGGCGGGACCCGGGCCGCGTACCTGCGCATGCTCTCGGGCGATCGCGCCTGGATCGAGGGACTGCTCCCGGAGCGCACCGTTCGGGTCCCGCTCGGCGAGATCGAGGCGCACTGGACGGGCCAGGCCCACGCATTCTGGCGCGACTTCGAGGACCTGCCGCCGGTCCTGCGCGCGGGCGACGGGGGCGCGGTGATCACCTGGCTCCAACGCGCGCTGGGAAGCCTCGGCTTCTACGCGCAGCCCGCCAACGGCGCGTTCGACGACGCGACCCGCGAGGCCGTGCGGGCCTTCCAGTCCGCCCAGGGTCTCGAGCCCGACGGTGCCGTCGGGCCCCGTACCAAGATCCGCCTCTACACCGAGCTGGGCCGCTACCGGGTTCCCGCGCTGGTGGAAGGAGAGGTCGGACTGGCGCGCTCCCGCTGAGCGCGCGGCTCGACGCGAGCGCGGGCCCAGCCACTATCATGGGAATTCCATGGAGTCCCCTCGCAGTCGCTGGCGCGGCCTGCTTCCGTGGGTCGTCTCGGCGGCCCTGCTCGCCTACGTATTCGGCTGGCTCACGGACTGGGAACGGCTGCGAGCGGCGACGGAGCAGGCGAACCTGCCCCTCTTCCTGGCCTTTGCCACCGCCGACCGCATGGCCTTCTTCGTGATCTGGACCTGGCTCACCACGGCGGCGCTGCGCCGCTTCGTGGTCCACGTCCAGCTCCGATCCGTGCTCGCGCTGCGCGGCGGATCCGAGCTGGCGCGCGCCGTGAGCAACCCCCTCTCCGACGCGGCCTTCTTCCTGGGCCTGGTCTCCCTCACGGCGGGGAGGCTCGACGCCGTGCTCGCCGCGGCGCTGGTTCCGGCGGTGAGCCATCTGGTGGTGATGCTGGTCCAGATGACGCTCGCCCTGCCCTTCCTCGAGGGCGGCCTCGCGGCCAACTCGGGCGTCGCGACCGCCGCGGCGGTGGCGTGGATCGTGCTGGCGTGCGGCGCCGTGGCCCTGTGGCTGTCTCGTTCGGGTCGCATCTCCTACCCGGGTGTGCGCCGCGCTTCGGCCTGGCTCGAGCGCTTTCCGCCCCGCCAGCTGCTGCCCTTCCTGGGCGGATTCACGGTGCTGGCGCTCTTCGACATCCAGATCCAGTGGCTGGCCTCGCGAGCGTTCGGGGTGGAGATCGGCTGGCTGGCGCTCGCAGCCCGGATCCCGGTCGTCTACCTCACCTTCGCGATTCCCACCCTCGGCAACTACGGCACGCGCGAGGTGGCGTGGGCGGCGATGTTCTCCGACTTCGCCGAGCGCGACGCCCTGGTCGCCTACGCGTTCGCGATCAATACGATCTTCCTGGTGCTGAACGTGCTGTTGGGCGTGACCTTCCTGGGGCGGGCGCTGGAGCTGCTGCGCGCGGTGCGGCGGGCCCGCCGCGAGGGCCAGCCCCTGCCCCGGCCGATCCTGCACGATCCCACGGACGGGTGAAGCGCGAATCCCCGGGTGCCTCGCGGAGCGAGTGCGGTAGGATACGCGCTTCCACCCGGCCCCTCCGGGGACGTCCGGAGCGCGCGGCCGGGAGGCCCGCACCCAGCAATCCAGCAGACCGAGCGAGATCGACCATGGCGAGAAAGAGCAGACCCGGAGTTCTCAAGCGCCAACGCGAGGCGAAGAAGGCGGAGAAGGCGGCCCACAAGCGCGAGAAGCGCGAGGTCAAGGGATCGGACGCCCCCAGCGAGCCCAAGGTCGCCACGGACGAGGACCTGGCCGGCTACGGACTGGTCGAAGAAGAGCCGGAGCCGGAGTCCCAGGAGGGTTAGAAGGTCTGATGGGTCGATCGGATTCCCAGGAGCGCCGTGGCTGAAGAAGCCCGGATCGCCGTCTTCGTCGACTACGAGAACCTCGCCATCGGCGTGCGTCAGACGCGCAAGGGCAAGTTCGACATCGAGCTCGTCCTGCGGCGCCTGCTCGAGAAGGGCCGGATCGTCTACAAGCGCGCCTACTGCGACTGGAGCCACTACCGGGACGCGGTACGCGAGTTCCACGGCCACGGCGTGGAGATGGTCGACATCCCGCAGTCGAAGGCGAGCGGGAAGAACAGCGCCGACATCCGCATGGTCGTGGACGCCCTGGACCTCTGCTACCAGAAGGGACACATCGACGTGTTCGCGTTGCTCTCCGGGGACAGCGACTTCTCTCCGCTGGTCGCGAAGCTCAAGGAGAACGACAAGCGCGTGATCGGCTGCGGCGTGAAGTCGTCCACCTCCGAGCTGCTGATCGGGAGCTGCGACGAGTTCCTCTACTACGACGACCTGATCCGCGAGGTGGAGGCGAAGCCGAAGCGCCGCAAGAAGCTCGAGCCCGCCAAGCAGCGGCGCCAGGACGCGGGCGAGAAGATCGTCGAGATCGTCCGGTCCCTCGAGCGGGATTACGACACCGTGTGGGGCTCGATGGTGAAGCAGACCACGCGGCGCGTGTACCCCGGCTTCAACGAGGTCTACTACGGCCACAACTCCTTCGCGGATCTGCTCGAGCAGGTGGAGGCCGACGGATACATCGAGCTCGAGTTCGACGACCAGCGGGGCAACTACGTCGTCCGCATCCCCCGCAAGAGCGAGACCAAGGCCGGGGCAGGCTAGCTGCGCGCTCGCCGCTACGCGGCGAGCGCTTCCGCGGCGTGCACCGCGCTCTCCGCGTAGTTTGCGGCAGCGCCACCGAAGCTCCTCCGAATCGCCTCGGAGAGATCCATCGCCGGGCTAGCGACCTCGGAAGCGAGGAGGGCGCTTCTCGCCGAAGGCCTTCACGGCCTCGACGTAGTCCTCGGTGAACGCACCCTGGACCATGCGCTCGGCCTCGATGTCGAGACAGGACTGGAGGTCCTCCGTGAGCGCGCGGTTCAGATTCTCCTTCATGTAGCGCAGCGCAATCGGAGGGCCCGAGGCGATCCGGGTCGCGAGCTCGAGCGACCCGGCCTCGAGCTCGGCATCGGGCAGGACGCGGTTCGCGAGCCCGAGTCGCTCGCACTCCGCGGCGTCCAGACGCGCGCTCGTGAAGAACAGCTCCCGCGCCCGGGCAGGACCCACCAGCTTCGTGAGGAACCAGCTCGAGCCGTAGTCGCCCGAGAGCCCGAGCCGTGCGTAGGCGGTGGTGACGAAGGCGCTCTCGGCCATCACGCGCAGGTCGCAGGCGAGGGCCAGCGCGAAGCCCGCCCCCGCGGCGGGGCCGGGCAGCGCCGCGATCACCGGGATCGGCAAGCGGTGGATGGCGGCGGGCACCTCGTGCTCGCGCTTGAGCAGACGGATGCGGGGCTCTCTCGCCGGCGGGGGTCCGTCGGCCATCACCTTGGTGTCGCCACCGGCGCAAAAGGCCCTTCCCGCCCCAGTCAGCAGCACGCAGCCGACGCGCTCGTCCTCGCCCAGCTCGGGAAGCAGACGCCGCAGCGCCTGCTTCATCTCGAGCGTCAGTGCGTTGCGCGCCTCGGGGCGGTCGAGCGTCACCACCGCGACCCGCTGCGTCAGCCGACACCGCAGCTGCGCGCAGCCCGTCTCGACGACCTCGTCGACCCGATCGGCGCTCCCCTGCTGCGAGGGGTGCGAGGGCTGCGTGGGCCGGTCCATGGGCTCCTCCCGCTTCGCAACACTACCAGAGCCCCAAACGCTGGGCTGACCTCGAGCGCCGGGCTGACCTCGAGCGCCGGGCTGACCTCGAGCGCGCATCGCGGGCCGCCAATCCCCTTCGACCTGCTACGATGGCATGATTCGCGAACCCGGAACCTGGAGATCGACCATGGGACTGCCGGAGCCTCCGGAGCTCGGAGCCGCGGCGCTTCCCAAGGCAACCTTCGATGGCCAGGTCGTCCTGGTAACGGGAGGCGGAACCGGCCTGGGCAAGGCCATGGCCGTCGAGTTCGGACGCCTCGGCGCCGCGGTGGCGATCGCGAGTCGCGACGAGGGCCACCGGGAGGCCGGCGTCGCGTCCGTGGAGGCCACCGGCGCGCGCGCGATCGACGTGGCGTGCGACGTCCGCAGCGCCGAGGCGGTGGGAGCCGCCTTCGACGCCGTCGAGGCCGAGCTCGGCATGCCCGACGTGCTGGTCAACAACGCGGCGGGGAACTTTCCAGTGCCGGCGGAGGACATGAGCCCCAACGCCTGGCGCGCCGTCACCGACATCGTCCTGAACGGGACCTTCTACTGCGCGCGGGAGTTCGGCCGGCGGCACATCGCCGCGGGGCGTCCGGGCTGCATCCTGAACATCGGCGCCGCCTACGCGTGGACGGGAGGACCGGGGTTCGCCCATTCGGCCGCCGCGAAGGCGGGCGTCAAGAACCTGACCGAGACGCTGGCGGTCGAGTGGGGTGCCTACGGAATCCGAGTGAACGGGCTGGTGCCGGGCCTGATGCCTCACGAGGACGAGGTCGCGGCGATCCGCTCGGTGCCGGAGCGGCGGAAGAACGACGGCGCGCGCTGTCCCGCCCAGCGCGTCGGCCATCCGAGGGAGCTCGGCTGGGCCGCGACCTTCCTGGCTTCTCCCTACGCGTCCTACATCAGCGGCAACACGCTCGTGGTGGACGGTGCCAACTGGCAGCGTCGCGCCATGCTGATGCCGGAGTTCACACCCATCCGCGAGCAGCTGGGCAGGGAGCCCTTCGAGCTGTAGCGCGGCCCAGCGCCTCCCGGGGTCGGCAAGGCCGAATGCCATGAGATCGGGAATCAACGGCTTCGTCGAGCGGCTCGCCGAGAGCGAGGTTGCGAGCGTGCTGCTCGACACGGACCTCCGCATCCAGCAGTTCACGGACACGGCTGCGTCGCTGGCGGCGCTGCGGCCCGAGGACGTGGGTCGGGACATCGGGGAGTTCGAGCCGCGGCTCGGCGGCGACCACCTGATCGTCGACTGCGAGGCCGCACTGGGCACCGGCAAGGTCTGCGGGCGGGTGGTCAGCGACGGCTCCCGACACTACCTGCGCCGCGCCTGGCCGAACCGCGAGCCGGGCGGTCGCGTCAGCGGGCTGGTGCTGTCGCTCATCGACGTCACCGAGCTGGAGCGGGCCGAGGAGCTGCTGCTCGAGGAGCGCGGCCGCCTCCGGCGGGGCGTGCGCGAGCGCACCGCGCAGCTGGAGCTCGCGAACCGGATGCTGCGCGAGAGCTTGGCGCGGACCGAGGCCATCCTCGACACCGTCGCGGACGCGGTGATCACCATCGACGAGTCGGGGATCATCGTCTCGACGAACGCCGCCACGCGCGAGGTGTTCGGCTATCCGGAGGGGGAGCTCGTCGGCTGTGACGTGAAGGTGCTGATGCCGTCTCCGTTCAGCGACGAGCACGGGAGTCGCGTGGCGCGCTTCGTGGAGACCGGCAGCCCGGACATCATCGGCCGCTCCCGGGAGGTGGAGTGCCAGCGCAAGGACGGCTCGCACTTCCCCGCGGAGCTTCGCCTGGGCGAGGTCAAGCTGGGGTCGGGCCGGCTGTTCACGGGCGTGCTGCGAGACCTGACGGAACGCGTGCGCGCGCAGGAGTCGCTGCGCGCCTCCCAGGAGCGTCTGCGGCGCTCCGAGCGCCTGGCCTCGGTGGGAACCCTCGCCGCCGGAATCGCTCACGAGATCAACAACCCCGTCGGCACGATCCTCCTCGGCGCCAGCCACGCGCTCGAGACCCTGGCGCGTAAGCCCGACCTGGCGGCGGGGATCCCGGGAATCGAGACCAGCCTCCAGGAAATCGTCGAGGACGCGGAACGCTGCGGAGCGATCGTGAAGAGCGTCCTGCAGTTCTCGCGACAGCAGTCCTCCGAGAAGTGGCCGGGGGACGTGAACGATCGCATCGCCCAGGTCGTGGACATGCTGCGCGCGGACGCGGAGCGCCGCGAGGTCTCGATCGAGATGGACCTCGCCGCGGCGCTGCCGGAGGTGCGCATGAACCCCACCGAGATCGAGCAGGTCCTGGTGAACCTGATCCGGAACGCCATCGAGGCTTCGGACCGGCCCGGCGTCCGCATCGTCGTCCGCAGCGCGGCCTGCGGCGACGGCGTGCTCGTGTCCGTCGAGGACGACGGACCGGGGATGAGCGACGATGCGCGCATCCACCTGTTCGATCCCTTCTTCACCACGCGCCGGGAGCGGGGCGGAACCGGTCTCGGACTGAGCATCTCCCACGGGATCGCGAGCGACCACGGCGGTACCCTCGACGTGGAATCCAGGCTGGGTCTCGGGACCACCGTGACCCTGACGTTGCCCGCCGGGGAAGACGGCCCGCCCCGCTGAGATCGAAGATCGGAGACCCAGATGGCCAAGCTTCTCGTAGTGGACGACGAGCGCAGGTATCGCGAGCTGCTGGAGCGGATCCTCGCCGAGGAGGGCCACGACGTGCGATTGGCGGACGCCGGGCGGGAGGCCATCGACGAGGGCTGCCGATTCCGGCCCGACGTGCTGCTCGTGGACTGGATGCTCAAGGATGCCCTCCACGGGCTCAACGTGGCCGCAGCGTTGCGCGCCGTGATCCCCCAGCTGCGCACGGTCCTGATCACGGGCTTCCCCTCCCAGGACGTACGCCTGACGGCGGCCAAGGAGGGCTTCTCGAGCTTCCTCGAGAAGCCCTTCGAGGCCGAGGCGGTGCGGGAAGCGGTGAGGCGGGCGCGGTCCGACGGTGAGCCGGCGGAGCCGCGCTGGGCTCCTTTCGGCGTGCTGGAGGTCAATGACGCGGGCGCGATCGTCTTCGCCAACCCGGTTGCGCGCACGATGTTCTCCGAGGCCGGTCTCGAGGAGGCCAAGCTCGCCGCCGAGCTCTTCGACCCCGCCCATCCGCTCGACCTGGATGCGGCGGCCGAGGCGTGGTGCGAGGTCCGCCCGCTCGGGAGCGAGTTGCGCTGGATGGCCCGCGCCCAGGCTCCGCGGGGCGGGCAGACGCGCCTCGTCGCCATCCGGCACGCGGACGACGCGCCGGCCTGGGACCTGATCGAGATGCTCCTCGACGTGCGGGAGCCGATGCGCAAGCGCTGGCCCTACAGCGGATGCGTGCTTCTCGTCGAGCACGAGGCGGTGTTCCGGCGCTTCGCCTCCGGGCTTCTCGAACGCTGCGGTGCGGCCTGCTTCTCGGCCGAGACGCGCGAGGATGCGGTCCGACTGCTGCAGACGGATCCGGACTTCTCGTTGGTGATCCTCGACATGGAGATGCCCGGAGCCGACCTCGGCGAGCTGGTGCAGCAGATGCGCGCGCTGCGCCCCGGAATCGCGATCCTCGGCAACAGCGAACGCGATCGGGAGCGGGAGGCGCGGGCCTGCGGTGCGGACCTGTTCCTGCTGCGTCCCTGGCGGCTCGACGATCTGATCCCCAGCCTCTCGCGGGTCCTCGCACCCGCGAGGGAAGACGAGAACGAGAGCAAGCGATGACGAAGATTCTCGCGGTCGACGACGACGCCCACTACCGCGATGCGCTCAAGCGCATCCTCGAGGAAGACGGCCACGAGATCGTGACCGCCACCAGCGGTCGCGAGGCCATCGACGTGGGTAGCCGGCTCCGCCCCGAGCTGTTGCTGACCGACTGGATGCTCGCGGACTGGATCCACGGCATCCACGTGTCCCGGGCGCTCCAGGCCGTGCAGCCCGAGCTGCGCACGGTGCTGATCACGGGCTTCCCGTCCGGCGAGCTCGAATCCGCGGCGACCCGCGCGGGCATCTCGCGACTGCTCGAGAAGCCGTTCAACGCGGCGCAGCTCCGCAGTGCGGTCCGCGAGACCCTGGGAAAGATCACCAGCGTCGGACGCCGCTGCGAGTTCGGCGTGCTCGAGGTGGACGCGGGCGGGAGCATCGTCTACACGAGTCCCCGCGCGGCGGAGCTCGTCTCGCGCGCGACGGCAGGCGCGGGAGCCAAGACGCTTCACGACCTGTTCGCGAGCGACGCGGAGACCGAGCTCGAGGCCGCCGCGGAGGACTGGGTGACGCTCCGGGCGCCGGACGGCTCGATGTGGCGCGTCCACTCCCAGAGCCGCGACCGGGGCCCGACCCGTATCGCGGTGCTGCGTCCGGCGGACGGCCCGGCGGACGAGTCGTTGGCCGAGATGTTGGTGGGCGTCGACGAAGCGAGCGCCCCGCCGTGGCCGCTCGAGGGACGCACCCTGGTGGTCGAGCCGGATCTCTTCCTGCGCCGCGTCTTCGCGAGCATGCTCCAGAAAATCCACGTGCCGTGTCACACGGCCGGCTCCCGCGAGGAGGCGCTGCACACGCTGCGACGCGATCCGGACATCGACCTGCTCGTCGTCGACCAGGCCCTTCCCGGCTCGGAATCCGAGCTTCTGGTTCGCGAAGCGCGGGATCTGGTCCCGGGCATCGAGGTCGTGGCGCACGGCGAGGACAACGGCGAGGAGCTCGGAGGGGGCGACGAAGGGAGTCCTGCAGACCCGCGCAGCGCCCTCGAAGCGATCGGCGTACGCCGCTTCCTCCGCAAGCCCTGGACCGGTCGGGAGCTGGTGGCGGTCCTCAGCGAGGAAGACTGAGCCACTCGCCAGCCGACCATGGGCGACGGCGGCCGACCGGCGTGGCACAACCTGGACGCCCGGGCGATCGCGAAGCGCTTCGGCACCGGCGCCGACGGCCTCGCTCCCGACGAGGCGCGGCGGCGCCTCGCGATCTACGGCCCGAACCAGATCCGCCGCGCGGAACGCATCCATCCTGGCGACGGTGGAGATCCACAAGCTGCTGCGCCCCGAACCGCCTCCCGCCGCGCTCGGCTCCGCGGGCGGGATCGGGCTCAGGTTCGGCGGCGGTCGCGAGCCCTCCGGCGCAGCCCGCCCAGGCAGCTCCCCGTGAGCCCGAGCGCCACGGCGGCGCCGACGAGGACGAGAACGGCCGCCCCCGCGGCGGCCGGAGGCGCGGGAGGCAGACCCGGCGCGCCCGGTACCCCGTCGCCGTCCACGTCCACGAAGATCGGGTTCGTGAACGCGGTGGGGAGATGCTCCTTCGCGATCACGTCGGTGTAGAGCCCCGGGTGTGCGGCCACCCACGTGCGCGGGTCTGCGTCGAGTGGAGCGCCCGCTTCGAGCGTCACGAAAGCGTCGCGCTCGAGCGCCAGCTCCACGCGCCTCTCGACACCCGGGCCCGGGAAGACGCGCACCACCTCGCCGTTGACCAGCAAGCGCACCTCGTCGACGGGCACCCAGTCGGCCGCGACCACCTCGAAGCGCACCTCCACACGGCCACTCGGGGCGGACGCGAGCTCGCCCGTGCGCGCGCCGTTCACCTGGAACTCCGCGAAGAGCGGTCCGGTGGTGCCGAAGCTCCGGCCGGCGCGCAGCGCGTCGTTGAATGCGCCCGCTTCGAACGGCCCGTCGCCCGTGTAGACGTAGTTGCGCGGATAGCCGGCGAGCTGGTCCGGTCCGTGGGTGTCCGAGTTCGCGGTCCCCGTGCGGCGAACGCCCTGTCGCAGCAGCGCGTACCAGTCGCGTCGCAGCAGCCGGTACTTCTCGCGGGAGGCGCCATTCATCACCTCCATGACGTCGAAGTCGATGGGCCGGGTCCCGTCGCTCCCCGGGACGAGCAGCAGGGAGTTCGGCGGCGCGTCGAGCGGACGCCGGGGATCGAAGCCCTCCCCGGCCACGCGCAGGTGCGACAGGAAGGCGCCGTGCCGCACCCGATCCCGGCTGGGCCGCGCGTGGTTGAGCTGCACGATCTCGGCGCCGAAGTCGCGTCGCAGCAGCGCGTAGAGCTGGGGCACCGTGAGGTCCTGGCTCGGCGGCGCGCCGCCCCGGTGCGCGGTGGGGCGCCGGGGGACGGGCCACGCGTTGTGGTGGCCGATGGTCCAGGGGGCGACGCGGTTCGGCGTGCTGCTGGTGACCTCCACGCCCGGGAGCACCCGGATGCGCTGGCGAAGCGACAGGGCGTCCAGGGCGGGGCCGAAATCGGCCAGGTGGTCGTGATCCGTGGAGACCATCAGCGCGATGTCCTCGGCGACGAAGTGACGCAAGCGGTCGAGGTTCGGGGTAGCGGAGTCGTCGCTCGCCTGGGCGTGGACGTGCAGGTCGGCGCTGATCCAGCCCTCGAGCTCCGCCACGCGGAGGAGCTCGAAAGGCGCGACCCGCACCTGCGCGCCCGCCTCCGGCACCTCCACGAGCTGCGTTTGGGCGTCGAACTCGAATCCCCGCGTCGCGGTCAGGGCATAGCGGCCGGGGCGGACGGCCACCTCGCGGGGATCGCTGGAGTTGCCCACGAAGTAGAGCGCGTTCGTCTCGCTGCCGCTGCCTTCGCGGCGCCCGTCGAGCTGGAAGTCGAGCAGCTCGTCACCGAAGACGGGATCCGGCGTGTCCGCGAGCCCGCGCACCACCACCCGGCCCGGCCCCCCGTCCCTGAAGGGCTGCTCGAAGCGCAGCCGGCCGACCTCCCGAAACGCCTGGGTCGGTACCCGGGCGAAGGCCCCGGCCGGTACCGAGACCTCGAGCCGGCGCGGGGAGTGGTGGGGGGCGCGCAGCACCAGCGCGTAGTCTCCGGGCGGCAGCACGGCCCGGTAGCGGCCCGCCTCGGCGCCCGAGACCTCCGGCGTGATCTGGGTGACGGGTCGGCCGTCGCGGGTCGCGACGTGGACCGCGACGGGGGTGGAGGCCGGCTCCACGCGGCCCGCGACGCCGCTTTCGCCATCCGCGAAGCCGAGCAACGGGAAGATCACGTCCGTCGCCGAGGCCACGTCGGCGCGTCCGGTCACGAGCAGCCGGCGCCGGAAGGTCCAGCTCCCGCCGGGAGGCAGCTCGCTTCCCATCGCCCGCACGATCCGCAGCAGCCCGAGCTGCTGCCAGTCGGGCTCGGAGGGGAGCGCCAACGCGAGGCTCACGTGCTCGCCGTTCACGCCGAACAGCGGCCGGCCCTGGGCGTGGCGTTCCGGGGAGAACATCGCGTACCCGATCGCAGGGAAGGCCCGCACCCCGGGCATAC
>JAAUYK010008421.1_pt1 | contig 12936 bp, 8 predicted proteins | sample 7278021 | NCBI WGS metagenome assembly JAAUYK01 (sample SAMN14350223, study PRJNA611818) | marine sediment metagenome | isolation source: surface marine sediment (1.8m) | place: French Polynesia: Moorea | collected 2018-08
ACCTATCTTGCATCCCCAAAAAGTTGCAAAGCCATTGTTTAATTCGAGCCAATGAGTAAGGCAATGAGCAAGCCAAAGTTCGTAGGGACGTATGAGTCGATTGGAAGTACGAGTTGCAATATCGCAGTATTCGCTCTCATCCAATATATCTCGCTCTTACCTATCTGAATCCATGCCCCATTGGCTTAATTTAAATAATAATGCGCATTATAGGCGAGCTAAAGTGCTACATAATTACTAAGTACGTACGCGTACGTACAGCAGAAAGTGCAATTACGAAGTGAAGTTTCTAGCCGGTCGAGCTAGCTAGCTCATTCAGCCAGATAATTAATCGCTACTTCGTCGCCTACTACTCGCACGTACTACTAAATACGCAAGAATTAGAGCGAGGAGCGAGCAAGCGAGCGAGCAGCCGAAAGTGTCCTCGCGACGTTCGTGCTGTACAATACATGGTAGACTGTAACTGGAGATTATGGCAGCAAAGTTGCCACATTGTCGACGCACGCACGCACTCAATACGTACCGTCCTGGACGAAGCTGATCGAGTGAAAATGCTGTGGCTTAGAGCATTGTACGTGTTCCCATATGTCGGCACCCTGATCGCCAGGTGGAACACTTGGTCTTATATGTGCCAACCCCTGCCATGCCCTGACCCGATGAAGGCTGGCTGGCTGGCATGCCAATTGACCTTGGTCGACCGGCAAGTGGAAGAAATGGTCGTTAGGACCAAGTACGAAACGAAACTGTTTAAGAAAGCCATAGCATGTACGAGGAAGGGGCATCCGCGTACGCGTACGTACTCGCTAGATAAGGTAGGGGCCCACTCCACCTCCATCCAACCATCCATTGATCATGCATGGCCTAATATGCTGATTAGAGTCTTCTGGTTGGCGACTTACGTAAAGATCGAGCAGCTGCCGGCAGCCCGGGCGGATTAGGTAGGCCAGCGTCGCCCTGGCCGGCGTATAGCTTTAGACTTTAGACGCGGCTAATGACTTTCCAAACTCTGTTTGGAGTTCACTACTCGTAGTAGAACGCTAAGCCTGTGTAACGAGATAGACTCGCTCAAACACTCATCATTACTGTGCCACCGACCGACGAACGACATGAGTCCCGAGCTTCCTCTCGGCATTTCATCGCTGTCGAACTCGTCCTCGTCGCCACCGCCACCGCCGAACCTGAGACACAGACAGCAACAGCAGCAACAACACTACGGCGGCGGATGCAGAGGGTCGGCGACCAATGACTCAGCACCGAAAACAGGGGACAAGAAGACCAAGTTGGCGATGAGCCAGGGCGGCGGCGGCGGCGGCGGCGGCGGCGGACAGGGAGACAGCGGCGTCCGGATGGCGGCACCTGGAGCTGGAGGCCAGCTTGTACCGCCGCCTCTCAATTCGCCGCCACCGCCGCCGCCGCCGGCCAAGTCCAACCGCGGCTTCGCGGCAGGAGATGGACTCTTCAACAAAGATTGGGCCATGTTCGCAGAAAAGGGTAAGAGAATTTAATTCGCAGAAAAAGGTAAGAGAATTACGCACGTACATGTCAAGCTGTAATTTCGCCTCTGCGTTTTGGCTGCCTCTTGGAACTCATTTGATTCGGCGACTACTACGTATGTAAGGCCAAAGATGACGTCTGCCCGTCATAATGACATGCCAGGGTGAAAATAGCTCGGCCGGGAAGCAGAGAGAGATCCCGATTCCCGATACTTGTTCACTATTGGCCGAACGGAACTCTTCCAAGATCGGAAATAGAGACGCGCTATGTGGGCCGTTTAACGTTCATGATTGGCGACAATTCGGCAATGTAGTACACGTTTACCTGACGCTCCGTGGCACCCCTTTTCACACGTGTAAAAGCCAGTCAGTCAGTTAGCCAAGGTAAAGGCTAACAGTCGTCGTTTCTGCCCAAAGGTCGAGCGAGCAAGTGAGTGTGCTTGGCTCTTTTCATGCAGAGTTGTCAGATATAGGATTATAGGACTGTCGAGCTAGCTGACTGAACTGCGCATTCTACTGTAGGCCTTTAGTCGCATTTTCAAGGCTCAGGAGATTACGTATACTTTGTACATACTAGGCAGTTTCTAAAGTCAAAACTGAACCGACACTGAGAAAATATAACGGAAAAGGTAAACGCTGCATGGTACAGGGTCTAAAAAGGTTTGGCAGAGCAAACGATCGATCGCGATTCTGTATTATGCTCGAAACTCTTTACGTGCAAGTGGTGGCTGGTTGGCACCTGCCTAGCTGCGTCCGTCGTCTATCCGACCATATTCGCTTACGTACGTGCAAACTAATGTGGGTCAAGTGGCCCATCCCTCGCCTCGCATAGGCTGATCGAACAGCTATTGTCGCCGCATTGTACGTAGTCGCGGTAGTATGTACAAGTATTGCCTTTGTCTCTCTCTCTCTTATCGGTGGCACCCATCTCAATGACGCTCGCTCTCTCATTCAGTCTCAGTCCTTCCCTAACAAACGCGTATGCACCCCCAGCCTCCACCCATGCGCCCTCTTGAATTGGCGAAGGTACTTACAGTTTGTAGTACAACAGACTCGATCGTTACTCCTAGGGGATTTACTGCAATACGTGTACTGCCGGTCTTTCGCCTTGTCTCGAATACGCAAGCAAATTTCCGAGTAGAATGGGATCATGTTCGTTTGAGGTGGGGGCGGAGTCGAGTTTGCCGTTCGAAAGCGGACGGACGGACGCGGACGCCCCTCTCTCGCTCGTCAGCCAAAGCGCATTGTCAAACAGGCTAAATGGCTTCTTCATATCCCCCGTATTCGTTACGCGGCGCACGCATGGGGTGCACTATGTTTGTCATTTTAATGCGCGTATGTCAAGTTGTCAACCCAGGTAGGAGATCCGGTATGGAAAAGAACGTACTTGTTACCATTTTGTGCATGGCCATCAATTATATCTTTGTTTTGTCGTCCTGTCATCCATCCGCTCCCACTTAGGTATAATATGTCCGTACGTCTCCGACAAGTCACTAATTTCATGTTATAAATTGTCCCTTTTCCGGCCGGCCGGCCGGCCGCCCGCGCCGGGTGAAGGGAGGGGCGTAGCGTCACCTCGTCTCGCTCCAGCCCCGCCGCGCCGCGCCGCGCCGCCGCAGCCACATTAGCTGCCAATTAATTATTAACGCCTAACCAAGTAGGCAAGGCCGGTTTTCCGTGGCCCAAAATTGGGTTAGTAGTGCCTTCCGCGCCGCGGCTGGTCGGCAATGGTTCGTGTGTTGCCACTTCCCGTAGTGCCATCCATCTGTTTCGAATGCATCTGTTAGTTAGGCTGAGCCAAATGAGTATTTACGTAAAGCGCTTCCCCCACTCGGCTCCTTAATTGCTTTCACAACCCACTCGTTTCGTTTCAAGGACTGAACGAGCGAGCGAGCGAGCGAGCGAACGCACTCTCGTTGCTGCATGTCCGCCCAGCGCTAACCGGCGGTCGGTCTCGAGCGAACGATCCCATGGGCGGGCGTGCAACGCTTCTAGCCTTCTACTACGTACGTCTATGGTCTATGTCTATGGTCGATTGAATTGACAAGGTTGTCGCGGCCTAGAAAAGCCTGTACGTTGCCAAACCGTGCGAGTATGGCAACTTGATTGTAGTTGTTGTATAAATCTGTTAACGGTAGGGGGAAGGGGGCACTTCCTTTATAGTACGTATGCGGAACTGCTCGATCGCAAGGCCGTGAGAAGAGAGGCCTCGAAATTCCTTTTCAGTGCATTGCACAACAGCGGCTGCCAATAATTTAACGTACGTACTTCAGCAACAGTAGTGTTTCCCTCCGCACTTGCTGAGCAAGTTATGTGCGCAAGTACTACCATTATAGCGTCAACCACCCTCTTCTCTCGATCTACGGCAGGGAAAGTTGTTTACTTTTGTCTTTGGCCACCGCGCGTTCACGACGCCAACGCGTTGCGTGTCCGGCCGTCCGGCCCTCAGTCGGCCGTCGCCGCCGCCGCCGCCGCCGCATTTTACGTTCGTCCGCGCGCCCGTTTTCATTGTAGTACGTCCCAAGCGGGCACTAACCATTTGCGCCGCCGGTACATACATACATTCGCAGCACTTGCGTAGATCGTAGTACGTTCAATGTGGCATGCGCTTGCTTACGGGTATCTTCCTCACTTGCGGCGTGCGGGCTCAGCTAGGGAACACCCTCGCGGCCTTTTGCAAGGCAGCCGCTGGGCACAACGCACTTTGCATGAGGGCGGACGGACGGCGGTTCATCGAACGAAGCAATATGGGATTCGCTCTCGCTTGCAACTCTCAACTACCCTAACCATGGCACGGATCGACAGAGCGGTGAAGGGGCGCAGATACTGACGTGAAGGATCCCTCCTTCCGCAGTCTGCTTCTTCCGGCCTGAATTCGTTGAGCGGGGCCGGCCGACGGGCCTCCCCAAAGTCAGTGTGTGTGAGTGAGTCCTCAGTGGAATAGGAGGTTTCTACGAGCGATGACGTCTCCTACCCCTCCGAGGCCGCCGCCTCAGAGCACCGCCAGCCTCTCCATGGACTTTGAGGAAGACGAGGCCGCCGCCGGAGACGAGGCTGAGGAGGCGCGCATCCGGCAGCGCTACCACCGCCAGCCGCGCCCCTCGCTGCCAGTGATCCCCGTGGTGGGGCCGTTGGCGCCGCAGCAGGACAGCGTCGAGACGGTGGTGGACGCCGCGGAGGGCGCCGTCGCAGACGACGTCATCGTCGTCGGCCCCGACGGAGTGCCATGGAGGAAAAAGCACAAAATGCAGCAGAGGAGGCCGACGGGCGCGGGACTGGGATTCAGGGACATCGTGGCGCAGGCGGCGAAGAAGAGGCAGGCGGAGAAGGAGACGGAGCGGGCCGAGAAGGCGAGGCTGCAGGCGCTGGTGGCGTCCATGTCTACGGGGCCGCTCCCCGGTGCCGCAGCGACGACGGGGAACGACGGAGACGAGGAGAAGGCGATGGACGCGGACTGGCTTACGTCGGCCGCCGCCCTCCGGAAGGCCGAACTCATGATTAGACGCCAGTCTACGTTCTCAGGTAGGAAGAAGGGTCGAAGGATATCGAGTTGTTACGTTAATGAGGAAGGGAGATTTGGCAACTAGCTGTGCGTGCGCGACCCACTTTTTTCTTAATTGGCGCTGGCTGCCTAGCTGTCCCGGTCGGTCGGCCCCGCTCAATGTGCCAGCCAAGTATGCTCTAGCTGCCGCCCATTTAGCGATTGAGTTGGTAGGTAAGGCGTATGGCTGGCCGGTTGCAATTTACGTAGTATGCGTACGCAGTTATGTTTAGCTTTAGTAATGCAGCCAGCCATCCAGTCTTGTCTGTCCGGAATCGCTAGCTGTTTGCCTTCGGAAGGAACGGAAAAGGATTTCCGATAAGCTTTTCTGCAAACCGAGTGCCAAAACTGCCGTCCCCTGCCTGACAAGCTAAGCAAATAGAGTGGAGGGAGCTCCCTTGGGCCTTCCTTCAGCCAGGCGGCCGGGGCATTCCGACCGCCCGCGCCCGGCCGACCGACCGACCGACCGACCAGCTGGCTGGCTATAATGGGCTTCTGCTTGGGCCTGTTAGGGCCCCCTCTAGCCTGTAGTGCATTTGCTGTGGAGATTCTGTCCTTACTGTGTACCACAGCACACTGCCTGCTTCCCTTATCGTCCCATTGATCGTTGGAAGCAATGATGCAATGAAGATTTAGGAATTAATTGCCTTAAGCAAATTGGCAATCGTAACGAATTCTGTTAAGCTGTATAATCGCCTGACCCACATACGCGCGCGCCAAAGCACTTGTACTATACTCTGCGTACGCCCTACGAGCCAATTTACTGCAGCTATGCTTATGATCGTGACGCGTACAAAGCTCGCCATGCCCTGTACTCGCATATACGTAGAATGCATATGCACGAATGTCCATACCTCAGAATACTCTACCGGCCGAAACGAGTACTATTGGATTAGAGTCATTCAGCGCTCAATGCTGAAAGTACCTGGTCCGGACACGTGGAGGTTCTGTGGAACGTCCGCGCAAACTTCCTTCTTTGGTAGACAAGCGCGCGATTTATGCATGTCTCGGTATATATTTTCGAGTTGGATCACAGTCTCCGTTTTATGGCAATATATATCATAGCTTGGCAATACGTGCTCACTATGCTCATGGCTGCGCCTCCTCCTCCTCCTCCTCCTCCTCCTCCTTCACGAGTGTCTTGACCCCAAAGTTGGCCGCCATGTTGGCAAGTCGCTGCCGAGCAAACTCGTAGAACTCGATGTCCAGGGCCAACTGCTTCGAGAGGACGTTGACCGCCCTCGCCGAAGTCTCAGGCTTCTGCGCGTTCGCGTTCAGCTTCCTCGCACCCGGCTCCGATTTCGAGTAGACCTCGGCCCCTCTGGAGAAGAACCTGGGCAGCGCAGCCTCCAACACAGCCAGGCTGGTCCCCATCTGCTCGGTGACTCCAACCAGGCTGTAGCCCCTCTCTGCGTTCCTCTTGGCCTGTCTGAGCGCTGCCTTGCTGCCCATCCGCTTGCACTCGGGCGCGTTGCCACAGAAGTAGGTCAGCTGGATCTCCCTGTAAGGCGGACCGCCGGACACCGAGCCGCCAAAGTTGCACTCCGCGTCGCCACGCAGAACGCACTCGTCAAGGCTCTTGTCGAACCATTCCTAAATATACAGTACACGTATTTCTTTTCTCTACATACAGCACAAAATTAGAGCATGTACTACAGACCTTTGAAGGCTGATGCTTGTTCTTTGCCCACCTCCGCTTGGTGCGCATGTAGTAGAACTCCGAGATGACCCGCTCGACCGGGTGTCGGACAAAGTTCACCCAGTTGGGGATCCTCCTCCGCCTGGCCTCCCTCGCCTCGGGCTTGCTCCCGTTCGCCACGTAGCGCTCGATGTCGATGTAGTACATGTGCTTCTCGTAGAGGAAGTCCCTCCCGGAGGCGGCAGCAGGCTCAGAGGTGGCGTACGATGCGAACTCCGCCTCCTTCGCGATTGGCAGCGAGTGCGAGGCGAACGAGGCCGATGAGTAGCGCGTGAAGTTGTTGGCCCGCTGCAGCTGGTTGACCACGTGGAGGACAGCTGTGGAGCCGCACTTGGGAACGCGGTTGTAGATCACGAATCCGACCTCGCGACTCACGTTGCGAACCTCGTGGCCGCCACCGTCGAAAGGGGCAAGCTCGACTAGGCCAGGGAAGAGGGCGGCGGGCAGGGCCCGGGTCGCGGCCGAGTTGCGACGGTTTCGCCGACGGACGTCGTAGTAGGACCAGTCCTTGGAAACCAAGAAGTCGTCCACCTGAAATGCATTACAGTGGACTCGATTCTGCATGACGTGTCCATGTACTGTAGAAGTAAGTATATGATCGACATACCGGCGAGAATAGAGCATGCTGACTTGTTGGTCCTCTAGCCTGCTGCCTCCCGCCGACGATCACATTGATGGCGATCACGACGGTGAAGATGGCCAACATGGCCACAGCCGTCCTCTTCTTGCTCGCTGCCACCGTCGCCGCGATGTTACGGCCCGCAGTCATGTGTTCGCGGGTGAACATGTCTTGCCGTGCGCTGTCCAGACTGCCGAGCTGCAACCAGCCGTCAGCCGGCTCGACGGCATATTCTCAGCTGGAAAAATTAGGTATGTAGTGCAACTGTCTGACCGCCGACCGACAGACCGACAGAATTAGGCAGCGTGACTAGCTGTTGTGAAACCAGACCAACAGTGAGTTCCCGTAGGTAGGCGGACGCAGGTCGCTCGCAAGCTCTCCTGCAGCCACCGGCAACAACCAGAACCACACGTGCACTCACTCGCACCCACCCCTTAGGCTTACAGTAAGTCAGTCAGTCAGGCGGGCAGGCAGCTCTCCTCCTCTTTCTTTCTTTACCTGTGATATTTTCACGAAGATGTTCCACTGCTGCCGCCGCCCCTTGAAGAAACAAACGGGCGCGGAACCGACGGGGGAAACATTTATCCGCGCTGCTTTGTTTTCTGTGTAATTAACACAGCAGCCTATGTTATCTTCTTTTCCTGGGCGGGCGCGAACTGCTAGATTAATACATACTATAGACAAGGAGATTTCTCGAGTATCTACGTAGTTGGTGCAGTTGTTGGCCTCCCTCCTCTGAAGTGAAATTTATGAGACGTTGACGACGTCTTTCTCTCCTAGCTTTGTCTGTCTGAAGCTGGCCGGCCACCGATTAATCTAGCCACAAGCGAGCACGCACCACACCATGCAGCGAAGCGAACGAACGATACGTCGCTTGCGTCCCTCGGTGAAAATCGCGGCTCGATGGGAGAGGCGCTTGGCGGGCGACCGACCGAACGGCGGCAACACGGATGTTCCTCGTTCATGGGAGGGAGGCGGCGATTGAAGCGCACGCGGCGGAAAGAGGCGCTTTCGGACGGTCTTTCGGTGGCCAACAAGAGGGGGTATATGTATAATCAGGCCGCGTATGAACCATAAATCAAGGCATCTCATGCCATCCCACAGTTACAAGTGATTGAGGCATTGTACGTACATGCTGTCTTCGGTCGGCAGAAATGACGTTTCTCTATCGGTCGAGTTCAGATTGTCGCCTACCTTCTGTTTTCCTTCTCTGGTGTTTCCTTCCTCCGAGTGATGTGATGAGCCCGCCTACCATGACGGAACATTTCACCGCCGCTGTCAGACCGACGACCAGGCGACCACAGCTAGCTTATAATCCTCTTCTGTTCCGTTTCGTGGCGAGCAAGCATGTGGACGTACGTACGCCTAGCTTAGCTGCCTTTAGTGATTACCTGCCGGCCATGAAGATTCAATCTACCTCAATTATTTCTACGCTCGTTGATGAGACGAGTGAGTATACGTAGTACTGCAAACCGAGCTCAGTCTGGTGAGCCGCTCTGTGGAAACAACGAGATATGATGGACGTAGGAAAACAGTTTCTTCCACCATCGGCACGTTAAGCGTAGTATGCGTATTAATAAATTCCAACATTTAACAAACTTATCGCCAGTGCCGTGTAGTCAAGTACTCGTACCATTTTAATGTGCCTTGGGATTTAACGGCTCCTTATTGAGCAGTACTTTAGTTTACACTTACACGTAGAGAAGCGATCGGGGCGACGGTTATCTCGAATCGTCCATTAAGCACGTACGCTACGCGGGTTTCGTGCCGTTTTCCAACGATCGACACCTACAATTATCCGCCCCGCTAGTGGAAAAGAAACGACCGAGTGCTAACAGTTCAAATACGAGGTAGTTTTTGTACTGTACGGACGCTCCTCCCTAGACGCATCTTTTTTGCCCGCTTGACGGAATTAATGCAGCAGCAGCAGATCCTTCCTCGCTTGCTCCGCTTTTTATTGCAATGCACGGAACGCGCGTCGCTTCTGAAATGCTTTTCAAGCTACTTTACGGTCCTATTGTGTGATATGCATCGATCACTAGCGCCAGATAATCTACGCATACGTCACTTTAAAAGGTGTCCTTTTATCACAAATAGGCCTGAACATTTTTCCTCAGACCAGACCTAGGAATATGTGTTAGGCGATAGGCTGCGTACGCGTGCCCCAATTAGACAGGCGGACGTACGGACGAATTTGGAATATTTTTCAGAGCGTAAACGGCGAGCGAGCGAGGATTAAGCGAGCGTTCAATCGGGCGCTTTCATGCTGCGTTAATCACGCACCAGATTCCGTATCCGAGGGATCGAGCGCGGCCGCGCGATCGACTAAATTAGTAGATTCGATCTCCAAGAGAGTTAGAGATCAGATGACGGTGCGATGGCGGTAGCACCTAATTATCAATCGCGCCATCGAATCGATCGAACGCCATATGCAGCTAGTCGGTCACCGCTGCGACATATGGCTTAATCAACACTCGGATACTAGGGTCGCCTGAACACATACTCGTAAAGAGAAATTACACAGCATTTGGCGCCATGTAGATCGGAGGGGCCTCCAACGTCCTACGGAGAGACTATGTAGTGTTAGCCATCACGCAGGTTACGCTATGGATGCTGGCTGGAGAATAACCGCAAGAGAGATAGTCCAACAACTACGTATAGCTAGGTACGTTGCCGAGCGAGGAGGAGCGAGCGAAATCGTAAAACAATTTTCCTACCAGACAGACTGTCTCTCTGTCTGTTCGTAACGTCATATTCCCAATCCGTCCGTCCGTCAGGCCGCAGGGGACTTTTATTTTAATCTCGCTCCCTCCTAGCTTTGCTCGACACGCTTCTTGCTCTCGTCAAAAGTGGACGGACGGACATGGTAATCGACATGCTTTTTAACCAATGCCTCTTATAGGCAGACAATTTCTCAGCTACCCTCTGGAGACAATTAAGCTACCCTCCGAAAATGAATTACGACGTCGCGACATAACTTAATGATTCCATACAGCCCGCCAGCCCCCGTTGTCTCTCTTTATCGTTAGCAGTGACCTAATTGCAGCCGGCTACCTGACAGACAGATGCATGTAGCACGTAAAGCTAAAGTATGAGAGCGTGTCTTATAAATTCCTGTTAGTGTTTTTCGTGGATTGAAGGAAGCGGTACGTGCATGATGCGGTGATTGCCACCTACGATATTAGGAGGCCACGCGACAAATGCTACGGGGGAAAATTTATGGGCTAGACTGTATCTTAATTGCAGCAGCTATATGAAAATGAAGGTGGCTGTACTATGCGGCATCTTCACTCGCTCGTTCGATCGCTCCGGCCGCGGCTCGAGACTTGGCCGGCCGCGGTGATGGCGGATCTTTGCCGCGATATGTAGTACGTACGTAGTACGTCGATCGCCTACAGACAGATAGCCTGCTGTTAGTAGTAAGCTAACGAACAGTGCAGCGGCATTTTTTACTCCGCACCGGCTGTCCACCTGTACGCTGCGGTTTTTGTCCAAGATCGTCGCCATGGATCGAGTACTGCGTACGCCGCGTACGCACTAGCTGTATTAAAGGCCCACGTTACTGCCTAGCTGTTGATGCTTCATGAGGGCGGCCTTTTTTGCAATATTCAGCCATGGCTCAAGGACTGCATGCAGGTCGGCGTCGGCAAAGCAAGCCTCAAATTTCAATTTCCTTCCACCAACTGAACTGCCAAAAATTCCTCCGCGAGCGTGTACGCATGGAGGGAGGGAGGGAGTAGGGAGGGGACGCACGCTTGTGGAAACGTGTATCGCCAAAGAAATGTACGTTATTTTTGCTTTCTGGCAGTGAATGTAGAAGCGTTTGTTTACTTAAGGAACATGTTTGTATCGTACGATGCTGGCTGGCTTCGTTGGATCGGCCCTAAAGTAACGTCATGCAGGAAGGCAATCGCGGGATTGAGCTACTGTCGAAAACCGGGTCGGGTCGGCGGGACAAATATGACTTTGTCCAAGTAGGGTAGGTATAGCTAGGTGTTAAAGGTAGCCATAAAGGTCCAACTGGGATTGCATTTCTGGAAATTGGCCGCTTGCAGCTATGACCGACCGACCGACCGACCGGCTACTTCAGCTTCTGTGTTACGTGTATGTACCTTCTCCTAGCTGTCCTGTCCTGCCCTGCCCTGCCCTGCCCTGCCTAGCTGTCTGTCCTCGTGCCTGGAAACGAGCCTCCAAACATAGCAACGGGAAGATGAGAAGCGAGCGAGCGAGCGAGCGACGGGGCGGGCGGCCGCTGCTGAATTGCCAGCTAAGGAAGGGACGCCATATGAATTAATCTTATGAACTCTCATGCTGACTGCATGTGGCCGCTCTTAATCGAATAAAGTTACTTAATTGAACAAAGTACTCTCCCCAACAGGTCTCGCTCGGTCACCCGTTTCTTTCGTCAGTCCGTCCGTTCGATGGGTGGGGCGATCACTGAGGTCGATTGAGAACGAGCGGACAGCGGACGGGACGCGCTGACATACTAGGAGGGGGTGCGATGTACCTCTAGTAAATTGAATTACTTTTATGAGTCTTATATCGTCGTGTCCTCTTGAGACTGATCAATTAAAATGTCTTATTTTTTTGTCGTCGCCAAGCACCGATCGACCCAACCAACTGAATCTCTTTGACCCTATTTCGGTCCAGCTGGCGGCCCAACCACGGGGACGAGCAAACCAGACTTTGACGTCATAGATACGCGTAAGCCCTTATACCGTATTATTTGGGTCTAAAAATTAGCATTACTTAACAAGGATAATTAGTTAAATTGCCCAATTGTACTGTATTGGTTATGCAATGCATAATAAGAGCATCAAGCCCATTGTTTAGATGGAAAGAATGAGAGTGGGTTTGCCCCTAATCCACCTGGATCGCCACTGTACTATACGAACTTGATCCAGAATAACCCGTCCGGTCAGTCGGCGGACTGATAGCGGTAACGACGAGGTCACCATAATGACGGAAATGTGCCAGTGATAAAACTAATGGTTAATTTAGATAGATAGATAGATGGCCAACCTTTAAGTAACTAATAAGCCTTTGACGGAGCCGACAACGACAAGTTGGCCGACAACTGCATGATTGATGGATGAAAAATGGACTTGTGATCATGTTTCTGCAGCAGTGAAATGTCAGTCAGCCTTTTTCACTAGCTACCGCTTCAACGCTCTTCTTGAAATTTGCGTCTATTCCAGTAGCATTTTCTGGAAATATACCCTATATAGCAATTTTTGTACTTTTTTCCACGGTCTTCCTAGCTGCGTCCTAATGAGTGACCAGATAACCACAATGGCGTCATTGAAAGGCGAGTGAGTGAGTTCGTAACGTGGCATTAGCAACTGAGATGAATTTAACACACACATCGTTGTAGTACATAACACGTAGCTTAGCATGAATAGGCATGTACTATACAGAAACTTTACTGTAGTCATCACTCCGACCCCTAGCTATGTCCGGCCGGCAAGCCGCAGCTACAGCCGGGTCGCTGAGACATCCTTTGTGGCGGGCTCGGGGAGGTTTTTTTAGCGGTCTTGCGGCGTCGGGGGGTGGTGGGTTCGGGGAGATTGGGGACGGCGGGGGG
>JAAUYK010176559.1_pt1 | contig 12933 bp, 21 predicted proteins | sample 7278021 | NCBI WGS metagenome assembly JAAUYK01 (sample SAMN14350223, study PRJNA611818) | marine sediment metagenome | isolation source: surface marine sediment (1.8m) | place: French Polynesia: Moorea | collected 2018-08
GAGCTTAGCTCCGTCCAAAACGAGTTCCGCCACTATGATCGAGCTACAGATTTCTAGTTGCCCACGGAAATATACTCTGCCTTAGCCATCATGTACGTACTCATATACATATACGTATATATATTTACGTACGCGTACGTAGTATGTAATAATAAGATATGATTATCATTCTGAACTGTGCCGTACTCATCCATATGCTTACATAGTATTCAATAGGGTACTCATGTGCATACAAAAGGTATGCACGTACATGTACGACAGAAACTTAATTGCGATAAGTTTGATAACACTAATGAGGATCGAGGCCACTCTATGCATGCCGATACCACTTCCAATTATGTAGTTACTTTGCAATGAAGTTCTTTGGGAAGGGGCTATTTTCAGCCTTGAAACACGTCATCTTAATATTGCTGCTCGCCTATTTCTGCAGTCGATTAATACGGTAGTAAACTAGTAATGCTATTTGTTAAGGGTAGAAATGCATATTGAACTTAAATTGATCTTTAATTATAATAGTCCGTCTATCAAACTGCACTGTCGTCCGTTGGGTACGACCATAACGAAAGTGATTAGCGAAACTGTCCTCTACCCGTCTGTCACCGCCTGCAACTATCCGGTTGGGAGCCTCACTGCAGACGCGAACTTCACCGAGTTCCCACGACCCTTTGGAGTTCATGACGTCGTCGACAGTCTCACCTTCAGCTTTGCCAACGGCACTCGGATTCTGTACGAGCCGGCGTACTTGAGCGCGGAGGAGTTGACCCCCATGTTTCGAAGCCACGTGGGATTCGACGCGCTGAGTGATCCCGTTAAATCACGGCCAATGTACTGCGTCACTTTCGACCCGCCGACAGAGACGCCAGCTGGGGAATCCCACTTCGTACGTGCACTTTACGTAAATATTTTGCCCAGCAACCATACATGTATGCCCCCCTGCAAAAAAAATTTGGCTGCCCAGGCGAGGCAAAAATTTTACTACACATGTAAGGGCCGAAAACTGACCTTGCCAAGCCACTTTTCATACCTTTTTTGTGACGGTATACGACTTTGACAGCTTTATCGCCGACATCGGAGGCTACCTCGGCCTTATTGGAAGCGCCCTTGACTGGGTTAAAGAGGTCGGCAATAGGAACTAAGAATGTTTTATGTCGTCAAACTTTATTTGTGCATTTCCTCAATAAATCTTCACAGGCTTCAATTACCACTTGCACAAGCCGTCGTTGTCTCCGTAGGCACAGTTGGTCCCTGCCTTGCCCACGTCGTAGACCATGCCTCCGACTGCGTTCCCGCCGGGACCGTAGTTGCAAATCAACAGCTGAGCAAATACTTGTCTATGAACTTTATCCTAGTTCGAGCTTAAAGTACATTGTCCACCTGACTCTTTGTGTCCTTCTTCCACTGGAACTGAATGAATCCGCATCCAACCTCTTTGGTGGTAGCCCAGACCAACTGGCTGTAGTGGCCCCATTTCTCCTTGAACTTGTAGTGCTTGATGTCCGTGCCGGGGAAGAGCTCGACCTCGTCGTACCACAAGTCGGAGAGGACCTTCAGGTGCGGAGGAACCGCGACGAAGCCCTGCTCCTCCTGAGCGCGGTTCTGGCCAACGTACATCTTGGCTGTGTCGCGCTACATATTATGTTTAGAGTAAATGCGGTATCGGTATTTTCTCATTCCGTATTACCAGTTTGTCGTGTGGCTGAACGTTGAAATCGGTGCATTGGTCGGCCCACTCCTGCGCAATGTCCGCCAGCTCATCATTCCACTTCAGTTCGAACATGTTGGAGGCCGGCGGCTGCGGTCCGGGCGCGCCGCGCTTCTCCTCCCCCTTGGCCACCTTGCGACGGTAGTCGTTGTGCCACTTCAGAAGGTCGTCTTTCTCGCTCTAGCGAAAATAATTAATCCAACGAGCCACCATGACCATGTTCAATGTGCGAACCTTGGTGAGCTCTCTGGTACATAGTGGCCCGTGTCGCAGGCAGCGCTCGCCAATCTGGCAAAACTTGCACATGGTGTGCTTCTTGCCGATCTCGCAGTACTTCTTCCTCTGTGTCTTACACTGTTTTCTCGTTTTCTGTGTGGAAATGTGAAGGCAAAGATTAATGTACGCACGATGTGGGCCATACGACGAACCTTTGGTGTTTTCATTTCGCACTTCGGGATTTTCGCCGGAGGATTGTCGCACATACAGGCATCCAGCTCCGGCGTAGTCCACTTGCCGTGGTCATGCACGCTGATGATGCAGGACTACAAAACATTCTCGATTAATGCTGGCATGCCATAGATCCTGCAGCGCGGCGTCCCTCATGGCTTACCCTGGCCCCGAAGTCATTGGGGAAACAGGGATCTCCTTTTGCAAAGTACTCATGGAAAGTCGGTGCCGACGTGTAGTTCATGCACAGCTTGCTCCCGTCTCTCGTCCTGCACTTGTGCGCGTCCTCTCCAGTGGGCTTCGAGTACTCGATCGGGTCGTTCTTGCACGAGCAGGGCTGGGACATGCCGTGTTTGTCCACGAAGCACATCTGTCGATAGAAATTAAAATAAGCTCTAGGACGTATTCATATTCCTATTACTATGCTTGCCTTTTCCTTTCGGTCATCGTCAAGGAAGCATGGGTCGCCCGAGTTGAAGTAGCCTAGAAACCCGTCGTTCATGTGTTCGGACGTGAGGCACTTCTCTCCGTAGTCTGAGATGCAGTCGTGGGGCCCGTTGTGCAACACCAGCGGCGGACTGTCGCAGTCGCACGGAGACGCGTTGTCAGAGTGCTTCGACGTGAAGCACCACTGGGAACAATTAAGTTACGCTATTTCAGCACAGGAAATTTTGCTCGTACATTAAATTTCTTACCCTTTTGCCAGTTTTCTTATCTGGAAAGCAGGGCTCTCCGAGCTTGAAATAGTGCAGGAAGTGGGGCAACTCCTTGTAGCCGAGACACTTGGTGCCGTAGTCGGTGTAGCAGATGTTCTTGAAGGCCGTCGTCTGGTGGGTCGCCCACAACACGAAGAACAACATCCACGACCTCATGGCGACGGCTGCGTCCGCGCCTGAGGCTTTCTAGTAGTATGCTCGCTTTCAGCTGAAATCTACGTACTATAGTTGTGACTACAAAAGAATTCCGCCTGGTCAGTTTGACAGGTGTCCCGAGCCTCGATCTCAAGAAGCATATGCAATGATGCTCCAGAGTACGTATTACGCCGTCGTTGTTATGAAAGCAGCAACGACAAAGATTAAAAGTACCGCATATTAATAGAGCTATAGTAGTACAATCCAAAAGCATTTATTAAGCATTTTTAAAGCGTGCACTATTTCTCGATCCTGTTTTAAGCCCTAACGCCGGACCTCTTCCTTGCCGACTTGTCCGCCTTCCGTTTCCGCTTCTCCTCCTTCTCTATTTCGTCGATCCTCTGCTGCAGCAGGCCGGAGATCCAAGCGGTGAAGGTGAAGATGGAGACTCCGAGCAGGAGACCCAGATAGCCACCGATCTCGGCGAGCAGAGAGAGCTCCGTGTAGAAGTAGTTCTCCTCGCTCAGCGTGATCTTTGGAGAGAAGTAGCCCACGAAAAGGGATTGATTTGTCATGTCCTGTACCAAGAGAGAACACAATCTCTGCGCAAACTACGCTATGCATACGCTAAGATAAAATTGCTAGGTACCTCCGTTATGAGGTTCTTTCCGCCGACGTTGATCTGGAGGGATTTGCACGGATTCGGACAGTCGTTGAGCTGGTTCGTAATGCGATCCCACGCAATCCAGAACGTCGTGTTGATCGCAGCTGCGACCAAAAGTTCACAGTAGGTAGTTTAAGTACGATGTAGTATATAAGTAATCTTACCTCTCTCTTTGCAAATGGGTTTGTCGCTCGTCAGCCAAGGCACAACGCAGCCCGCCTGCGTCATCATATGCGTCTCCAAAGCCTGCGTAGTTGACAAAGGAAACGATTCAATGTGCGAATCCAAGTCCACGCCAAAAAGATAAAGTAACCTTCACGATGCAATTGTCGAAGTAGTTCTCGTCTGAGCAAGTGAGCTGGCCATCCTTCTCGCGAGATAATTCAATGAGCTCGGCATAAGTGATCTGCGATGGAAGACCCAATTTAATTGCACTTATTTGGACATTATGTGTGGTTCCCACCTGGGCCTCCGTCCTTTGATGCTTCAATACCCTGTACCCCATCCTGCCGGTCAAGTCGTAAAACTGGTTGTCCCGATGGACGTATAATTTGGCATCGGTGTTGCTGGAAATCGTTCAACTTAATTTTATAACATCACCGTTTATAGTGGTTATTCAGCGACATACAACTCCATCCTGACGTAATAGATTCCGAGGCTCCTGGAAAGCGGAAACAGCGGTTTATATGCCGACTGTTGGCTGAATACAAAGCTTTCGGCAAATACCTGATATCCTCTGGAAAGTGCAGCATGTAGCACCTACCGAAACTCCTGTGTCTCTTCTCCTCGATCCACTTCGGGTTGGTCTTGGCCACGTCGTAGGTGTTGTAGTTCGTGGCACCGTTCAAGTCCGCCTTCATGAACCTCACGTAGAGCCGCTTCACCAGTTCGTCGATGGAGAGCGTGACCAGCTCGAAGAGCTGCTTCTCGCTGACGCCGCTCACGTTGCTCGCCCAGACCATACTGCTGGACGAGGTCTGGCTGTTGTACTGGGACTTGTTGTGCAGGCCGTGGGCCTGTAATAGAGGAATGAGTTTTGATTATTGGATTCGATCCTTACCTGAAGGACATCCTCCTTATAGGCCCCACTGTTAGCGCAAACCGTGATCGCCGGGAACTCAGCGTCCCTCTGCTGCACGATGTGCGTCGCGATGTAGGTCGGCTCGCTGATGTAGAGCGCCAGGCAACGGTACGTCTGCCAATTAAAGGTCCGTTCGTTCATGTGTGTGACCGTGAAACTATTGTTGCTAGGTCAGCTAATCAATTACCTGGACAAGAAATATGATGATGAGTATGAGCAGGCCGCTGACGTAGACGAGGCGTTGGCATACTTTGAGCGAAGTTTTGCTATGCATGTACGTACAGTACAGTACAAGTGGAAATTGCATTGTACGTATGTATGCCAGTACGATTTTTAGATGTTCACCTGTAAAAGAAGGTTCTTCTCTTAGCAATGTTCTGTGAAACCGCTGCCTTCTTCTCGCTGTCCGTCATCCTCGGGAGTTCTTACTAATATCCAAAGTCAGATCGTCGGCCGGCCGTTTTGCCCGCCCTCGATCCTTCTCTCCGCCGCTATATCCGCAGCGCGAGCGAGCGGTATACCGACTGCTCGATCGATCACTGCCCGCTCAATAAGACCACGCATAAACGCTTTCCCCGTTTCCCGGGGAATCTCTGTTAATTTAAAAGCATGAAAGTTGCATGCTGCTGTCTGCCCTCTCTAACCAATTACTCCTGAAACTTTTTATCATGCGATGATCGACAATATACGCTTTCATGAAGTATTAATTTTTAAGTTGTACGCAGTGGTTCACCCTGATAGCTAGGCCCATACGTATGTATATAGTCATTGTTTTGCCGACGTCGACTCGAGTCAGTCTGACAGGCGGGAGGCCGGCAGGGGCAGGGCTATACGGAGGGCGCTCCCCGCTGGCGCTCGTCTGTCGGCGGACGCGATCGAGGTTGGCTGCGGTTGCGTCGACCGGCCGGCCGCGGCCGGCCGGATACTCGTACGTATATTCAGCATTTCCGGCATTGAAAGAGTGCCGAAAGCGGGTGCGTACAGGACTCCATTTGCACCCGATGAACATACATACGTACATACATACTGTACGTATCTCATCTCCTTAATTACCCTCGCGCTGCCATATAACACGTTCGCGCATGCGTTCGTGTCCTCCTTCAGCAAGTCGACCTCTTTACTTGAAACTACATGCTTATCAAATATGTCTTCCTTGCTTACTTATGGGTCGATCGTTCACCCAGCTTCTTTCCCTTCCCCCTTCTGAACACTTGCATGTTTGTTGTTCGCAATTTGAGTCATGAGAACTGTCGTAAATATTAAATCCACTTGCGACGATAACGCACGGTGTAATTTCTGCTAACGTATATCCTAGTAAAGCAGGCCAGCAACCAATTAGTCTGTTTCTGCAGATGGGAGGGCAAATTGAACAAAGAGGATAAAACTGTCGGACATACGCGTATGTACGGAGGTTTCTTTGTTGTTCATACATCGGCTATACAAAATTCATGCACGATACTTTTACGCACCGCCTACGTTTCGCATGCATGTAGCTAGGCCTCCTTTTGAGGGACGAAAGGCTACGTATAGGCGATATATAGTACTTACGAGAGGTGCGAACGTACGCGGGCAATGTTATATATTAATTCATGTATTTGGCTGGCTGCGTTTTACCTGTCGTCATGGGGATGACAATGCCCTAACTGCACCCTTCAGTTCAAAGAGCTATTCAAACTTGTCTGTTAAGTTGACTTCAAAGGGCCTTTAATCACACACACATGACTACAAAGTGCCCCAAGCCACTTTAAAGTACTTTTCTAAACGTCATTTATCACAATTCAACGTGTAGTAAATTTTGGTATGCCTGCCCATAAACATATTGCGCTGAATAAGTAATGAGGAGGAAGGAATTAAGAGCAGTATAGTCGCTGGCCAGCCGGCTGTGTTTGTCCTTCTGACCATGAAGCAAGTCAGACGAAACTGGCTGGCCGACCTAGCTGTGTATGCACGTTAGTTGCGGCGAGGCATGCGGTCGCGACATTTTCAGCCACATGGTTGTGCTACAGTACGAGTATGACGGAAAAACGCAAATCCGTAAACCAATCCGTATAGGTGAAAGCTACATGATTACTGCACGTTTCTGAAACTACGGACACGAGCCTTAAGTACAGGAAAAAATTATAATTAACCCTTTTGGACCTTTGAGCAACCGTAAAAAGAACGCATAACATTAGACAATTAGGTGTTGCCCCGCCGAGTACTTGCGTTTTTGATCATCATTTAGTGGCAAGCGGGCGGCGGTTAATGAGGCTCTCATGGCCGGCACAAACCTTGATACACAGCTGGACGACATAAACGACAATTAATAGTAATTTTTCTCAGGGACAGCGTCTTGTTTTTTTCCAGTGCGCATTTAAACTAATGGTCAGCGACGTAATCATACACACGCATACAATATATGCCTCTAGATATTTTGATCAAATTTCCTATACAGCCAGCGCGGCGGACATGTCGTACACGACAAACAACCATTTTACGTTGTTAAACATGCTCGCTTACTTACTTACAGCAAATGAGAATATGAGCGTGCACCTAACTACTACAGTGCCTTTAAGTGTGTAAACTTTTATCCCCTGCCTAACAACTCTATCATGTATGTATGCCAATGCAAAATTGCGATAGCCGATTGGATAACGAAGGCTGCATGCCTTTCATATGCGCACTTGGAGGCCGACAGCCGTTACAAACTCTTCACAGAATACACACCTTTCAATGAAGACCCAAATAGCGACGTTAGAAGTCATCCTATTATTCGCGTCAGCTTCAACAAAGAGTCCGGAATTGGTGGAAATGCGTGACCTCTATGAAGACCTCGTTCGTGAGTCTGGCGCCACACATCCGTGCTACATCACGGATCACGTCACCGACGACGATATGCGCCTTCAGGATGGACATCTCCTTGCCCACATCGACGAGCCTAAAGCAAGTCACCTTTGCAATACGCTCAGATCAACGCAGGTCGTAGACCTGATCCTTTTCGGGTCCGGGAACCACACGGAACTCTTGGAGGCCCTCGTCAGGCAATGTTCCAGCGAGTTTCTGCACGTGAGCCGGCTCGTAATTTTAGCCGCCCATTACGCCAAGACACTGCGGCCCAGATTAGATCAGAATGTCGTTTTCTACGACAAAGGCGGCAGAGGATTTTTACTCAGCGAAGCATACAATATCGGCGAAAAGAGGAGAGAACATTGCACATTGTAGTATAGGGCTAATGCTCAATAAATTGATCCACAAATTACAGGTTTCTATACGACGTTGGTTCATGGACGTTGGAGACTGGCCTCTCGCTGCAACGTAACCTTAACCTTCACCTGCGGAGATCCGACTTTGCAGGGGCTATGCTAACAGATATAATAAAGTATCACACGATTCTGACCAACGTTGGGAGAACTAGGGGGTCGATCGAGACGTCAGGAATGTTTCAGGAGTTTTCCAAACTTTTGGCAGAGACGCTAAACTTCTCAATTGCCCACAGGTGGCAACAACTCAATCATTTTAAACAATGATAGACCTCAAGTAATGCAGCTATTAATTTCTTGAAGGTTTTCTGTTGACAATAAATGGGGCAGTTTAAAGATGGGATCGCAGTGGAACGGGATCGTAGGAATGCTGGCGAAGTCGGAGGCTGACATGTCCACAGCGGGGATGTCCCTGACCTACTCCAGGAGCCGAGTAGTTGACTACACCTTCCCTCTACTCGAGCATCAGGCATGTATTATGAATACAGCATATGAATACAGCTAGTACGTTATGGAAGAAAGAAAAGTAGTATTATGGTACACATGCATAAATCTAGAAGACCCTGGTTGCGTTGCCGAGGAGCGGGAAATCGGCACCGAACTCCCTCTTCTTCATGTCGGAGTTCTCACTGTGGGCGTGGATGGCGACCATCCTGGCGTTGTTATCGACATCCGGAGGCCTTCTAGTTATAGCCGCAGCGGACGGTGAAAGCGTAAAGACCAATGATGGAAAGAAGTGGACAAACAGAATTGCTGTCACCGCTTCTTCCGCATTCCATTCCGTTAATGAAGCCAAAAGAAAGAAACTCCCGTATAGGTAAGAGGTGCAATAAAACGTTACATATCCACGATTTCTTCCACTGCAATAGAGTCCTCATGCTCACCATGCGGTTCGCCTTTCTCCTCCTTTTCTCCACCTACACTTCTCTGCTCACCGCTGACATTACGGCCGGCGTTCCTGTCCCACCCATCAACTCTTTTGCCGACGTTTTGCTGCGCAACTACCAGGTCCTCGTGATCAGAGACGGCAGCAACGAGGGTCGTCTGCGCAGTGCTAGCCCCGGCACCGCCATGCACATGGTCTACCGCGAGACCGTCGCCGGGAACGAGAACGCGCTTTGCTCAAACCTCGAGGAGGCCGTGGCGAAGTTGAGAGAGGCCGAAAATCGGCTTCTGTACACGAGCAGCATCACGTCGTACGTCTACGAGAGCCTCCGCCCGCTGCACCTGACGTCGGGCGCGGCGAGGGGCTACAACGCGTTCGCCCTGCGCAGGGGTTCGGGTCTGGCTCCGGTATTCAACTATCACCTGTTGAGGCTGAAGGAGCGCGGGCTACTGGAGGCGATTCGGCGGCGGTGGATGACGAGGCATGACGAGGAGACGAGTTCCGGAATTGCGACGGGGATCGGATTCGAAACCCTCGCGCTCCCGTTCCTAGCTTTGGCGTCGGGAATTGTCGGGGCGGTGCTCCTACTAGTCTCTGAAATTGCAGCCATACAATGTTTTCAATTTAATGCATGTTCCGCCAAATGATTGACGATGATCTTAGAGGAAATGAATCGCGACCATGCAGGGGACGCCTTTAGGGTCCCTTCGCGTCGTATGCCTTCAGCCTGGTTTTCAACTCCTTCGGGTACCTGAAAGAGCGCGCGTTTTGGTTCTGGAAGGCGACTGGCGCCTCGTATCCTTACTTTTCGAAGCACTTCTTGCACACTGGCTTGAGGTCGACCTCGTAGAATTTACTCTTCAGGCTGAGCAGGTGGTCACACGAGGAGCAGGCGAAGTGATCCACGCACCTGAAACCAAGGAATGGACCTCGAAATCTAGTTGCTTCATGGCCCAATAAAGTTACCAGGTTTTGTTGAGGGCGCCGAGAACGTCGCCGGCAACCACCTGACCGCAGACGTAGCAAAACTGGCCGAACAACTATGGATCAAGATGTTAGGTTTTAACGGGAAATTGAGCGTTCGAAAATGGCTGCCTACCTCGTGGTAATGCGTCTCGCAATAGGCCAGTCCGGACTGTTCAAAGTGGCTCTTTCCGAAGAAGGGCCTCTCGCAGCGCGAGCACGAAAAGTGCTCCACGTGCCAATTTTTGCCTGTCAAAGGTGCAAACCTTACATTGTGTTAATTGTGCAATCAGTGTTAGGTCTCAGTGGCGCAGTGGAAAGCGCGTTGGACTTCTAATCCAAAGGTCCCGGGTTCGACCCCCGGCTGGGACAAAGCCGGCTTACTTTTTACGCGCACTCACCCAATGCGAACACGGCGCGCTCCTCGATGGGCGTCTTGCACGCAGCGCACACTGGGATGCCCATCTTGTCGTGACATCGGAGGCAGTACAGCTCGTTCTGAACGATGAATTAATTGGCTTCAAAGTGCTATCAGCAGCTTCCAATAAAGCATTGATTGGTCTCATGTTCCCACCGTCTCATTCGCAGTGATTCCCGGCGTCGCCTTGACCTCCCTGGCGCTCGGCGTCAGCTCCTCCCTGCATCCGGCGCATTGGAAGTGATAGGCGTGGAACAGCTCGCCGCGGAACCGGAGTGGGTCCTCCTCGATCACGGCGCTGAAATAATTGGTTCTTAAAGTCGGAACAACCTGCTAAGTCCTACTCCAGGTACTCGATCCTTACTAGCACTTTCTGCATACCGGTCTGGCGCCAACGTTCTTCCCGCTGCCGGCCTTCGCGGTCTGTCTGCACCGCTTGCACACCGCCCTCCCACCCACCTTGGCGAATCCTCCGTCGGCCAGCTGACCCCGGCAAATCTCGCAAGTGAAGCACCGGGCGTGCCAGCTCGCCCCGAGAGCTTTGATCACGCGGCCGATGATGAACTCACCTGGAATTTCATTTCATTATTAAGAAACTTTATCCGAATCTGCAACTTATACGTATGTCTTCAAACCGCATTTTCCACAGCAGGGCGCGTACAAGATGTTGAAGTCATACTCGCAGTATTTCCTCCCCTCGAACTCGTAGAATATTCCGTCGGGAAACGGGCGGAAGCATTGAGCGCATCTGTTTCAATTATGATCAGGTAACAACGTCTATATAATCTACAGTATATAATTATAAAGCTAACATATTTACGCACGCAAAGCAAGCCTGGTGGTAGAGCTGTCCATCCGAGCTGAACACGTGGTCGATGTCTTCAAACGGGACACCGCAGCGATGGCAGCGTGATCCGCCGTCGACTTCGTCGTCAAATCCACCCTCGCTGCGACTATACGTAATTACATAAATTAACTTGATGTGACTGGTAATTGCGTCGGTCATTTGTTATACGTATTAATGGCACCTGGAGATTGTCTCAACTTCAGTGGCGGCCCCAGAGCTCCATAAGCTCGGACTCGGAGTATTCCTCGGTGGCAACTCTGGCGGAAATAGACCAACAGGAGGGGTCCTATTACACGATTAATAACCGTTAAAAAGCACAATAAAACTATAGCAGATACCCTTTGCTTGACGGCCTAGTGTACAGGTCCGCGGAGCCTCTACCGTTCGGAACTTTGTAATGCAGCCGATCCGTCGACAAGCTTGCACTTTGCCCTCTGAAGCTGTATTTCAGCTTCACGCCGTCCGTAGGCGTCTTCGGGGAGCGGTACTCAGAATCCACCTCTTGGGAGCCAGCTCTCTCCTTAAATGGATTCAGTGAAAATATTGTTAAGCATAACTGTCAACACAAAATGTCTTTCCTGTCTCAAGTCAAGAGTGAGAGGTGGATCTTGTGTATGTTCCAATCTTTTGTTCTAGAATATATAGGTAAGTTTTTATGCTCGGGAGTCTCTTTTCAATGGGGGTATGCATACGCACGATATTGGAAGGTTCTCGCTCCAACTTGTGTTCTGGCAGAAATCTTGTGGCCGGCCTCGGGACATCGTATTCTTCCAGTTCCCCAGTCGCAGCATCTGGGGTCGGTTGGGACTTTACCAGCGAGGATGGGTGCACCCTCTTAAAGGCGCTCTCGCGACTGCTTTCTAAAGAGGGGGTTGAATGTGCATCCAGCCAAGGAAATAGCCAATCTTGTACAGCACCTTGAAAATGCTGCTGCCCTGAGTGATGGCCGTTGCTAAAGGTCCTCTCCTGCGGCACTCGGACGGCTGGAGGCGGCACGTCGTAGTCCTCACCACCGTCGTCGAAGGAGTGCTTCAGGTCGTGCACCAACTGCAAGAGCTCCTTCTCCTTCTCGCTGTTGGATGCCATCGTGATGTTTTGTGGCTACTTCACGCGTACGCGTGTGTACGTACAAGACTTGAGACTTATAGCCAGGCGCGGCGCGGTGATCTACTACTGGCTTCAAAGCGCAAGATAAGGTTCAACCGAGATTACGGAAGCGTTTATGTAGCCGCCATATTACATACATATAGTACAGCCGACAAATACGTTCTTGTGGCAGTGAGTGCTTACGCGTACAATAAGCTAATTAATCCCGTCTAGTAGTCTTGTAGCTATAGTAGTACTAAAGCATCCTGGGAATAAATAGAGGGCAAATGTACACGTTAGTATGAGGTCGTAGGTACAGTCTCGTATGTACATACAGCAGCTTAAATCCAGTTTGATCCGAGCCGGCGAGCGCGTGCGCTCAATCGCACCCACAAGGTGTATATGCAATGTGTAGGACCCACCAACCATGAACGGAATTATCTCATGGTGTATACGTAGGTTTTCTAGTCTTATTGGTTCTTCCAGTTTTTACTGGCGTCGTACCCCAGTCTATGAGCTTTTTTTACCGGTGGACCCCTTGCCCATGGTGGATCCTATGCCCATGGTGGACCTCATACTCGTGGTATAGAGCTATTTGCTCTTGTTTCTTCTTCTTTTCCAGTGTTTTTACCTGCGGCAAAGCCGTAGGTCATAAAACGCCATTTTTAGTAGTCAGTGTGTCCTGTTTTTGTTGAACTTTTACTACAGTAGACTTATGGATAACTCCAGGGCCCAGGGATGCAATCTAC
>JAAUYK010177218.1_pt1 | contig 12932 bp, 6 predicted proteins | sample 7278021 | NCBI WGS metagenome assembly JAAUYK01 (sample SAMN14350223, study PRJNA611818) | marine sediment metagenome | isolation source: surface marine sediment (1.8m) | place: French Polynesia: Moorea | collected 2018-08
GACGCTCTTGTCGATGCGCTCGTTGAAGAAGTCCATGTCGTCGGGACACTGCTCGAGCACGCTGCGGAACACGGCCTTGAGGAACTCCTCGGCGAGATCCACGTCCCCGGCGAGATCGCAGAAGGCCATCTCGGGCTCCACCATCCAGAACTCCGCCAGGTGACGGCTGGTGTTGGAGTTCTCCGCCCGGAAGGTGGGACCGAAGGTGTAGACGCGCGACAGGGCCGACGCACCGATCTCGGCCTCGAGCTGACCGGACACGGTCAGGAACGCCTCGCGCCCGAAGAAGTCGCGGCCGTAGTCGACCGCGCCGCCGTCGAGGCGCGGCGGGTCGGCGGGATCCAGGACGGAGACGCGGAAGAGATCGCCGGCCCCCTCCGCATCCGACCCCGTGATGATGGGCGCGTGCAGCAAGGCGAAGCCCCGCTCCTGGAAGAAATCGTGGATGGCTCGCGACGCGGCATTTCGCACGCGCATGACGGCTCCGATGGTGTTCGTACGAGGCCGCAGATGCGCGATCGTGCGCAGGAACTCGAAGGAGTGTCGCTTCTTCTGGAGCGGGTAGTCGTCGTCCGCCCGGCCCACCACCGCCACCCGCTCGGCACGCAGCTCGAAACGCTGACCCTTCCCGGGCGAGTCGACGAGCACGCCGCGGACGTCCACCGCGCAGCCGTTGCCGAGCGAGCGCAGCTCGCTCTCGAAGTTCTCGAGGCCCGGATCGATCACCACCTGGAGGCCGGCGAAGCAGGAGCCGTCGCTCACCTCGATGAAGGAGACGCCCTTCGAGTGGCGTGCGGTCTTCACCCAGCCCTGCACGCGAACGGTGCCCCCCGCGGACTCCTTCGCGAGGACCTGGCGGACCGACTCGGCTGCCATCTCGGCGCCGGCTTCGAGTCCGGTTGCGACTGCGGATTCGCCCGATGATTCGATCACACCACCCCCCGCGCAGCGGCAGACCCGCCCGGAAGTCCCCGTATCACCTGGCAGAAGCTATCACGCGGGCCCCGGGCCGCGAATCGCGCGCGGCGTGAAGGGCTTCACTGAAATCGCGGCGTGCCGATTGAACACTTCCACCCCAACGGAGTCGCGGGCCAGCGGGCCCGCACCCGACAAGGAGGTTCCGATGAGAAAGAAACACGCGATGCTTCGTGGACTGTGGATCCTCTCCGCCTGCACGGCGCTGGTGGCCGTGGGCTGCGCGGGCAGCAAGGAGCCCCTCCACCCGAGCGAGGTGCTGGAGGGCGAGTTCGCGGGCGCGCCGGACTGGGTGGTCCGCGGCTGCAGCGCCTACTGGGGCGACGACTCATCGCGCGTGATCTGCGGCGTGGGCTCGGCCGGCGGCTCCCGCAACATCTCGCTGATGCGCTCCGCCGCGATCGCGCGCGGGCGGACGGAGATCGCCCGGACCCTCGGCACGAAGGTCAAGGCCATGCTCAAGGACTACGCCTCGACGACCACGGGCGGCGAGGAGTTCGGTCGCGCCGCCAACGACGAGCAGCACGTCGTCGACGTGAGCAAGCAGATCACCGACATGACCCTCTCCGGCACCGAGATGACCGATAGCTGGATCTCGGGCAACGGGACGCTCTACGCGCTGATGTCCCTCGACGTGGAGAAGTTCTCCGACAGCGTGAACCGGATGAACCAGCTCTCGGAGGCCGTGCGCGAGGCCGTGGTGGAGCGCGCCGATGCCGCCTTCGCCGAGCTCGACGAAGAGGTCGAGAGCGAGCGCGCGCGCTGAGCCGAACCGGCCTTGCCGCCCCGCGGCCGGCGCGCGCGAGCAGGCGCCGGCTGCGGGCCGCAACGCCCCCCACCGAGTGAAGCCCGCGGCCGACCGACCGCGGGCTCCCCGCTGCCTCCGGCACATCGGGCCGCGAGGGGCGACGCGGTCCGGGCGATCTCGCAGTCTCTCGCCCGAGACTCCTGGCGTGGCTCCTCGCGACCTGGCTGCTGGCGGTCTTCGCGTTCCAGGCCCACAGCTTCTTCCTGCTCAGCGACGACGCCTAGCTCAGCTTCCGCTACGCGGCGCATTGGGTCGACGGTCCGGGGCTCGTCTTCAACCCCGGCGAGGCCGTCGAGGGCTACACGAACTTCCTCTGGGGCGAATCGCAAGCGAGTGCGAAGCGCCGGAATCGACAACAGAGATAGCCCGGCAAATCCGGGCAGTCCCAGGAACGCAGGTGATCGTTTCCCCTGTTCTTCCGCGCAAACTGGAACCACGTCTCCGCTTCGAAGAGCATGCTTCTTCCATCACAACGGCGTGTCACGCAAAACCCTTAGAACGCGACTTTGATTCCCCAGTCCGCACTATTCTGGTTGCATTCGGATCTCTCCCCCGATTAAGTTCGCGCCCGCGCCGGCTTCGATGGATTGCTTCCGTCGCCACCCGACGCGAAGGTCAAGCACTTGTTGTCCGATACACCTGCTGCGAGGAGTCCGCTCACGGTGCGTGGCTTCGAACGGCCCTGCCTCGTTCTCATCTGTCTGAGCGCGCTCGTCTCCGCCTGCGGGAGCCAGGTCATCCCGCGCGCTGCCGTCGAGGGCTCTACCGTCACCGTTCTCATCCCCAGCAGCTTTCGCGTCGGCTTCGGACGAGTTGAAGTCGGCTCGTGGCCGCCCTACGACCCCACCTCCGAACTCGAGGATCCACAGCGCGGACAGCTTCACGTGAGCCTCTTTGCGACCGAAGAGCTGTGTGGAGGGTCTACATCCGTACCCAGGATCAAGTTCGTCGCCGCGGTCAACGTGAGCTCGAATTCGAGCGCCGCGCTCGATTCAGACAGCGCCGGCCTCTACGCCAGTGTCCAGCCTCAGCACATCGCCTTCATCGAAATCCCTCAGGATGTAGTGCCAGAGGGCGAACCCTACGTCGATTGCCAGCTGAAACTCGCCCTGTTGCGTCGCAAGGATCGAAGCTCGAACGAATGGGAGGCCCTCGGCGTCGAGCCCGGACAGGTCAACCGAATTCACAATGGCGGGACCGAGCAGCCCTGGCACGGCTGGGCGGACCAGGACTCGGACCCCGCTGTGGGCGTTCCCGGCTCACCCGACGGGATTGCCGTTCGCATCTATCCCAGCGAAGGCCCCGATCTCTTCACGGATTTCTTCGTCTGGGATCGTTTTGGCGATGCCCTGGCCAGCGCGAGCGCCGCGGCCTACGTCGAGGACTTGGAGCCCTATCCGAGCTTCCAGCTGCTCGTCCCCGCCAACGGTGAGACGCCGAGGCCAGCGGCCTGGGAAACAGAGGTTCGGTTTCCCTCCGGCCGTGTCACCATCAAAGGCGTCACCGCCCTTACCGGAGACCCGAGCTCCGCCATCGTGAGCTGGGACGTGATCGGGGACACGGATACCGAGTGCACCGATCAAGATGCCGCCCTTCGAATCCGCTTTCTAGATCCGAGCATGGCTGCCTTTGGTGCAGCCATCTCGTACACGCTCGACGACTTCCTGGGCTGTGGCAGGGCGACCCACGCCGACTTCAGCGCGGACACTCTCGACGCCTATGACGCGGACGGAAGGCCAATCACCGTCACTCGAGAGATCTCCACCGCGTCCTTCTACTAGCAACCGGAGCTCTGGACACATCGCACCCATGCACAACCCGACTCGAACGCCTCTGACGGTGCTCACTGCGCTGCTCGCCATGCTTGCTGCGGAGCCAGCCATCGCCCAAGAGCCTGCGGACCGTGCAGAGCGAGCCCGAATGGCTGCGCTGGGCCTCGAGGACGCCATCCTGAATGTGCGTACCCACGCCCCGGAGCTCGCACCACGGCTCGCCCGGCTCTCGCGAGCCGTCTCCGAGCTCGCCTACCGCATCCAGCGGGGCGACAGTGTCGCGTCGACGCGCGGGCTGTATCGACGCATCCGACATCGAAGGCTCGACATCATCCAACGGATCCGGAGGACATCCGACAATCCCTTTACCCAGGAAGAAATCATGGCCTTCGAGGCAGCCTTCACTTCCTTGACACAGCAATTCCAACGCTAGACGAGGCGCCAGGCCGACTAGCCAACGGTGGTCCTCGCCACCATTGCGGCGACACGGCGACGAGCGCCGCGACTTCGCTCCGATCATCGCACTGGTAGGAAAAGACGCATGCCGTCTTCACGTACCGAACTCTACCTCCAAGCGGGAAGAAAAGGAGCTTCGAGCCCCATGTTCCGAACAGCCGGATGGTGCGCACTCGCTCTGACGCTTCTGTTGCCAGCGTCGGTTCTTGGGGCGGCTATCCCCAAGCACCTGAGCCACCAGGGAATTCTCACCGACACGAACGGCGTCGTCGTCCCCGATGGGCTCTACACCCTGACTTTCGGCATTCACGACGCGGCCTCCGACGGCCACACTCTCTTCAGCCAGACGCTGCAGGTTCAAGTCGTCGACGGGCTCTACAATGTCTTGCTCTCCGACAATCCGACGAGCCCAGGCACCCTCGAAGAGGCGTTCCAGAACCCGACGACGTACCTGCAGATCACCATTGCGGATACACCGCCTGGCTCCGGAATTACCTCGGGTCAAACCCTCGACCCAAGGCAGAAGTTCGCAAGTGTGCCCTATGCGTTCGTCGCACTCTCCGGAACCGAGCAGCCCTTGCCGCTCCGGGAGCTCGTCGATAGCCACGAGGCCTCCGGAGACGAAACGGTAGAGCTGCAGCTTCCGGTCGAGTTCGAACGCTTCGAGATCGTCCTGATCGACGTGTATCCGGACACCTCAGAAGCCGACTTGCTCATCCAGGCAAGCACCGATGGCGGCGATAACTGGTACGAGGCCGAAGGCGACTACCACTGGTTGCACCTGATTGGCGCGCTGGACGATAGGACAGCCATGACATTCGATTCCAATGAAGCGAGCACCACCTCGGCAGCTATGGTCTTCAATCGGCAGGTCGGAACACGACTAACGAACGATCCGGGGAAGGGTTTCAATGCGGAGGTCACCGTGATGAATCCTGGCGGAGGCTACGGATACTTCACGATCCACGGCCGGTCCGCACACGTGAGGCGCGGAAACGCGAGCGGCCCGGACTCGGCCGTGATCCACGGGCTCTCCGGAGCGCTCCGCGCCACGACGGATCGGGTCAACGCCATCCGCTTCAAGATGGGCCCCAGCGGAAAGGTTGCAGGCGGCAAGTTCCGGGTCTACGGCCTGCGTTAGCACCGCGATGGGAATGGGGAGCACACGAGCGATCAGCGCAGGGTTACGGATCCTGCCCGCATGGATCCCGCAGGGCACCCGCAGCCAGCGCGGTCTGGCGACCGCACTGCTGGTGATTCTCGGCATCGGGCCTTCCGGAGCCCTGGCTGCGACCGCCGAGGCGGCTCGAAGGGATGCGATCGGATGGCTCGAGAGCCGCCAGAACCAGGACGGCTCCTGGGGGGAGTCGGAACTTCGCCCCATCGTCACCGCGGAAGCCCTGTTGGCCCTGGCAACCGCGGGGCGCGGCGACGCAACCGCGGCGCGTCGGGCGAGCGCTTGGCTGCTCAACCAAGAGTTCTCGAGCCTCGACTACCGCGGACGCGCGATCCGCGCTCTCACGGCGGCCGGAATCCCGATGCAAGAGGCTGCCCTCGAGCTCGACGCACTCGGGTCGCTTCGCGGTTGGGGACCCACCTCCGGGGAAGGAGTCACGTCTTACGACACCGCACTCGTCCTGGCCGGCATCCGCGCAACGGGGACGGCCATCTCCGATCTCTCGTCGAGGACTGCAGAAGTCATTGCCCGTCAGCGCACTGATGCGGGATGGTCCGGAGATGGGATCGAGGTGGAGATGGGGATCTCCAACAGCGATCGAAGCGTAAGCGGCGAAATCGTGAGAGCGCTGGCTTCCTTCTATGCGGACTGGGGCGACGCACCGACCCCTCCGGCAGATCCCAATCCCCGCTTTGCCGCGCAGAAGTTCCTCTCCACGGACACGGGCAATGGCGGCGCAGGCGTGGATGCGGGCTCAGAGACACTCGAGCTCGCGACGCGGCTCGCGGCGTTGCACGCGGTGGGCGAGGTCGACGCGACGATGAAGGCGGAGCTTCTCGATGATGTTCGGTTCGTGGCGAGTGGGCCCCTCTCGGTCTGGAGTGCCGACGATGCGTTCGTGAATGCGCTCGGGCTTCTCGCGTTGGCGACCGAGCCCGGGGCGGTCTTCTCGTCACTCTGCGCCGATGACTGGGATTGCGATGAAGTCCTCGACCAGCAGGATGCATTTCCGTACGACCCAGACGAGCACGCAGATCTCGATCTCGATGGAGTCGGCGACAACGCCGATCCCGACCGCGACGGCGACGGCTACTGTGACCCCGGCGAGACAGGTCCGGAATGCACCGGAACCGACTTGGAGAGGTTTGCCAGCGATCCCAGGAATCACGCCGACAGCGATGGCGATGGCATTGGTGATAACGACGAGACCGATGCGGACAACGACGGCAAGCTCGATTGGGAAGAGATGGAAGAAGGCACCGATCCGAGGGCGGCTGACCCGGACAGCGACGGCGTCCTGGACGGCGAGGATCCGTGTCCCCTCATCGCCTACGAAGACGACCGGGACGGCGATGGCGTCTGCGCCCCTCTGGATGAATGCGACAACGTCGTGGACCCGCGCGCCATGAGTGCCGTCGATCTCCGAAACCTGGACGGCGACAACCTGTGTGACGAGGCAGACGACGACGATGACGGCGATGGCTTCGCCGACGGCGTAGAGCTCGTCTGGGGTTCGGATCCGCGTGACCGCACATCGGTGCCTGATGATGTGGCTGCGACCGATCCCGACGGGGACTTCGATGCCGACGGCCTCTCGAACTTCGAAGAGGCCAACCATGTCGACCCCAGCAAGCGCACGAGCCCCTTCTTCGCGGATTCGGACGGAGACGGTGCGCTCGACGGCGAGGAGCTGTACGCGCGGCCCACCGCGACGGATCCTTGGGATCCTGCCTCACGTCCCGGAGCCAGACTGGCGGTCCTGAGCAGCGCGGGCGCCGGCGAGCCGATCCAGCCGGGGGGCTACTTCGAACCGGCCTTGTCGAGCTTGGAGCTGGTCTTGACGGCGACGGGGGGGCAGCCAACGCCGGTCGCGACCGGAGAGCTCTCGCAGGATCTCTCGACCGGGACAGGCATGGTCAGCCTCGCGGGCTTTCAGCCACAGACGACGATTGGGCGTGACCTCGACGGGGACGGACTGTCGGGTGCAGCCGAGACCGCACTCTCCACGAGTCACTCGAAGGTGGACACCGACGGGGATCGCTTCGTAGACGGGCCAGGCGGCGTTGTCCCGAGCTCCCGCTACGGGGACGGCTTCGACCTGGACGGCGACACGTTCGTGGAGGGGGAGCTGTCGCTCGGCACCGATCCAGCGAATGCCGAAGATCGCGCGGGCGCGCCGGGAGACGTCGCACCGCTCGGCTTTCCCAATGCGCGCCTCGATACGGGTGACCTCCTGGTAGGCTGGCGTCTCGCAAGCGACCCCGCCCTGCTCGGAACCCTCAGCGCCGATGGCGAGGCGATCACGCGGGAGGCCGCCGACCTCGACGAGGATGGAGTCATCGGCCCGGGCGATGTGCTTCAGATCCTGAACGCGGTGGATGGCGCCAACCCATGACCGCCAGCATCGGGCCCAGGGAGCCAAGGAGCGCAATGCGGGATCGCTCAAACTCATGAGGCAGGCATCCGAGGCCGGATGCCTGCGCGCGCAGGATCCTCCAATGTCCAGCAGTGGCCGCGGCAGCGCCTGCTGCTTCGAAGGAAGCCGAGTCTCCTGATGAAACAAACCCGTGCTCGCTTGCTCTTGATCGTTCTGCTGGCATCTCCCTTTCTCACTGCGCGTGCCGAGCCGCCGCGACACCAGCCGGGCGCCTTGGACAGTCCTTACCAGCTGTCGAAGGAGGCTCGGTCCGCGGTGCAAACGGTCATCGCAGCGCGACGCGCAGCCAGGCGCCCGCGCGACGAGCTGCAGGAGTTCGCCATGGTGCTCGGGCGGCTGGAGGGACTCCTCAATCAACTGACGCAGCCCAGCGCCCAGACGCGTGCCTCGATGGCGCAGCTCTCCCAAGGTCGCGATGAGCTCGAGCGGATCCTCCTCCGAACTCGGGATCGAGCGCCCCAACGACCTGCACTCCAGGCCCTCGCGGCCCCGTTCGCGGAGCGCTGTCACCGGCTGTTCGCGTCGATCGATGCGCTTCTTGCGACGCCGGACCCGGTCGAGCGCTCCCGCCTGGTGAGCAAGCTGCTCTTCGACCTGGGACGAGGCCGTCCCGACAACAGCCTGTTCACCGACGCGCCAACGTTCCGGACGATCGCCGACCCTGACGCGGAAGCGGAATCCGCCACAGCACCTTGAAGCGCGGAAGACCCACACCTGTCCGAGGATCGCCTGATGCACTCACTTCGCGTCTCTCTGGCGCTCTGCCTACTGCTCCTCGCCGCCGCACCGGAGCCGACCCGCGCTAGCCTGCAAGAGGACGCGCCCGACGTCGTCTTCACCGATCGGATTCGGGACAAGGCGTTCGAGCTCGGGAACGATCCGGTTCGGATCTACGAGTTCGTCCGCAACGAGCTCCGCTTCGAGCGCTACTTCGGAATCATGAAGGGACCCGAGGGGACGCTCGTCTCCGGGGGCGGCAACGACTACGACCTCGCCGCGCTCCTCGTCTCCCTGCTGCGGGTCTCCGGAACTCCCGCGAGATTCGTGCGCGGGTTGATCGCGATGCCGTCTTCGGACGCAACCTCCTGGCACGGTTTCTCCAGCGCGAGTGCCGTGCGCAGGAGTATGCGGACCTATCAGCCACGACCCTGGAGGGACACCGGGCTATCGCCCGTAGTGGACTGGGCGGCGGTCGAGTTGACGAGAATTCACCACGTCTGGGTGGAGGCCCAGGTCCCGATGGCACGCTACCGGGGCGCGGGAGGCGATCCCCGGGGCAAGGCCTGGATCCCGCTCGATCCGAGCTTCAAGCTGCACGAGTGGCCGTCGGATCCCGAGCTGCCTCTCGGTACGCCGCCGCTCGACGTGGATTTCTCGGCTCCGGGCGGGTTGTACTCAGCGGTCCACCCCAAGAGCCCGCTGGAGCTCTTCGAAGACAAGGTCCGCGACTACCTCGTTGCGAATCCACCGGCCCAGGGCGAATCGCCTCGAAGCGTGGAGGATGTGCTGCGGATTCCCCGGATCCGCCCGGTGCAGGTTGGCGTCCTGCCCAACGCGCTTCCCTACGAGGTCATGACGTCTGTGCCGGTTCGGCGTGCCTCGAGCCTCGTCACGCTCCACGAGAACCCACCGGCTGGTTGGCCGAGCGTCGAAGGATGGCTCGAGAACGGTGCCGAAGCCTATCGATGGAAGCGAATGGTGCACGTCTGCAGCGGCAGTTCCACCGATTGCGTTTCAGATGTCTCAAATAGTCTCATCTACCTCGACGGTTGGTCGGCGGAATGGGAAGGCAAACCCCTGCTGCTCCATTTCCCGCCCGCTTCCTCGAATGTGCACGAGACAACTGGCTACGCTTCGTGCATCGGAACGGATTCGCAGCCCATTCGCGTCACGCCCACCCTCGTCGTAGACGGAGAAGTGGCCGACACGGGGTCTGTCCTCGATCTCTGCAGCAACGTGACGATGACCGTCGTGGAGAAGCTCGTCTACGAGGCCCGCTCGGACCATTTCGTCGGTGCGGGAGGCATCTATCTTGCGGGATTCGACTCGCACGCCTCGGGCCCGACGCGCACCCGGGAGGCGAGCGAGGCCCTCGTCGCCGCACAACAGGCCTTCCCGATCGCGTTCCAGGACGACCAGCCTTTCGTGGACGAGATCGATCGCAACCACGTCAAGGATCCAGGAGAGCTCTTCCTCGCCTCGCACTTCACGGCGCAGCGCGAGCTCACTGGCGGGCTGCTCCATCTCGCCAACGCGTGGTACTACGAGAAGGCTCGCGCGATGGAACGGCGGGGCACCGCGCTGTTCCAGCAGTACGACCTTCCCCTTCCAAGCGCAGGGATTGTCTCTGCGGGGCTGACGGTGTCGTACGCCTTCGATTTCCCCTACTCCATCCAGGCCGACAACCTGCTCGTCGATATCAAGGGCAACCTCTCCGCCACTTTGGATGGCGCTGGAAGACTCGTCACGTGCTGTGACGGCTCTTTCGAGCTCATCGGGCATGGCTTCTCTGCGGCCGAGCACGCCGTGTGGGAGGAGATCGCGGGCCTCGAGGGGATCTCGACCGTCAAGGGCTTTCAGGTGCTCCAGGAGGGATTCGAGCGGGAACTCCTCGTGATCAAGAACCGCGATGAAGCCATCGCAGCGACCGCGTCCTGCTCGGGCACTTGCACGGAGATCGACCGGAGGACCTATTGCACAATCAAGGAGTCGTTTGCAGATGCCAAATTCTGGCGAGCGGTACATTGGGATTCGAGTTGCCCGAGCTTTCCGCCAGAGGGCAAGTATACGGAGCTACGGATCATCGCTCGGTCGTATTTCAACTATCACTCGTTCACGGGCTACGTGTTCTATCGAACGACGACCTCCGGCGCCTCGTACATCATCGCACCGGGCGCGGGTGGCGGATACGCGACGGACTTCGGCAGCAACTTCTTCCGCAGCAGCAACGTGTCGCTGACGGATGTTGAGTCGCGAATCGAGATCTACGGCGGCAACGATCGGAACGCCTTGCGCTACAACCCTCCCTTGAACTTGAACAACTTCGTTGGGGATCCCGTAGGCGTCTTCAAGGGGAACTACTTCTCGAGCGAGACAGACCTGGAGATTCCGGGACCCGGCGGCATGAATCTCCGCCTCGTGCGGTCGTACAGCTCGCAGATGGACTACGCAGGCCCGCTGGGACACGGCTGGATCCATACTTTCGACCAGCATCTGCGCATCGAGGACGAAGCCGACGAAGAACGCGTCGTCTGGGTGACGGAGACGGCCACCGAGATTCCCTGGAGCGACACCGCACCCGGGGCCTCACCGCTCTTGCTCGATCCGCAGCCATGGAGCCACGATCGGCTGGAGCGCAACGCAGACGGCTCCTACAAGATCACCACGAAGCGCGGAAGGGTTCTCCGCTTTGCTGCGGCGCAGGCCGGGCGCGCTCGTCTGGAGTCGATTCGCGACCGCAACGGCAACGAGATCCACTGCAGCTACGACGCGGATGGGCTCCTCGATTTAGTGACCGATGCGGCGGGTCGGGTCCTGGACTTCACGTACGACGACAACGACCACCTCCGCCAGATCGATGACGACGACTGGTTCGGAGGCTCGGGCGGGCGGCGCTGGCGCTACGTGGTCGACGCGAACGGGAACCTCGTCGAGTACATGGATCCCGTACAGTCCGCAATCGAAGATGCGAACCCGGGCCCGAGCGAGCCGAATGGCGCGCCATGGCGATACGTCTACTACTCCGATCCGGTCAACCCCGGTCTCGACCACAACCTCAAGTGCTGGATCAAGCCCGAACCGAGGCCTGGCGGGATCAGCCCGTCTCCATGTGGCGATCCGGCCGCAGAGGGTCACTCGTGGATGTTCTTCGAGTACTACGCCAACGATACCGTCTACCAGCACACCGATGCTCTGGGTCGCATCACGACGTTCTCCTACAACTACTTTCGCCGCCGAACGGATGTGACGCACCCAGACGGGTCTACCGAAGTCCACTTCTACGATGGCTACGGCAACGTGATCCGCTACGCCGGACCGAACGGCGAGGTGCGGGAGTACGACTTCGATGCGAGCAAACGCGAGCGCATCGCAGACCGCGACGAGTTCGGCTTCGAGACGACAGCCAGCTACGACGCCAGGGGAAACCTCGCCACCCGCACGGACCGCCTCGGCCACGAAGAGAGCTGGACCTACAATGCTTTCGGGCAGACGACGTCGCACGTGGATCGGCGTGGGCATCGCCGCGAATGGCGCTACGACACGCGCGGGAACCTGCTCGAGGAGCTGGCGGAGCTGGACGGCGCGTTGACGCTCTTTGCGGAGCACCGGTACGACCAACGCGGGAATCGCATCGAGACGATCCAGCACAACGATGCCCAGGGCTCGACGGCACCGACCCGGACGATCTTCGAGTACGACCCCGCCGGTGTGGCGATCGTGCGAGTCGTGGACGCGCTCGGCAAGATCGTTCGCTTCGGGGCGGACGAGCTCGGAAGGATCTCCCGCGTCGAGCGGGACCGAACGGTCTCGCTGAACGGCGCAGAGGTGCTTCGCCCGGTGAGCGTCGAGATCGCGTACGACGAGCTCGATCGGGCCGTCTCGACGCGCGCTCCGGGGCCGGTGATCCGGGAGATCGACTTCGACGCCAACGGACTGGTGGTGGAGGAGCGCGAGAAGGTCCCCGATCCCGATCCAGCCGTCCCGGAGCCTGCCGCTGCGCGCACGTCCGTACGGAACCAGTACGACGTGATGGATCGCCTGGTGGTGAGCTCCAATGCGCTGGGCGAGGCTTCGCAGCTGCTCTACGACGATCGCGACCGCGTAGTCCGCGCAACGAGTCCCATGGGGCGCTCGGTCGACCGCCGCTACGACGGCGCAGGGAACGTTCTCGAGGAGATCGACCCGAGCGGCGCGGTGTCGCGGTTCGCGTACGACGCCGCCAACCGCCTCGTGCGGGCGATCGACCCGCTGGGGCGCGAGATCGAGACGACCTACGACCGGGAAGGCCGGCCGACGAAGATCACGCAGCACGCGGGGGCCGTGCAGCGCGTGCTGGAGGAGACCCGGTACGACGAGGCGGGCAATCCGGAGAAGACGATCGATGGCGAACGGCACGAGACCCTCCGCAGCTTCGACGAACTCGGGCGCGTCACCCGCATCACCCTGCCTACGGTGCTGGATCGGGACGATGTGCCGCAGACGGCGACGACACAGCTCCGCTACGACCTCGCGGGGCGGCTCGTCGCCCGGGTCGACGCCGAGGGGCGCACCAACACGATCCGCTACGACCGGCTCGGACGGGTGCTC
>JAAUYK010231353.1_pt1 | contig 12931 bp, 13 predicted proteins | sample 7278021 | NCBI WGS metagenome assembly JAAUYK01 (sample SAMN14350223, study PRJNA611818) | marine sediment metagenome | isolation source: surface marine sediment (1.8m) | place: French Polynesia: Moorea | collected 2018-08
AAGATATTAAGAAATGTAACAGCACTTAATATTTCTTAATGTTAAGATTAAATAGCGTACAACCCAGTAATGGATAATGACAGCAGTTGTGTTTGGAACCCTCCCTTTCCCCAATCAAGGTGGCGATCAAATCGTCAGTAAGGCCGTTAGTGCTGCGATCGCAGCCTTATTTAAGCGAACCGGCAAAGTAGAAGCTACGGTCAGGGCCGAACCCGTTGCTAAGTTATTACAAGGCAGTGTGGACGGTTTTGACTTTATTGGCAACGGAATGCTCATGTACAATGGTTTGCGCATAGAAGGTATGGAACTCTATGTACAAGCCGTTTCTATTGATTTTAGTGCTATCTTTAAAGGACAGGTCAAGCTAAGGCAGCCCACGCAAGCAACCATGCGAGTTGTGTTGACCGAAGAAGACTTAACCACCTCTTTTAATACTCCTTTTGTGGTAGAGAAGTTGCAACGTCTGGAATACGAAGGACAGGCTTTGAACTTCCAGAAAACAGAAATGCTAGTGAATAAAGGTAAAACATTAACTCTGAAAAGTCAAGTTAAATTAGGGAAAAGCGGTGAAATCATCAACTTAGACATGACAGCAGAAGTAGAGGTTGAGGAACGCCGAAAAATCCAATTTACCAATGTTAACTATGAAGGAGATGAAAAAGCAAAAAATTTAGGAAAAGCTTTGATTTCTCATGTGAATGACTTGCTAGACTTAGATAAATTTGCCCTAGATGGTACGCAGTTGAAAGTAGATCGCATTCGTATCCGTAATAAAGAATTAATCTTTTATGGTATTGCGAAAATTGATCGCTTTCCTGAACGTAAGAAGTAGAAAAATTAGGAGTTGTTATGGCAAAACTTAGCCTCTGCATGATCGTTAAAAATGAAGAAGTCATCCTATCAAAATGTCTAGAAAGTGTACAAAATGTTGTCGATGAAATGGTAGTCATGGACACAGGTTCAACGGATAAAACCGTAGAAATAGCCCAAAAATTTGGGGCAGTTGTGCCAACATTTCCCTGGGGTGACGATTTTGCGGAGGCCAGAAATGAAGCCTTAAAATATGTAACAGGAGACTGGGTTTTAGTTTTAGACGCTGATGAAGTTTTAAATCAAAAAGTTGCCCCACAAATTAAAGAAGCGATCGCCAAAGAAGAGAATTTAGTAGTTAATTTAGTCCGTCATGAAATTGGCTCATCACAATCTCCTTATTCTTTAGTTTCGCGTTTATTTCGTAAACATCCAGAAGTCAATTTTGCTCGTCCCTATCATGCAATTATTGATGATAGTGTGAGTGAATTATTAAAGAAGGAAAATCACTGGAAAATTGTCGATCTTCCTGCCATTAGTGTGTTTCATTATGGTTACACACCAGGAGCGATAGCCTCTTTAAACAAGTATAATCGCGCTCAAACGGCGATGGAAAGCTTTATCAAAGAACATCCCAATGATCCCTATACTTGTAGTAAATTAGGGGCTTTGTACGCTCAAATTGGCAAAGAAAAACAAGCAATAAAACTGTTTAAACAGGGATTAAAATCCAATAAAGCAGACATCCATGTTTTATACGAACTCCATTATCATTTAGGCAATCTCTACGCAAAACAAGAAGACAAAGAAAAGGCAATCAAACATTATCAAAAAGCCATCGAGCAACCGATTATGGCACCTTTAAAACTAGGTTCTCATAACAATATCGGCGTAGTATTACAAAGCATGGGAGACTATAAAAATGCTGCACAAGCTTATGAAACTACACTAAAAATTGATCCTACTTTTATCACAGGATACTATAACTTTGCCATGACATTGACTGCTATGGGAAGGTTAGCAGATGCGGTGGCCATTTATGAAAAATTAATCTCTTTAACTCCCAATTATGCTGCTGCATATCAAAACTTAGGTGTGGTTTTCTTTAAGTTAAATAAACTTCCTGAAAGTTCCGAAGCCTTTAAAAAAGCAATCAGTCTTTATGAAGAACAAAATAACCAAGTCGCAGCTAATAAGTTACGCAATAATTTAAAAGAATTAGGACTTTGGGAAGAGTAAGGTAAAAAATTCACGAGTCAAAAGTTAGAAGTAAAAAGTCAATAGTTCTACCTGTTCCTTAATCATCTTACTTCACAATAAGAAATAAACAGATTAAATGCCTATTGATCAGTTAAACTAGAAAGCGAAACTGCTATGTATAACCATATCAACAATAATTATGAAACGTATTCTAAGTTTCATCTATGGCTTAATAGCTTATCTAACTTTCTTGATGACCTTTCTTTACTTAATAGGTTTTGAAGAAAACTTATTGGTTCCTAAATCTCTAGATTCAGCACCAACTGAAAATTTGACTATTGCTTTACTAATTAACTTAGCTTTAATTGGTTTGTTCGGACTTCAACATAGCGGAATGGCCCGTCCAGGTTTTAAGAAATGGTGCTTAAAAACTATTCCTTCACATCTAGATGGAAATATAGTAAATTATCCGTTAACTTCCACTTCCCATGTAAAAGTAACCATTCCCAAATTTCTAATTATCACTTTACGTGGGAAAACCTAAAATCAAAACCATTGCTATAGCTTTTATTTTATGCAATTTTCTGATTGGCCAATTGAACAATTACCAGGGTTAAGTAAAAAGAATCAAGAACAATTAAAATCTTTAGGAATTAATAATACTCAAGATTTACTTAAGATAACTAAAACTAAAGAAAATAAGCAGCATTTAGCTAATCAATTAAAGTGTCAACTACAATTAATTAATAAATGGGCTGCTTTGGCTGACTTAGCTAGGGTTCCCAGTGTGGGATGCGATTATTGTGGACTCATTTTACATTCAGGTATTATATCAGTGAATCAGTTGTCCCAAACTTCTGTTAGTTTTCTACATCGACAAATTCTTAAATTACAAGTTGCTACATTACAACGAAAAGATTTATGTCCTTCCACTGATGTGGTCAAAACTTGGATTAATGAAGCAAAGATAATTAACAATGGATAATGGATAATGGATAATTATTATTCCAAGGAACGAGGAATATCTTTAATTTATTAATGGTAAAATGTGATTCCGAGGAATCTGATTGATTTAATAAAAATATAGTGCTATTAAGTAGTCGGACATAGATAAAAAGCACTGTATTAAGACATATTAACCAGTCCAATACACTTATCTGTTGTCTGTTCCCCGTTCCCTATTCCCTTACCTGAAAATTAACTTTAAATATTGAGTAAAAAATCATGAAAGACTTATCTAATTTAGAATCATCTAACATTTGGGACTATAAACCCTGGTGGTGTCAACCCTGGTCTATTTTGTCGACAGGAATAGTATTAAGTGTTGGAAGTTGGTTGATTTTTCATATTGTTTGGATAACGTTTATTATGACAACGTTAGTAACAATTTGGTGGGTTTACTTTTTAATTATGTATCCTCGAATGTTTACACAATATATGGAAAGTCAGAAGATTCAAAAATGAAAAATAAACAATCACCTCTCACTTTTAGAAAGATGATTGGAAATATATAATTTCCTTAATTTTCCTCCTTAAAAGGGGAGCTTTGTTACCTAAAATGAATCAATAATATTCTAAATAATATCATCAATTGCTTTAGGAACTGCGGCCGTTAAGACTTCATTACCTGTTTTTGTTACTAAAATATCATCCTCAATTCTAATACCAATACCGCGCCATCTTTCAGGTATTTCGGGTTGTCCTTCTGCTGGTTTAATATCCTTTCCGATGTAGATTCCAGGTTCAACCGTTAAAACATGACCAGGTTGCAAAGGACACCAGTTTTCTTCATCTTTTTTATAAACCCCAACATCATGAACATCTAAACCTAACCAATGACCAGTTCTGTGCATATAAAAAGGCTTATATTTTTCCTCTTTTATTATCTCTTCTAAATCTCCTTTTAATAACCCTAAATCAATCAATCCTTGCACCAAAACACAAACAGCAATATCATGAAACTCGTTATAAGGGTTTCCTGGCTTTACTTCTTCAATAGCTTTTAATTGTGCTTCTAAAACTAACTCATAAATTACCTTTTGTTCCCCCGTAAACTTACCATTAACTGGGAAAGTTCGGGTAATATCTCCATTATAATAACCATAAGAACAACCAGCATCAATTAATAATAAATCATTCTCTTGAACTTGACGGTTATTTTCAATATAGTGGAGAATACAAGCATTATCACCGGAAGCAACAATAGAAGGATATGCAGGGCCTATTCCTCCATGAAGTTTAAAAGTATGTTCAATTTCTGCTTGAATTTGATACTCATAATGCCCCACTTTAACAAATTCTCGCGCACGGTTATGAGCAGCAGCAGAAATGTCCATTGCTTGACGTAACATCATTAATTCTGCTTCGCTTTTTACCTGGCGCATGGGGTGTAAAATAGGACTGGTATCTTCAATAGCAACCGGACCGCTTCCCCGTTTTTGATAGGTTCTCATTAATCGTTGCCAATGGGATAAAATAACCTCATTAAAATATTTATCTCGTCCCAAATGGTAATAGATACGATCCGCTTTTGTGAGATAGTCAGGTAATTTTTCGTTTAATTCTGTGATAGGATAAGCTATGTCTGCACCGTACTTTTCTTTAGCACCTTCCACACCGCAACGATAACCCGTCCATACTTCTTTTTCTGGGTCTTTTGGTTGTACAAAGAGGATAAAATGGTGTTCCTCATGATGAGGGGCAAAAACTGCCACTGCTTCCGGTTCATTAAACCCTGTTAAATAGAAAAAATCGCTATCTTGACGGAAAATATATTCTACATCGTTGTGCATTACAGATGTTGGTGCGCTGCGAAAAATAGCCGTTCCCTGACCAATTTTTTGCATCAATTTTTCTCTACGTTGGCGGTATTCGCTGCTATCAATTCCCATAATACTTTACTATATACTGACTAATTTATTAGGATAACTCAAAAACACATAATAAAGCTAGAGTTGTCTGGAGACTTTGGCTATTTTAATATTTTTTCTGATTTCTGTCACTAATTACTGTTCATTGAAAATTGATAACTGTTCTTCCCCCATTTTTCCTAAATGTTGATAAGCAATAGCTGTAACGACTCGTCCTCTCGGGGTACGATTAAGATAACCAATTTGTAATAAATAGGGTTCATAGACTTCTTCAATGGTTTTTGCATCTTCTCCTGTTGCGGCCGCTACCGCTTCGAGTCCCACCGGTCCCCCATTAAATTGTTTAATCATAGTCTCTAAAATTAAGCGATCTGTCCAGTCTAATCCTTGGGGGTCAACTTGATAAATATCTAACGCTTCTGCAGCTAATTCTTGCGTGATGCTATCGAATTTTTTTACTTGTATATAATCTCTAACTCGTCGCAATAAACGGTTAGCAATACGGGGAGTTCCTCGAGAACGTCGACCAATTTCCAATGACCCTGTTTCGGTAATAGAAGTATTTAATAATTTAGCAGTTCGTTGAATAATTAATGCTAATTCTTCCGGTTCATAGAATTTTAAGCGTTGAATTAGTCCAAAGCGATCTCGTAAAGGAGAGGTTAAGGCCCCAACTTTAGTGGTTGCCCCTACTAGGGTAAATTTAGGTAAGGGAATACTCCGAGTTCTCGCTGCTTGTCCTTTACCAATAGTAATATCAAGACGATAATCTTCCATAGCAGGATAGAGTAATTCTTCGGTTAAACGGTTTAGTCGATGAATTTCATCAATAAATAAGATATCCCCTGGTTTTAAGTTTACTAATAATCCTGTAATATCTCGCGGCCTTTCTAAAGCAGGTGCAGCCGTAATTTTACAATTAACCTCCATTTGTGAGGCTAAAATGAGAGAAATGGTAGTTTTCCCCAAACCAGGAGGTCCATATAATAAGAGATGATCGATAGGTTCGTTACGGGTTTTAGCTGCTTCAATGATAATAGATAAGACATCTTTGAGGTCTTTTTGTCCGATGTATTCATCAAAAGACTGCGGACGAATACTTTCTTCTAAATTATCTTGTGTTTTATTCCTTTTTGTGTTAGTTAATCGTTCTTCTTTTTTTGGTTGAGGGTTAGGATTTTGATTGCGTTTAATAGCCATTTTCTCAAAATTTTATTGATTGATTAATTCTACTAACTTTTATCTAAAGAGCAAAAATCAAGATTTAAAAAAGCTGTTATATTGTTGTTCATTAATTCTTCCTGCCTCGTATAAAGTTTCAGTAATTTCAGAAATTGTTAACACAGAATAGGCGTTATAACCTTCTTTTTTAAGCTGATCTTTAACTCCTTGTTCGTGATCAATAAAGACAACAATATCTTCGACAATTAATCCCGAAGAGGTTAATTTTTCTGCTCCTTCCTTGACACTTTTTCCTGTAATTAAAATATCATCAACCACCACCACTTTTTCTCCTGGTTGAAAAGTCCCTTCAATTAAACGACGGGTTCCGTGTGCCTTGACTTCCTTTCTAGGATAAATCATCGGGTGATGTAACATTAAAGATAATCCTGTGGCAGTAGGTAAAGAACCATAGGGAATTCCGGCAATTCTTTCAAAATTTAAAGTCTTTAAAATATCAGCATAAGCATTTAAAACTTCATGGAATAATTGGGGTTGAGAAATTATTTTTCTGAGGTCAATATAATAAGAAAAAGTTGCTCCCGATGCTTGGACATATTCCCCAAATAATAAACAGCCAATATCATAAAGTTGTAAAATTAAATCTTGGTGAGGATGAGAATTTAGTAAACAAACATTAGGACTCCAAAGTTCACAGTCTTTCAAACTTTGACTAATACTTTCTCTTGATTTATTAATATCTTGATTGAGATTCTTTACTTTTTCTTTCAGGTCTTTAGATTTCAAAAAATCTTGAGGAATAGGAATCAAAACACCTTGTCCCATAGGGTTTAAAGACACTTTTAGTATTTCATGAATATCATTCCCCTTACTCCAGACACTACGCATCAATAACAGTCTTTCTGGGGCAATAAAACGAATTTTTTTTATCACCTCTAAATCAGTAGTTCCTACTTCCAAAAATAACTGTTCTGGAGTTGCCCAAGTTTTCGCTTCTTTGATAACTTGTAAATAAAAAGGAGCCTCATTGGTGGGATATTCTTGTAAAGTAACAGCCCCAGGATTAGAAGTATGGCAGAGAATAAAAACACCTTGATCCGGGTAAACCAAAAAAGGAGCAATATGATCTTGTCCAGCGTAAGGACTAACAGTTACTGCATCAACTTGCCACTTTTCAAAAATGGCTTTAGCAAAAACAGTACTGGTGTTAATATCTCCATGTTTTGCGTCTAAAATAATGGGAATATCATCAGGAATAGTCTTAATAACTTTCAATAATAAGTCTAATCCTTCGCTACCCAATGCTTCATAAAAACCTAAAGTCGGTTTATAAGCACAAACTAAGTCTGCCGTTTCCTCAATGACCCACTTTAACCAAGTTTCTAAGGCAATAATTAAACTTTCTTGTTCTGGATGGGTATCCTGATCTTGAGGCATCATTTCTGGGTTAGGATCAAGACAAAGGATCAATAAACTATTGTTGTTGGTGATCCGTTGGGTTAATTTCTCGAAAAAATTCATGCAGGAAGTTAGCTCTAGAATACGACTGATCTTACCCCATAATGACCAACCTTTGCCCTGTCTTTCTTTGAATACCTATGAACAGCAAACGCACAACGATTAATTACTGGGACTATGAATTAGTCGGCGATCCTAGAAAAGTCTTAGAATGAAATAAGGATGGTTCAAGATCCACTTTCGAGATCGGAGAAGACTTTATTAATGTTTCTCCAACCTACTGTTAAGCCAAAAAATAACTTCTCATTGGAAAGTTCAACAATATGGATTTAATTACGTTAGAAAATTTTCTCGATAATAGCTCTTTTCTCTTATTATTCCTAACCATGCTCATTTATTGGGCCGGGGCTGCCTTTCGGGGTTTAACCTGGTTACCTACTTTAGGAACAACAGGGGTAGCGATCGCAAATTTATGTATGGCCACTTTGTTAGGGGCCCGATGGTTAGAAGGTGGTTATTTCCCCCTCAGTAACCTCTATGAGTCCTTATTCTTCTTAGCTTGGGGTATAACAGCTATTCATCTACTGGCTGAACAAATGAGTCGTAGTCACCTCGTCGGAGTGGTCACAACCCCCGTAGCGATGGCGATAACGGCGTTTGCAGCTTTGACTTTACCCTCGGAAATGCAAACCTCTGCACCTTTAGTTCCCGCGCTAAAATCTAACTGGTTAATGATGCACGTTAGTGTGATGATGTTGAGTTACGCAACTTTGATGGTGGGATCTGTTTTAGCGATCGCCTTTTTGGTGGTGACTCGCAACCAAGACATCCAACTCAAAGGCAGTTCAGTGGGAACCGGCGGTTATCGCGATAGGTTAAAAAGCAACTTATTTAACAATAACCAGGAAGAATCTAGCGTTAATGTCGTACAAAGCAGTGGTAGCGGAGGAACAGCAGTGTTAGAAAGCGTTGCTATTGAGTCTGAACCCATCACCCTCTCGCCTCAACGTCTCAGTTTAGCCGATACTTTGGATAATATTAGTTATCGTATCATTGGTTTAGGGTTTCCTTTATTAACTATTGGTATTATTGCCGGCGCAGTTTGGGCCAATGAAGCTTGGGGATCTTATTGGAGTTGGGACCCCAAAGAAACTTGGGCTTTAATTACTTGGTTGGTATTTGCGGCTTATCTTCATGCACGTATTACCAAAGGTTGGCAAGGCCGTAAACCTGCTATTTTGGCCGCCAGTGGTTTTGTGGTGGTTTGGGTCTGTTATTTAGGGGTTAATTTATTAGGAAAAGGGTTACATTCTTATGGATGGTTCTTCTAGTATTTAAACCCTTGTAGAGACGTTCTATAGAATGTCTCTACAAATCGGAATCAGATTATTTTAAAGGGAATTATTGTTAAAGTAATTATTAATGAAGCAACTAATCAAAGATAAGATCAAAGAATCCTTAAAAAAAGCCATTAAAGATTTTTTCAAAAATAAAGAAATAAAAACATTTCATGTATTAGATTATATTTTTCCTAAAGAACGTCGTATTCGCTCTTTAATCGGTGGATTAGAAACAAGTATGGGGTTTGTCTGGGAAACTATTGCTAAAATCTTAGCTGAATCTAATGGATTTGAAATTGTATCAGAAAAAATTTTGTCTCCTGAACCGTTTCCACCTAACTTGAGAAATGAATTAGATATGTTAATAGCGGTACGAGAGAAAGATGGAATAACAACTTTAGAATGTATTAAAAGATTGAGAAATGCGGCAAATAATTCAAATCTTAATAATTTGAAATTCTCTAAACCTCCTACTGGAACTGGTGTCGATCTTCATTTAAGAAAGGGAGAAATTGAATATGTGTTTGATGTTAAAACAACTCAACCTAATGTGGGAAATTTTAAAAGTTTTAATAAACAATTACTTGAATGGTATACTTATAGATTTGCTAAAGATCCTAATGCAAAGTTAGAAGCTAGAATTGCAATTCCTTTTAACCCTTTTAACAAGGATTGGTATGAAAAACAACAATCTAAAATAAAAAAATGTCTAGATATAGAAAGAGATTTATTAGTTGAAAACGAATTTTGGGATTTTTGTTCTGGACAATCTAATACTTGGGAACAGATTAGAGAATTATTTATTGAATTAGGAGAAGAAAATTTTTCTCAAGAATTTCAAGATGTTTTTGATCCATAAAGGTCAATTAATATCAAGCAATTTTATTAGTTCTTTTGCTACATGGTAAACAACAGGAATAGGAACAGAATTTCCAAACTGTTTTTTAGCGATACTATCTTTATGATGGAATTCAAACCAATCTGGAAAACCTTGTAATTTACAACAATGTTTAGCCATTATGGCCTGGAATTTTTGAGGTTTATAAATCTTTTGAATAAATTTCTTTTTATACTCTTCAGGGTTGTCAGCATTAATAGAAACCGTTGCAAAAAAGTCTCTTGCACCAGTTGCAGTTAATGTTCCAATTGTCTCCGAATTAGGTAAGAAAATGCGATAAATACCATTAATTCCTGAATTGTTTTTTGAATTAACAAATTCATACTTATTATTAATAACACGCAAAATATTTTTATCAACTAATTTAATTAAATCTGATTCTTTTAAATCAGGAATTAATTCTTTTAAATTTTCAAAAGATAAGGGATTACCATCTTTAACACCATATTTCTTACTTCTTCTATATTTTAATAAAGTCAAACAAATCATTTTTTCTTTTGCTGTTGTCTTAATTAAATCCCAAGAATGGAGAGTTGTATGACCATTTCTTAAATCTGAAAAAGTAAAAAAGTCATTTAATTCATCATTTTTTTGAAATCTATTTCTAGACGGTGGAACATTACCATTAAATAGAATATCTGGACTTAACTTAACTTTTTTTATTACTTTACAATGTTTAAGTTCATCAAAAACATCTAATAATCTTATCTGAACTTTTAACGGTTGTGGAAATTGATAATTATGACAATTTTGTTGATCTTTCCTAATACCAACAATAAATACTCTCTCACGATTTTGAGCAACACCAAAATCATAGGAATTGATAACTTTCCAGTTCACAACATAATTAATATCTTCAAATGTATTGACTAAATACTCTAACTTATCCTTATTTTTTCCTGTTGTTAATCCCTTAACATTTTCAAAAATAAATGCTTTTGGTTGATATTTTTTAACTAATCTAATTACATCAAACCATAGTTGACCCCTTGGATCATTAAAACCCTTTAATTTTCCAGCAACAGACCAAGGTTGACAAGGAACTCCCCCTACAAATAGATCAATATTGTTAGGTAATTGATTGATCTTAGAAATATCCCCTAAATTAAGTTCCTCCGCATTATAATAACCAATAAAATTCTGTTGATAAACCTTAATCGCTTCTTTATCAATTTCTGAATAACCTAGACATTTTCCCCCTAACTTTTCCAAAGGAATACGAAACCCTCCAATTCCTGCAAAAAAGTCAACAAAAGTAAATTTTTTTTGCTTAAAAGTCAATTGTAACGGTTTAGATGGGTTAAATAATTCTAGTTGTTTATTGTCATCTTGGCCATTGATTTTTACTTGATTTATTGTTTTCATCGTCTCATCAATCAATTTTTCAGCATAATTCAATTATACTATAAGAATACAAAAATTAGTAAGGACATTTTCTATTTCCTTAACCGTCATTCCCAGGAAACGAGGAATCTTTTTAAAGTCATAACCTTTTGATATTTAATATAATTTACAAATATTAAGCTGTGATGTTGATTTTAATGAGGTAAAAAATTTAAAATGTGTACAATGGTAGTTAAATAACTAAGGAGACATCAAAATGACTAAATTATTAGAAGAAGCTATTACTAGGGTTAAACAGTTACCTGAATCTGAACAGGAAAAAATCGCCCAACTAATGTTAAAAGAATTAGAAAACTTAACTTTTTTACTGAAACAAAAAAAGAAAAAAAAATTATCTGATTTATTATTATTACCAGAAGTAGAGGATGATGAAGTTTTATTTGAGCGAAATAAAGACACGGGTAGAGAGATAACCTTATGAATTATTTATTAGATACTTGTGTCCTTTCTGAGTATGTTAAGAAAAAACCTAATCGCAAGGTTATTCAATGGTTAGATGAACAGGAAGAAGATACTTTATTTATTAGTATTTTCTCTATTGGTGAAATTAGAAAGGGAATTATTAAGATTCAGAAAAAACAACCTCAACGTTATCAAAAGTTAATACAATGGATTGAAACAGTTGAGTTAAGATTTGCTGGTAAAATTATTAATTTAGACTATAATATTATTAACTGTTGGGCAAGAATTTGTGGAGAATGTGAAGCTAAGGGTCAAAAGTTACCCATTATGGATAGTTTAATTACTGCTACTGCTTATGAATATAATTTAATTATTGTTACTCGTAATGTAAGTGATTTTCACTTTTCACCAGTTAAGATTTTCAGTCCTTGGGATTAATTTAATATAGAAGAAACGGATACACTATATATTATTTTCTCTGACAAATCACCTGTAGAAACAAGAGATTTAGACGAAAATACTCTAATAGATTTAGATGCAAATGGACAAATGTGTACCATGACTATTGAACAAGCAAAAGATAGGGTTGATATCCCTAACGTTGAACATACAACCATCAAAAGTTAATTCTTTTAATCATTTATTCTATTTTTTTAGGGCTTTAATATCATTAAAATCACCCCATTAATTAACCAACTCCACCAAATACCTCAATATTATCAAAAGTACAAACAGGAGAAGCATGGCCAACACGAATCGCTTGATTGGGTTCTCCTTTCCCACAAGTGGGAGTCCCATACATCCCCATAGTGGAAAGATCGCCCACTTGGGATAAGCTACGCCAAAATTGATTAGTAATCCCCCGATAATTAGGATTTTTCAAGGTTTTAGTTAACTTACCATTTTCGATCAGTTTGGCATATTCACAGCCAAATTGAAACTTATTACGATAGTCATCAATAGACCAAGACCGGTTAGACTCCATATAGACCCCAGATTCAATGTTACTAATCATCTCCTCAAAAGAAGTGTTTCCAGGTTCTAAGTTAATATTAGCCATGCGATCGATGGGGGGACGATTCCAAGAACAGGCCCGTAAATTAGCCACTCCTGGCACTTTTGATCTAATTTGACTCTCCTTACTACCTAATCCTCGTAATAACACCCCTTCCTTGATTAAATACTCACGGGTAGCTACATTTCCCCCATCATCAAAGCGATAACTAGCAAATTCCCCTGACACCGAAGGATCAAAGGTAACATTCATCAGAGGGGAACCATACACTAAGTGGCCAAAATCCTCTAATTTAACAAAACTTGACCCTGCATAATTGCGTTCGTCCCCTAAAATGCGATCGAGTTCCAAA
>JAAUYK010159574.1_pt1 | contig 12913 bp, 14 predicted proteins | sample 7278021 | NCBI WGS metagenome assembly JAAUYK01 (sample SAMN14350223, study PRJNA611818) | marine sediment metagenome | isolation source: surface marine sediment (1.8m) | place: French Polynesia: Moorea | collected 2018-08
TGAATCCGCTCGAAACAAATCGGTTAGAGCAGATCCGGGTTTGAGGGATCGCCTCTGGCGATTCAGTCAAACCCGGATCTGCTCTAGTAGGGGCACTCCGACCGGCCGCAGTTCGATCGGGCCCGGGCCGATACGAAGGAGTCGCAGACCGGGCAGCGCACCATCTCTTCGACGCCCTCCTTGGCCTCGGGCTTACCGCCCCGCCCCTCGGCCGAGCGTCGCTTGACCTTCGCCGACTGATCGAGCTGACGCGCCTCCTGAAGGCGGGAGACCAGCTTGAAACCGTACCAGACCGCGCCGACCACGGCGGCCAGCAGCAGGAGTTTCTGGAGCGAGAAGCCGAACATGGCGTCTTGTATGGCGCGACCCCCGTGGGCCGTCAAGGCGAGCGGGACGACGGGGCCGGATCTGTTCTGGCGCCCGACTCTAGAGACCGAAGCGGGCCCAGTGCGCCCGCTCCTCCAGAGCCGTGATCAGTCCCTCCGCCCAGGCCGCGGAAACCGGCCGCTCGCCCGCTGCTCCGCTTGCGGAGAAAGGCAGGCGCAGCCGCCACCAGCGTTGACGGTCCTCGACCTTACGCAAGCGCAGCTTCTCGCCGTAGCGCTCGCGCAGCACCCGGCGCATCTCGCCGATACCGTCGGCGAGCCCAAGTTCGACCGCTTTGCGGCCGGTCCAGACCTCGCCCGAGAACAGCGTCTTGTCGCCGCCGTTCAGGCGTTCACCCCGGCGCTGGCGCACCATCTCCTTGAAACTCTGATGGATGTCCTGGTGGATCGCCTTGAGCCGGGCGACGTCCTTGGGGTCCTCTTCCCTGAATGGGTCGAGCATAGATTTGCGCTCGCCCGCCGTGTGGACCCGCCGCTCGACCCCGATCTGTTCCATCATCTTGGTGAATCCGAAGCTGGCGGAGATCACCCCGATCGAGCCGACGATGCTGCTTTCGTTGACATAGATCTCGTCGGCCGCGCAGGCCAGCCAGTAACCGCCGGAGGCCGCGATGTCCTCGGTGAAGGCGACCACCGGCACCTCGTGCTCGGCCGAGAGGTCACGGATCCTCTCGGCGATCAGCGCCGACTGGACCGGCGAGCCGCCGGGCGAGTTGACCCTAAGGGCGACGGCCCGCACCCGGGGCATCTTGAAGGCGCGCTCCAGGGGGTCGGCCAGCGCCGCCAGGGAGAGACCGCCCCGCATCGGGCCGGCCCCACCGATCACGCCGGTGAGCGCGACCACGGCGACCTGCGGCGGCGGGTTCTTGAAACGGCCGATCGGAAGCTTGGCCAGAAGCGCGTAGAGATCCATAGCCAGCTAGATAGGGCCCCGCGGGGAGCTTGCCAACACCCCGGTATAGGGCTTGCGGGTTACCAGACCAGCGGACCCGCCTCGCGCAGCACGGCCTCGGCGGCGGCCGTATAGGCGCCGTCGGCCCGGTGCAGGACGAGACCGCTGCTTACGCCGCCCGGCGCCGCCACGCCTTTGCGGGCGGCAACGATGATGCGCTTGGCGGGCCTGCCCTCGGCCGGCCAGAGGGGGAAGAGTCGAATGGCGCCGAAGGCGGGGGCGAGCCCCGCTAGGAGGTCGGCCAGCCGGTCGGCCCGGTAGATCACGTTGAGCGTTCCCTTGGGCTTGAGCATGCGCCGGACGGCGGCCAGCCAGTGCGCGAGCTCGGTCTCGCCCTCGCGATGGGCGAGGTCGCGCGACGCCAGCTTCGAGGGGCGCCCCGTGCCGACGCTCAGATAGGGCGGGTTCATCAAGACCCGGTCGAAGCCCTCGGCCGGGAAGTGGTCCGCCGCCTCGCGCAGGTCGCCCTCGATCACCTCGAGCCGGCCGGCAAGCCCGTTCTCCTGGGCGTTGGCGCGGGCGAGGGCGGCGAGCGCGCCCTGGACCTCCAGGCCGGCTACGCGGGCCTCGGGCTCGCGCGCCAGGAGGCAGAGCGCGGCGGCGCCAACGCCGCAGCCGAGATCGAGCAGTGTTTCGCCCGCGCTTGTCTCGACCGATGCGGCCAGCAGGACCGGATCGATGGCCGCCCGGTAGCCGCAGGCCGGCTGGCGCAGCCGCACCCGCCCACCGAGGAGAAAGTCCAAGGTCGTCGCGCCGGGAGCTTCGGCGGGGGCGGGCCGGGGCCGAGGCGTCATGTCGGGTCGAGCTCGCCGGCCTCGACGAGCAGCCGTTTCGCGCGAAAGTAGTCCTCGTCCGATACGGCGAGGCGCCTCGGTATGGCCCCGGCCGAGCCCTCCAGGATCGAGGTGTTGGCGTCGAGCACCAGAGCCTCGATGCCGGAGTCCGCGAGCAGCGCCGTGAGCCAGGAGAGCTTGACGATGTCGTTGGTGCGCAGCAGTTCTTTCATCGCCCTGCCCCCATTGAACCCCCCGGCTTGCAGACTCGTATCAAGAACGTTGGTGGGCTTTGGCGGAGGCTGCAGCGGTGAAAGCCTGTCCCAGGCTTGACCGAGGCAGGCTTGACGCAACAGCCCAGAGACCTATTCTGGCCGGCAGTCCGCCGGGCCAAGATAAGGAAGATAAACGCACGCCAGCCCGGAAGGAAAGGTGGGAAGGTCGAAAGTGGCACTGGTCGCCGACTACAATCGGGAGAACGCGGCGCCTCCGGAGAACGGCTTGCAGCGCCTGACGGCCCTGGTGCAGCAGGACCTGCAGCGCGTAAACGCGCTTATCCTCGACCACATGCAATCGGAAGTCGTCCTGATTCCACAGCTCGCGGGGCACATTATCGCCGCCGGGGGCAAGCGCTTGCGGCCGCTGCTGACCCTGGCCTCGGCCCAGCTCTGCGGCTACGAGGGACGTCGGCACCTTGCGCTCTCCGCCTGCGTCGAGTTCATCCACACGGCGACCCTGCTGCACGACGACGTGATCGACGAAAGCGATCTGCGCCGCGGGCTGGCGACCGCGAACGCGGTATGGGGCAACAAGTCCAGCGTCCTGGTCGGCGACTTCCTCTTCAGCCGGGCTTTTCAGCTTATGGTTGCGGACGGCTCGCTCAAGGTGCTGCGCATTCTGTCCGACGCCTCGGCGGTCATCGCCGAGGGCGAGGTCATGCAGCTGACCACATCGAACGACACGGCGACCACGGAAGACAGCTACATGAAGGTGATCAGCGCCAAGACCGCGGCGCTCTTCGCCGCCGCCTGCGAGATCGGCGCGGTCGTAGCCGACCGGCCGGAAGCCGAGGAACGGGCGCTCGAGGTCTTCGGGCACAGCTTCGGGGTCGCGTTCCAGCTGGTCGACGACGTGCTGGACTATTCAGCCCGCCAGGCCCTGCTCGGCAAGTCGATCGGCGACGACTTCCGCGAGGGCAAAATCACCCTGCCGGTGATCCTGGCCTATCAGCGCGGCACCGAGCGGGAGAAGCACTTCTGGCGGCGCTGCATGGAAGACCTGCAGCAGGACGAGGCGGACCTGGAGCAGGCGATCGACATCATGACCCGCCACGGCTGCCTGGAAGAGTGCATCGGGCGCGCCCGCTCGTTCGGCGCAGCGGCTCACAAAGCGCTCGAGATCTTCCCGGACTCCACGCCGCGCCAGGCCCTGGCCGACGTGGTCGATTTCGGGCTCAGCCGGGTCTATTGACATAATCCAGGACCGGTCCTCCGGCAGCGTCCTTCTCGCGGCTCAGTCGTCGCTGTAGAAGGCGTAGCCCGAGGTCCAGTAGACGCCCTTCGGTTCGACGCTGGGTTCCTCCGCCTCGACCTCCTCGATGACCAATTCATCGCGGACCGCGGGCGGCTCGAAGGCGCGAATGAAGCGCAAGGCTTCATCGAGATCCTCGGCCACGACCTGATAGGTGGTGAAGAACCCGATCGGCGGCTCGGCGGCCGGAGGAGTCTGCGGAAAGGCGTCCGGCTGCCACGGCCCCTGGATCATGAGCGTGTAACAGATCGCCTCGTCCGATGATCCCCCGCACCGCAGGCTCCGAAGCAGCCCTTGGGCATCTTCATTGGTCTTGTCTAGACGGATCGCCCGGTGCACGGCGCGCTCGGCGTCCTCGGCTCGGCCGCTGCGCCAGAGCGCGGTGGCATACCTCGCCTCCATCTGGGCCGCCACCTCGGCCTCTTGCGCACCGTCCAGCGGCAGAGCAAGCCCCTCGAACCGCTCGATGGCCCCTTGATGGTCTTCCTGGTCCATGAGGACGCCGAGTTTCGCGCCCTCGATGTGGAGCTTCAGGGCCAGGGACTGGCTGTCGAACTCCGGATCTTCGAGAAGCTGGTCGAGCAACGCCCCCGCTTCATCCAGGTGCTCGCTGCGCATGAGGACGATGGCGCGGTTGTACTGCAACGAGAGGCGTTCCGCGCCCGGCAACGCGAGCGCCCTCTCGTAGGCCGCCAGGGCCTCTTCGTAGGCGTCGTCATCGGAGAGGCAGTTGCCCAGCAGTTGCCATAGCAGCCAGACGTCGGCGACCCGCTTGGTCCCCTTCTTCAGGACCTTGATCGCCTTCTTGTTCTCGCCCAGGTCCCGGTGCGCGAGCGCTTGGATCTCGAAGCCGCCGGAGTATCGCCGCTCTTCAAGGCGGCGTCCGATCGCGAGCGCCTGCTCGGCCTGACCGGCTTTCAGCAGCTCGAGGGCCTCATCCATCAAGTCCTGGGCCTCGGGTTCAGGGATGCTGGCGCTCAACTAACGAAGGCTCCGATTGGGAAAAGGGGCTAGAAGGGCGGCGCGAGAGCCTCGAAGGCGAAGCCCCAGTTAGAGCGTGTGAAGCGAAAAAGCCGTTAATGCGCGTCCGTTGGCGGAGCGACAGCTAGTTGCCGAACAGGTTCTTCAGCGCGTCGCCGGCGTCCTTGAGGGTATCCTTAGCCGCATCCGTGCCGCCGCCTTCGCCCGTTAAGGGAGACGTCAGGCCCTCGACCGTTCCCTTCAAAGTGTCGGCCGGCTTGCCGATCAGGGCGACGATGTCGGGCCGGTAGGTGATGTCGTGCCAGGGCCCCTCGGCGATAACGGGAACCGCCAGGCCCCTGGCCGCCAGGTCGCCGCCCTGGCCTTTCAGGTCGGTCACCGCCTTGGGCTCGATGCGGTACTTGAGGGTCCGCGCCGGCAGGTTGACGCGTCCCTTGCCGGTGACCCGGATCAGCGGATTGAGCAGCTTCAGGTCGTCGTTGTTGAGCACGCCCTTGGCGATTTGGAAGGTGCCGGAGAGCTCGGCGAAGTCGGTCTTCTGAGCCTCGTCCGCGGCGCGAAATGCCGAGTCAATGTTGCGGATCATGGCGGCCAGGTTGATGCCCTTGATCGCGCCGTCGCGGAACTGGATCGCCCCCCGGCCGCCCAGCGCGGCGACCATGGCGCGCTGGCTCCGGCCCCGGGTCTCGACCGCCAAATCGAAGCCGCCGCTTCCCTCCAGCCGGTCGAAGCCGGCGGCGTCGCTAAGCAGGGGCTCCAGGGTGACGTCCTTGAGCGCCAGGCGTTTCTCGACCGCCGGGACCGCGCCGCGGCCATCGACGACGAGGCGTCCCTCGCCGCGCCCGTTGTAGAGATTGAGCTCCTTCAGGTCGGCGACCAGCCGGCCGTTCTCGAGCTTCGCGTCGAGAGCGCTGCGCCCGACCTTGATGTCGCGCACCCGGATACCGCCGAGCTCGAGGGCGAGATCGGCATCGACCGCCTTGAGGGCGCTCAGGTCGATGGGCTCGTCGCTCCAGGTGCCGGCTTCGGCCGCCTTGGGCTGGGCGCCGCCGGTCTGGCCCTGACCCGCCGCGGGCGCGGCCCCGCCGGACCCTTGGGCGCCCGGCTCGGCGGCCTTTTCGGCCGGCAGGTCGGGGTTGAGGTCCAGCAGGTCGACGGCGAGCGCACCGGAAATTCTGGGTCTCGGCCCGCCCAGCGCGGCGGCGAGCCGGCCCGTCCCGGTCATGGCGTCGAGCCTGATCGTGGCGTCCTCGAAGGCGTAGGTCTCGCCCTCGATCGCGACACGTCCGGTAATCGCGAGCGGGCCCAGGCCGCTGCCACCCTGCTCGATGGGCTCGGCGGCCCAGGCGGCGAGTTCCCTGAGCGAGGGCACGTCGAGATCGACCTGTCCCTCGGCGTCGACGGCGGGCAGCACGGCGAGGCTGCCCTCGAAGCCGAGCGACAGCGGCCTGCCCCGGAGGCTCAGCGCGACCTCGGCGGCCGCGCCCTCTGAGAGAGCGCGCAGGTTGTCGGCGTCGAGACGCAGGGCGATCTCCTCGCCGCGCCAGGTCGCTCTGCCCTCGGCGGTCAGGGGCTGGTCGAAGGCCTCGAGCGCCAGGGCGAGCTCGATGTCCGAGACCTCGTGGCCTTGGCCACTCGCGGCGTCCGCGTAGGTCAGGAGGCCGCTCTCGATGCGCACGTCGCCCAGGCGAAGCCCGGCAATGCCCGCGGCCTGCTCAGGCGCCTCCGCGGCTTCGGCGGGCGCGGGGGCGGGCTGCGCCTCGGGCTCAACCGGCTCCGCCGGCTCGGCGCGCATCGGGGTGCCGCCGGCCAGCGCCCAGTTCGGCCTGCCGCTCTCGTCGACCTCCAGGTGGATCTCCGGCTCGACCAGCACGAAGCTGTCGACCGCGATCTCCCGCGAGAACAGAAGGGCCAGGACGTTCAGGCGGATCAACAGCCGCCGCACCGTGGCCATGTGCTCGCGGTCGGCCCCGGGCGCGTTGGCCAGAGCGACCTCGGCCGCGTCGATCTCGATGCGCGGGAAGACCGAGAGCGACAGATCGCCGACCGAGAGCTCGCGGCCGGTCGCGTCCCGGGCGGCCTCGGCGATCCGGCTCTTGACCGGCTCCATGGGCACGAAAAAGGGAACGGCGGCGAGCGCGGCCACCAGGAGGACCACCAGGACGCCGACGACGATCGCCAGTTTCTTCATACCTAGACCTTTCCCCTACCCCAGGCGCCGACGACCGGCGCCGCTTACTTTACGTGGTGAGCCGCAGGTTGATCCGTCAAGGTCCCCGAGCTTGGGAGCCCAGCATGGCGAGCCGGGTAACGATCAGCGGCCGACCAGGATCTCGACCCGCCGGTTGCCGGCCTGGTCGACCGCGTCTTCGGTCGGATCGGCGAGATCGGCTTCCCCGAAGGCCTCGGCCCGGATCGAGCTGGGCGCGACGCCGCCGGCGATCATGGCCGCCGCGACGGCGTCGGCGCGGCGCTCCGACAAGCGCACGTTGGCCGCCGGGTCGCCCACCGTGTCGGCGCCGGCGATCAGGAGAACTCGGCCGCGCTCCAGCTTGGCCAGAGCCGCCTTGGCCTCGAGCAGAACCGCCTCGGCCGCAGCGTCCAGTTTGGCGCTGCCGCTGGCAAAGTAGACCACAAAGCGTTCGGCTTCGGTCTGGTCCGCGGGCGCCTGGGCCTGGGCGACGAGCCGAGCCGCCGGCCCGGTCTGCGCTCCCGCGTGCGGCGGCGCGCCCGCGGCGAAGCCGGCCAGCCCGGCGAGACAGGTGATGCAGCCGATCAAGAGCCTTTTCATCGCTCTCCCTCTCCTCCGCCCGACTCGGGTCGGTCGCGCAGTAGATTCCGCTACCATGGGCTGGAGGATTTCATCAATATGCAACGCCCGGATGACGGACGCCGGCGGCGCGAAACGGCCGGCCGGCGGTAAGGCAATGTCAACGGCTGGGTGAAACACTGGTATTCTGAGTATCTTGCGGTCTTCCCGCCGGCCTCGGAGCCTCCCCCGGCCGGCCGGGCTTGGAAAGGATAGGCGATGACCCAGGTTTCCCGCCGGACCGGCGCCCTCAGCCGGCTGTTTCTCCTGATCGCGCTGCCGGCCTTGGTGCTGCTGGCGCCGCTGCGCCCGGAAGCCGCGTCCACGGACCTGCCCTACGGCCAGGGCCTGCTCTGGCGCGTCGACGTCCCCGGCAGCGCGCCGAGCTACGTCTTCGGGACCATGCATTCGGCCGCGAAGGACGTGGTCGCCATGCCGGATCCCGTGCGCAGCTCCCTCGACGCCTCCAAGACCGTGATCCTCGAGATCGTGATGAACCCGCAGGTGCAGATGGTCCTGGCGCAGTCCATGCTGTTCTTCGACGGGCGCTCCCTCGGTCAGGTCGCCGGCACCGAGCGTCTGGACCGCCTGGTCGCCGCCGGCGCCCGCTACGGCATGGGGCGCGAACAGATCCAGCTGTTCAAGCCCTGGGCCCTGGTGCTGTTCTTCAGCCTGCCGCCGTCCGAGTTCCAGCGCCAGAGCGCCGGGGGCAAGCCGCTCGACCAGATCATCCAGGATACCGCCAAGCGCCAGGGCAAGGCGCTACATGGCCTGGAGACGGTCGAGGAGCAGATCACGGTCTTCTCTGGTCTCGCCGAAGCAGACCAACTCGAGCTGCTCGACATGACCGTCGCCTATCATGACCAGATCGAGCCGGTCTTCGAGCAGATGAAAGAAGCCTACCTGGCGCGGGATCTGGAGCGGCTCTTCGACCTCAAGGAGTCGATGATCAAGGACGAGGTGCCCATGGTGCGCGAGGTCTTCGACGAGCGGATGCTCTACGGCCGCAACGAGAACATGGCCGCCCGACTGCCCCAGCGACTCAATGAGGGCGGCGTCTTCGTCGCCGTCGGCGCGCTCCACCTGCCGGGCGAACGCGGCGTCCTCAAGCTCCTGGAAAAGCAGGGCTACAAGCTGACCCGGGTCTACTGAGCCGGGCCCGTTAGCGCCCGACGGTAGCCGAGCTGAACGGCGGCGACCGCGTGGGCGGCGGCCGCCTGGGTCGGATCGACCACGGGCAGCCCAAGCGCCGATTCCATGGCGGCGCGGTAGTCCGCCATGCCGGCGCAGCCCAGCACCAGGACGTCGGCGCCGCAGTCGTCGCGCAGGGCGCGTCCCGTCTCAATCATCCGGCTCTCGACCGCGGCCGCGTTGGCCAGCGCCGTCACGCCGAAGCCGACCGCGCGCTCGCCGGCCAGGCGGGCTTCCAGGCCGAGGCCGCGAATCATCCGCGCGTGGCGCGGGATCGAGGTCTCCAGGATCGCGACGATGCCGAAGCGCTCGCCCAGGGTGAGCGCTGTCAGGAGGCCGGATTCGGCGATGCCGAAGACCGGCTTGCCGGTGATCTCGCGGAGCGCGTAGAGGCCAGGATCGGAGAAGCAGGCGACGACGAACGCGGCGGTCTCCGGCGCTTCCCGCTCGGCCAGGCGGCAGAGCGGGGCCACGACCTCGTCGGACTGGCGCTGGCTCTCGATGCCGGGCGGCCCCTCGGCCAGGGTGACGCAGCGGATCTCGCCTTCGAAGCCCGGGCGCAGAGGCGCGACCGCCCGGTCCATGGCCTCGGTCACCGCCACGGTCGAATTGGGGTTGATGACGAGGATGCGGTTTTTCATCGGGTGAGCTTGACGCCTTTTGTTGGGGTGAGCTTGACCCCAACCGATGTTGCCTTCAGTCCGGGGCCTTCGCGCCGGTGCGCTCGGTGATCAGGCCGTAGTGCTCGACCCGGCGGTGGGCGGCGAAGTTGAAGATCGTCTCTTTCCCGAAGGTGCAGGCGTCGAGATCGCAGTCGGCGACGATCAGCTCGTCGTCCAGGGTGCGCGCCTGGGCCACGATCTCGCCGCTGGGCGCGACGATCACGCTGCCGCCCATGAGGTCGTGGCCGTCTTCGTCCCCGGCCTTGGCGACCCCGACCACCCAGGTGGAATTCTGGTAGGCACCGGCCTGCATCGACATCTGGTTGTGGAACATGCGGAGATGGGGCGATTCGTCGGACTGGGAGTTGACCGTCGGCGTGTTGTAGCCGAGCAGCACCATCTCGACCCCCTGGAGCCCCATGACCCGGTAGGTCTCGGGCCAGCGCCGGTCGTTGCAGATGCACATGCCCATCACGCCGCCCAGGGCGCGCCACACGGGGAAGCCCAGGTTGCCGACCTCGAAGTAGCGCTTCTCCAGGTGCTGGAACTTGCGCTCGGGATCGAACTCGGCATGGCCCGGCAGGTGGACCTTGCGGTACTTGCCGGCGATCGCGCCTTCCTTGTCGACCAGGATCGCCGTGTTGTAGCGGTGGATCGCGCCCTCCTCCTCGATCAGCTCCGCGTAGCCGAGGTGGAAGGACAGGCCCAGTTCCTTGGCCGTGGTGAAGAGCGGCTGGGTCTCGTTGCCCGGCATGGCGGACTCGAACCAGCGGTCGACCTCGGCCTGGTCCTCCATGTACCAGCGGGGGAAGAAGGTGGTCAGCGCCAGTTCGGGAAAGACGATCAGATCGCAGGCCTTGCGGTGGGCCGCCTCCATGAGCGCGACCATCCGCCCGACCACGGCCGAACGCGGCTCCGCCTTCTGGATTGGCCCCAGCTGCGCCGCCCCCACGGTGATCACCCGCGCCATTTTCCGCCTCCCCGGATCGAGCCCTGCTCCAAAGCTTGGCAGGTCGACCGCGGGGCGGCAAGCAGCCTCGATCACCGAAAGCTTGCGCCGGGTCGGGAAAGTAGCGGACAGTGATCAGCCTTTTCCGCGGATTCCCTCTTGCTCAAGAATCCCCTCCTTCTTCTCGCGCTTCTCTTGACCGGCGCCGTCGCCGTCTGGGGCCTGGTCGACACGGCCGGCCTGACCGCGGTCTCCGCCAAACTGGTGCAGATCCAGTTCGCCGCGCGCGGCTGGTTCATCATGCTGACGGTCAGCTTCCTGCTGATCATCAGCGGCGCGCTCGCGGTTTCGCGCTACGGCGCGGTCAAGCTGGGGCAGGACGACGACGAGCCCGAGTTTTCCACGATTTCCTGGCTGACCATGCTGTTCGCCGCCGGCATGGGCGTCGGCCTTTTGTTCTGGGGCACGGCCGAGCCGCTGAGTCACTACCTGCTGATCTCCCAGTTCCAGGATTCGCGGGAATCCGCCTCAATGGCGCTCTTCGTGACCAACTTCCACTGGGGCCTGCACGCCTGGGCGATCTACGCGCTCACCGGCCTGGTGATCGGCTACTTCTCCTTCAGGCGGGGCACGGCGACACTCGTCAGCGCGCCGATCACGGCGATCTTCGGCGAGGGGCCCCTGGCGCGCGGCGTCGGCTGGCTGAGCGACCTTCTGGCGATCTTCGCCATCGCCATCGGCCTGGGTGGCTCGGTCGCCATGGGCGTATTCCAGGTCAAGGAGGGGATCGAGGCGCTGCTCGGGCTCGAGCCCAGGGGCTTCGGCCTGACGCTCACCATCTTCGTGGTGCTCTGCCTGTCCTACATCCTGCCGCTGATGGTCGACCTCAGCCGCGGCATGGCCCTGCTGTCCAACGCCGCCATGGCGACCGCCGGCCTGCTCCTGGTTTTCATTCTCCTGGCCGGACCGACCCACTTCATCATGGGCGGGATCACCCAGGCGATTGGCGAATACCTGACCGGGCTCTGGGCCCACGGCTTTCGCACCTACACCTTCCTGGACCAGAGGGTCGGCACCTGGTTCCAGTCCTGGACTCTGACCTACATGGTCTGGTGGCTCGCCTGGGCGCCCTTCGTCGGTGTCTTCATCGCGCGCATCTCCCGGGGCCGGACGATCCGCGAGTTCATCGCCGGCGTGATGCTGGTGCCGACCGCCTTTTCGATCCTCTGGTTCGGCGTGTTCGGCAGCGTCGGCTTCTACGGGCTGCTCGAGGGTGACGTGCCGATCGTCGAGGTGGTGCGAGAGAACGTGAGCCGCACCACCTTCTTCGTGCTCGACTTTTTCCCGCTGCCTTGGCTGACGACCGCATGCGTGGTCATCGCCGCCTTCCTCTTCATCGTGACCAGCGTGGTCAGCGCCGCTTTCGTCCTCGGCATGTTCTCGACCGGCGGCGACCTCAACCCCAGCACCCGGGTCAAGCTTAGCTGGGGCGTGGTCCTGGGCGCGCTCGGTCTGGTCATGATCCTGTCGGGCAGCATCGACGCCGTTAAGTCGATCATCGCCCTGGGCGCCCTGCCCTTCGTCTATATCGTGCTCCTGCTGGTCGTCTGTCTCCTGAAGGCGCTCAAGCGCGAAGTGCGGGGGACGCCATGAGCCCGCTGCTCGACACTCTGATCAACATTCAGATCTTCGTCGTCGTCGGCGTGCTGGTCTGGCTCTACTTCAAGGAAGACCCGGGCGGCGAGTAATCCGCTACTTGGCGATGTCGAGGCGGCGCTTCTCCGTATAGAAAAGCCGGACGAAGTCGTATTCGAAGGGCGATCCCGACTCGAAGTAGCGAAACTCCTCGCCGTGCCGACGCTCGACCGCCTGGGTCGCGGTGATCTCCGGGTGGTTCGACTGGAAGGTCGCCAGGCCGAAGGGATCGGCCAGTATGAAGGCCGCGGTGTCGGTCACCAGTCCGGTGGAGTCACGCAAGTTCGAGGGCCCGAAGATCGGCAAGACGATGTAGGGGCCGTCGCCCAGGCCCCAGACCCCGAGGGTCTGGCCGAAATCCTCGCGCTGCTGCGGCTCGCCCAGCTCGGTCATGACGTCGAACAGCCCGGCGAGACCGAGCGTCGTGTTGACGAAGAAGCGAACCAGCGCCCGGCTGGCGCGCTCGAACTTCGCCTGCAGGATCGAATTCACGAAGGTGGTGATCTCGGTGAGATTAGAGAAGAAGCTGGTCACGCGGCGCTGGACGAAGGGCGGGATCACGAAGTCGTAGAGCTCGGTGATCGGAATGAAGAGCGCCCGGTCGAACACGGCGTTGAACTTGTAGATCGAGCGGTTGACAGGCTCGAAGGGGTCGTAGACGTCGATCGCGTAGACCGCGTCTTCCGTGTCGAAATCTTCGAACTCGAAGACCGCGCGCTCGCCGTCGAGGGCGAGCTTCTCTTCAGGCGCGCTCTGGCAGGCGCACAGAAACAGGAGCGCCAGGCAGAGCAGAAGCCGTGCCCCTGGCAACCTCACGGCGCGCCCCATCCCTCGGTGAAGAACCCGGTCATGGCCGCGATGTTGTCGCGGTGCGGCAGGTTTCCGCAGTGGCCGCCCTTGGGAAAGATCATGGCCCGGCTGCCGAACAGGGATTTCAGGTAATCGATCTCGCCGGGCGCCAGGATGATGTCGTCCACGTTGGTCA
>JAAUYK010174774.1_pt1 | contig 12908 bp, 3 predicted proteins | sample 7278021 | NCBI WGS metagenome assembly JAAUYK01 (sample SAMN14350223, study PRJNA611818) | marine sediment metagenome | isolation source: surface marine sediment (1.8m) | place: French Polynesia: Moorea | collected 2018-08
GTAGGGTAGTGGGATTTCTTGCTTGCCATACCTGCCTGCTGCATGGCACTGTAATGCCCATATTTTGCCCTTTCTACGCCGTTTCGAGCGCCCGCGCCCGCTCGCCCGCCATGGACGTCGAAGCGGCGCGCGCGCGCCCTATGTGCGCGCGCCCGCCCAGAGGATCAAGCGAGAGACTGAGTCCCTTCTCCTCAGTTCCAGTGAGTCTCTCAAAGGGGACAGAGCGCTCGCGAAGTGGCCGTTGCAGCGTATACGTACTCCAAGTGTGTCCTATAAATTGCAACATGTGGCGATAGATATTGGAAAGACCTCTTAAATCAGAGGAGGAGCTGATTATTGCATTTGCGGTCTCGGTGAAAGTGAGAGTGCGGATTTTGTCCCCTAACGGGGAAAGTTACGAGGATGACTGAAGACGAGGACTTTGAGTGAAATCCTCCTCCTCCTTCTTTTCACCTCGATCGCCGGCCGTCTTCTCAGGTGACTGATGTTTGCGGAGCCTAATTCGCTCGTCAATCGCGCTCGCTAGATTCTCCGCCCTTCCGCCTTGACCATTTCCAAAGTTTGATCTTCGATCCCATTGTACGAATCAATTCCGGAGTCGGGAGTGTTACACAGGTGTTGGCCAGCTGCCCGCCCGGTGTGCCATATAGGGAAGGAAGGGGAGGCCCTGCCGGCCGACAGGCGATCAATCGATCGATCAGGCGACTTTTTTCCTCCAGAAGCGATCTTTTAGCAACCGAGAATGGGCGTGACGACGAGCTAGGTATGGAGGCAACACTGAAGCAGTGACAACAATGGCCTCCACTGATTTTTCCCTACTTCCTGCTCCTTAGTCGGACGTTACTAGTATACGTAGCTCTCACGCGGCGCTATTTAGCTGTCATTAATGGACAAAGTCTTCCTTTCTTGCCTCCTATGAGAGCGCTTAGCTGCTACGAGTGCGACATACGCGCGCGACGCAGGTGGCGAAGTGGGATTTATGTCTTCAGGGGGAGAAATTTATCTTCATTTGCGACACAGAGTGGCCACCATAGTACGTAGAATGAGAGGGGCGCGCTTCCAAGCAGTCTTTTCTTTTCTTTTGCAAGACTGAGGCATAGATCGTTGTGACATAACCACCAGACCTCTTATGCTAAACACGATCGATGCTGGAGGCGTTCAGGTCGTGACCGTGATGGATGCGCTGAGAAAGAAATCGACGCATGCAGGACAGATGTTAGACGCATCGCGGTTTTCACTCCTCAAAGATCTCTCCGCGCGGTCCTCTGAGCTGAGATGTCATCATCAAGCAATGAGAGCATGAAAGCCCCGGCAAAGGCGGGCAATTACTCCGCTAATGAGATCTGATGTACGTACGTATACTTTTTTACAACTGTAGCATGGTTTACAACAGGCAGCAATGGCATTTTCGCAGCTGCTCTGTAGATGTTTCGCATTGGACTAACTTTTTTAGGGCGCAATGAAACTTACTCTCTCTTTGCCACCACCGCCTCCCTCCACAAGCCAGAACCGCGTGTTTCTAGATACTCCATCCCCTAAATGCGGCTAAGTGAAATTGGACACGAGGCCTGCCGACCGACCGGCCAGCTGGCATTATTGCCAATGACTAGAATTGCCAAATGGTAGATGGCTGACACTCGAGGGATTTATTTTATTAAATTATCATCTGGCTACAACTTGATTTATGTACACTGTTTTCACAGCCGGCAGAGCAAATGAACGTTACGGTTTCCGCTCGCCGGCTTATTGCGATCGGCCGGCCGGCGAACGCAAACGCAACAATCAACCGGGCTTCAATCGTCCGGAACGAACGTTTCTCCCTCCCCTCTCGCAAAACACTATTCCCTCCCTCTCTCCCTGTCGTCAATTATCTCAACGTACAACGATAAACCAATGAAATGCTCATAGTTCTGGCTAATTTAATGAATGCAAGACTTGGATTTTTTTTCTCTGTCGAATTTACGAGGCGTATAGTCAGTCAGGACGGGAGTTAACTAACGCTCTCTTTCTCATTTTATCTTCAGGTGCTCGGCGATGGACCGCTCCGGCTCCGGCGTCGTGTCCGGCGGCTCCGGCGTCGTCGTCGTCGGCAGCCTGGGCAGCCACGCGGTCAACAGCGGCGACTCGTTCTCCCCTCAGAAGGAGGCAGTGACGCTGCTCAGCTACAGCAACGGCGGCGGCGGCGGCCGTTTCTACCAGCAGCAGGGCGGCAAGACTAAGAGCTCTCTGCATCAACGGCCGCCGGTCAAAAAGTCGGCGGAGAAATTTTTTCGCACTCTCCGGAAGCGCAGCAAGAGCGCCTCCCGTCTCAACTGCGAGGAGGAGGCGCGATCGGTGCATGAGAGAGGACTGAACCAGTCTGAGACGGACGTCGAGGAGGACGCGGCGGACGGCGACGGCGACGACGACGTGGTCATCACGTACAGGGTGAACGAGCGGCCACCGAACCCCGGAGGCGGCGGGAAGAGGGAGAAGGTCCAGCTGGTCGGATTCGCCCACCATTCTCCCGACGACGACTCTAGGAGGCCGTTCCCGCCGACCAACCTGAGCAAGAGCCTGTCTCCAAGTGCCGGCGACCTACTCCTCCTGGAATGCGCCTCGGGCGGCGGCAACGGCCTCCGGGGCGGCAATAGATTGAGGGGCGGCGGGGCGAGGAGACACCTCGATTTCGGAGGCAGCGTCAGCAACCTCTGCCTGTTGCACGACTCCACCTCCTCGTCGAAGCCGACTAACTTCGCCACACTGAAGAAGACGTCGAGGGAGGTGAAGATGGAGCGCGAACGGCTCCGCATGGAGAAGATGTTGGCCAAGGAGCGCGCGCGGCTGCAGCAGGAGAGGCAGGCGTTGCACGCGGACGTGAGTGGATCGCCGTCGCCTCGTCTGCAGCTCCTCCCGAGTGCGGCGGCGAACGAAGACCCCCTCGTGATGCTGGACCGCCTGCACGGCGTCGGCGGACACGCGTCGAACTCCTCCTCCGACAACGACGTCTTCGGTCAGTTCGTGCGCGAGAATCAGGAGCGTTTCGCGCAGCTTGTGCAGCAACACCGCTCGGCCGCCTCCACGCTGAGCGAGCGCGTCCGCTTACAGCAGCAGCAGCAGCAGCTCTGCGGTGCTTTCGCGGGAAGCGGCGGCGGCGGCGGCAGTGGGGTAATCCCCCTTCGGACGTCGAGAGCGCTGTCGCCGACAACGCAACTGCTTAGCAGACAGCAGCAGGAGAGCGGCGGCGACGGGGGAGCGGCTTCAGCGACGGCGAGCTATCGCAGCAGTGCTCGAAGTGCGACCGAGAGCTCTTCCTCGTCGTCGCCCAAGGTGCACCACATTCAGATCCAGAGGGAGAGTCTCGACTGTGAGCTCTCCGAGGGCGGAAAGGTGGACGTGCGGACTCAGTCGAACGCGAAACTGCAGATCATTGTGAACGAGTCGGCGAACGTGGTGGCCGCCACCGCTGCAGCTACGTCAACGAACGGAGTGAGCAACAAGAAAGACTTTGCCGGCAGCGAGAGCCACAGCGACGTGGGTAGCAGCTGCAGCGACAACTGCAGCGGCAGCGAGGGTCGCGGCGACGAGGAGGAGGAGGACGAAACCAAGATCGAGAGCGACTCCTCGACGCTGTCCTCGTGCAACAGCAGCGCTCAGCTGAGTCCAAAGTGCAAAAAGAGCGACAGGCCGGCGGCGGCGACGTCGGCGGCAGTCAAGGACGCCGAGAAGAAGAACAAGAACAACAACGGTGACAAGGCCGGAGGAGGAGGAGACGGTGGGAGTGAAAAATCGCGAAACGGCGACACGAGGAGGAGTGCGCCTGTCGCTGTCGCGGAGGCGGAGACGGAACACTTGGCGCCAGCTGCGGGCGACGCGACGGCGACGAAGCAGGACGAAAAAATTATTGAGATCAAAACAGAGTCGTCTGCGCCCGCTGCTGAAAGAAGCGCAGGCGGCGGCGCGGCGAAAAAGTGTTTGGACGGCGAGTCGCTGGCGGTGCACAGGAGCTCGTCCTCGTCGAGCCGACTCTCGTCCTCGTCCAGCTCGGGATTCTCGTCGATAGGCCCTCCGTTGCCGCTGCCGTTGCACACGGACCGGGCGGCGGCGGCGTTGCAGAAGCTGCAGCAGCTGCAGCAGCGCGAGACGACCCGCGCCGCCGCCTTCCACCACCCGACGTTCGCCAACCACTTCGGGTTCGGCCGGCCCGGCACCGGACTCAGGGCGAACACGAAGACGTCGATGGAACTGATCGAGGACTTTGCGTCGAACGGCGTGATGGCCCGTCAGCAGCAGCTCTTCCCCTCCGTCGGCAGCTTCCCCAACCTGATGATGTCGCAGGCCGCCACGGTGGAGGCGGTGAACGCGGCGGCGGTGGCGGCCGCCTCCGGAGACGCCAAGTCCGAGTCGTCGAAGGCCTCGTCGGCCTCCGGACCGACTACCTCGGCGTCGGCAGCGTCGAGAAAGAGCTGCAAGTCGCACTCTACGACGTCCATCAACCTGAACGGGAAGATGAAGCTGAAGTCGCACACGATCGACTACGCGGGCAGCGCGACGACGAACGGCAAGGGCCGGGCGGCAGGAGCCTACAGCAGGTAAGATCGAACGAAACGAGATTGGACGCCGTACGTGTTATACACTCACGTCATGCGCGTATGTACGGCACGGCATGGCACGTAGCGTATCTTTGTATCATGGCGCCACGCCGGTATGCGGCCTTCATCCCATAGACAAAGCATATTCAATTAGCTGGCCGCCCTATACGTACGCCTCCTCCTCCTCATCTCGATCTCGTTGGCCGGCCAGCCGGGGCGCCTCCTTTTCCATCTAAGGATATAGATGTCTATCTAAGATGGGCCCGTACTGGCTACTGCCCGTCCGACCGACCGAGCTCTATCTCAGATCAGCAATACGGTCGAGGCATTGCTGCAGGAGCAGGAGTACGTACACATGTAGCCGCCGCCGCCACGTGCTTCGTTCGCGCCTCGTCTGCCAGCCAGCCGTGGACGAAATATATTCGCTCGCACAATGGACCAGAGGCTGGTCCGGTCCAAATAGGGACCTACGCCGTGGGTAATATATCCTTTTCTCGCGGGGGGATGAATAGAATGTGATTATACGACGCGACGCTGTTCTTAAAGGCGAGATCTTGGACGTGTGCGTGGCAATAAGGGCCACTCATTTTCCTGATTAACGCCGCCGCCCCGGCCTCCTCGGGCAAAAGTACACCGACGTGCATGTTATTACTCCGTGTTGACTTTTTTGCCCCCCTTTATTCCGGCTATCCGCTGATTAGCGCGAGGTAAAAGTGGGGTGGGTATATTCTCGTAGGACAATCTAAGGTAGGTACACTTGGTGCCAGAGGTTATAGCAGCTATATAGCGGACTGACGTCGCTCGGCCTGCCGGCTGATCAGGTTCATTAGCATTTTTGCCTCCCTGCCCGCCTACCTAGCCGCCTTGGTTGACTGACTGATTTACGGACGCGTTGCTTTGACTTGCGCCGCCAGCCCGCAGCTCGCTCGCTCCGAGGCATTGACCCTGAGCGGAAACGGCTTCCATTCCATCCATCGGGCGGAGCCCGGGAGATTCGATGCCACGGCAATCTCGATCTACCGTAGAATACGGGCAAAAACGTACGGGGCCGAGGCAAATTTGATGCGAGCGAACGGACCATTAGCCCTTGCCCGCTCGCGTTCTTCCAACCTTGGCTGGCTGTCTTGTCAAGATCAGTCAGTCGGTTCGTTGTTCGAGCCGAACGTCGCTTTTCGGGTGTTCTTGTTTTTTCCGTTCTGACAACAGTCTGAGATAGCGAGAGCGAACGAAAGGAAGGCAAGGACGTTGGTTCGTTCGAACATCAGGCTATCCTCTTTCTTCCAAGAATGAAACGGTTCGCAGATCAAACTGCATGTCTGACGTAATATTTTGCCCTGCAATTCGCCTTTATTAGCTCCAAGATCTCCAAAGCAGGCCGTAGCTATACTATACCTTATGTTTGAAAAGTGGGCCAGTCAGGTCCGGCCGGCCGGTTATGCATATTTATTCCGATGCCTCGTCCGTCCGTCCCGTCTCGACTGCCCGCGGCTGCCGCTTGTTTGCATTGCGCCCGTTCGTTCCTTGGAAATATGCAAACGCGGGCGGCCGTCCGTCTTTTTGGGGGCCCGAAGCAGCAGCAGTCAGTCAATCTCTCGATTGGTCATTAATCATCACGAGTGACGACCGGCAGCAGCATGCGGTGGAAAATCTGACTGGGTGCATGATAACTAATGACTTTCTCATGTACGTCTCATCTCGGCGCAGTTTTTTGCCCCGCACTATTGCTGGCAACACCGTCGCGTCGTCGGCGTACGTATGCGTGCGCTGTTTGCACACTCCAGTGAACGAGGACTGAGAGTGAAGGAATCAAGCTAGGGAAGCTAGTCGAGCTGGCAGCTAGGCTATATCGTCAAATAATGAGACTTCTATGCACTTAACGGCAGCTAGGCTGCGTATCCTACTACTATCCACCTGTTTGCTCAACGCGCCTCTATATAACTTGACCATGCGAGACGAATAGTACATTCTGGCTATTCGACGCCCACATGAACTGATATGCACAGACAAAAAATGTATGTGTTCCCGCGTTTCTGTTGCCAATTCCGGCCATGCATGCAGCGAGCGAGCGAACGACGTATCCAACGCCCTTTGTCAAATCATCACAGAGAGCGGAGAAGGCTCTTATGCAAATTTTATTACTGCAAGGGCCTTCCTTTGCTGTGAGAGGCCTCTCAGCTGAGGGAGGAATTAGATCTGGGATGGGATGCTTTGAAACTTTGCTCCTCGTAAAACGGAAACTGGAGACGTCATACTACTACAAATAGGCTTCCTCCCTTCCTCCCTTCATTCACTTCGTTCGCTTATTTTTCCGGCATTTGATAAGAGCTAGAAGGCGGCACTCGCTCATCGTTTCCTTCTCCCTATATGCTAGGCTGGCGAATTTTGATATGCGCGCCGCACGCGTATACGTCGTCAAATAATCTCCGGCGGACCGGAACCCACTAGCTACGTCAATGCATGTTTTCGCGTATTTTCGTCGACTTGCAAACATCAAGGCTGTTTTCGTATGATTGGGGGAACGCATTCAGAACCCAATTCGAACGACCCGATGCCAATATTCATGAATGGACGGACAAACGGACGGATACCTGGTATTTTACCTGGCTGTGGATGGCAGCAGCTGCAGCTAGCAAGCGATCGACAGACGGACAGGACACAGCCGTTTCCGCAAAAACAAAGCAAGCTAGGCGATGATTATTCATGAAAGTGGTACGCCGTCTTAAACAATAAGGGGCGACTTTCGCCCCCATTATTATGTAAAGTCGCCCCATTCCATCCGGGTCAGATTGGGGAATTTCTCTCGCTCAGTCCGTCCGCTGATTACTATTCCGCCTCCTCACTTCACCTCACTCGCCGGCCAATCTGTCTTCCTCGTCACTCTCGCTCGCTCGCTGCCCGCTTGCTTCAAAAGGCGTCTCTCTCTGTCTGTCGATCGGACGGAAGGGACGGAAGGCATTCCCTTCCCTCCTCTTTAAACATGCATCAAGGGGCAAACGAGATGAGAGCGGACGCGCAATTAAAGCCTGCCCGGAAACGGAGAACAAAGGGCCGGGCCGGCCTGGGGGAAAATAATTGAGGAAGGACAATGGCCGGACAAGCAGTGCAGTGTCCGGCGGTGTTAATATGTCTTGGAGCGAAAGTTGTATTACTCATTCGTCTTCCCTGCCTTCCGCCTACGCGAATAATGAGCGTGGCCGGCTCGCGAGATGGAACGGTTGCCAGACTGGCTCTCGCTCCCTCCCTCTCCTCCCGCGAGTTCCGTTCTAATCTCGGTTTCGAGTTGCAGAAAAAGCGGTAAAGAGCTGGAGAGAGAGTCAGTCCGCCCGTCCCTTTGGGCGGCTGGACAGACGTACGCGGACGGACTACTGTCGCTCGTCCGTTCATTCCTTCTTGCTCTCGCCGACCGCCCGACTGGCCGGCCGGCCAAACGGCCAAACGGCCACTCTCACTTTTCTCCTCAAACAGACCAGCTGACGACTGCCATCCACGGTGGAGATTGGGCACCGCTGCCACTGAAGAAGCCATTAGACTTTGATGTCTCTAGCAGCCCGTCTGGACCGTCGCACTGTGATAAATATTCCCCGATAATACGTATATGGGAGCGACACTGTGATGATGTCATCAGTTTTAATTAGGACGAGTGGCCATAAAAACGCGGCGCTGTTGGTCAGAATTGAGCAGTCCAGAAGAGCATATAATCTAGCTCCTCAATTTTTAGGGCTTGGTGTGGTTCCATCTCATTTTAAGGCAACGCTGGGCAACTTTGGCTCCTCCGTTTATTAGTTGGCAGTCGTCGGAGCGCTCGCTCACTCGCTCGGTGCACTTTTTTGTTCGTCAATGTATGGGCCATCCGAATCTTAATGAGCGGAGCCCGTACGTCGCTTCTCCTCCCCTCTTCCCTTCCTTCCCCGACCACTTTTGAAGTCCGATGATGGAAGACGACGTCGCCAACAGGCGAGAGGGCGAGCGAGCCATCGGAGATCTTCCGGTCGACTCGGCCGCCCATGTTTTGTTAGCCGACGGAGGGAGGGACGATCAAAGTCTCTGGTTTTGGAGAAACCGCATAGTTGGGCGGCCGGGCGGCCGGGCGGGCGGGCAGGCTGACCATCACAGAAAAGAGATCCTGTTATTTCATCCATGTCGGACCGTCGAGCCAGCCAGCCAAATGTCTCCGGGGCCAAAAGTAGGTAGGGGGGTACATGCTGGCTTGTTATTTTAGAGGCCAATTCGGATCCGTTTACGGCCATTTTGAGGCAATTTATTGAGGACTTCCCTCATTGGTTGATGGGGATAACGGGAGCTCTTACGGCCGGCTAATGGAGTTTTCTTCCCCCGACGACACAAATTCCTTTTACGAAACTGCGTAAGATTTAATTCCATCCATCGGCTTCCTTTGAATTTAAAGACTTCGGCGGGTCGCATTCCCGAAGAGACAGCTAGCCTGTATTGCGTTGCGTCACTACTACTAAAACGATCGCCTGATCCGTCACGACTTTACTTTTTTATAGCGTGACCCGGCCCGCCGCCGCGCCGCCGCCGCGTGTCTTTGCCCCACTTCGTGTTTGCGTACGAGTGAAAACTCAGGTTGAAAAACACCTTCTGCGTATACGTGGGCGAGAGAGAAAGAAGGAGAGAGAGAGAGAGAGAGAGAGAGAGAGAGGAAGCAGGCGAAAAAGAGGAAGGACGAAATGAGCGATCGTTTCACTGCTCCAGAATGGCTCTGTCTGTCGGTCAGGGGTCCCTTCATAGGGCGAAAATACAAGCTACGATATACGAGCACCCATGCACATATATGCACTTGATTGTAGGCCCGACATTTGACTAACATCCACCCTAGCTATTCTTGGGCGGAAGCAGTGGAACGAACTGGGCGGCGGGCGAAGACCAATTAACCGCAAGGGAGGAAGGAGAGAGGAAGAAATTCCGGCGCTATGGCTTTTTAAAGACTGACGTCTGGCGCTTGCGTATGTACGTAGTAGTAGTTCCTATGTCCTCCCCGAAATTAGCCTTTAAATAGCAAGCTGGCTGGAGCATTGCCCAACCATAGAGTGAATGTTACTTTAAATGCAATCGCGGTGGCGGTGGCCCCGACCACGAGTCGGATCTGCTTTGAAGATCGATTTAAACGAAGAGTGGCAGGAGAGTAATTAGAAGCGAGCTGCGGGTCTTAGCCAAGACGGGAAGCCAACTCAATCTACATACATACTGCTGCCGACTTTCACTGCGGTCGCGCGTCTATCTACCGATCGAACGAACGAACGAACGCATTCATGGCAGCTAGGCAGCTCGCTCAAAAGCGTTTTTCAACTTCAATAGGCGAATAGGGAAGGAGGAGCTAGGAGTCTCGGAGTGACTTATCTATGGGTTCGCCCACTTTCATTGTGGAGTGCACGTTCCCTTACGGAAGGAGCCTAGATATTGAGAGTATACGCGGTGTCCGCCATGTATTGATATAGACCGCCCGCACATTTAAGTGCATGGAGAGAGAGACCCAAATGCTGCTAGCTGGCTGACGTTGGTACGTTGAGCGGCCGTTGGTAATGGGCGGTTGCAGTCTGGAGAGAGAAATCAGGGGTCCTGTTTAGAGAGATTCCGAAGGTATGCAATGCCGAATATTTGGGACATTATGCGATATGTTCTAGCAATCCTGATCTAGCGTCTGGTGTCTCTCGATCCTCCCTGCTGCTTGCACACACGTACATGTGGTCCGCTGCATAGGTGCCGCTTGCTCGCCGCCTCGCTCGTCGCTTCCTGCCTGCCTACCTGCCTACCTTGCTCGATCGCTCGCTCAACGGACCAAACCCGGATTTTCACTCCCGATCAAATAGTCCGACCGGCCGACCGACCGACTCAGAAGTAAGAAAAGGAGGACGGAGGAAGCGCGCCAGTTGCGCTCCGTACGATCTATGGCGCCGCCGGCAGAGTCTATACTTAGAGAAAGAAACGGATCATTAAAATATTGGGCGGGCCTGGAAAGAAAAGAAAACTATTTATTGCGAGGGATCAACGACCCCGGCCGCGGCCGGGTGAGAGTAAGAGAACCGCTATATGCCGCCGCCGCCGCATCAGATGTCAGTCGACGTTTTACGATTCCACAATGGCCTCGAATGGGCATACGTCACCTCGGTCTCGGCCGCGTGAATGGATCGAAAGTCGGAGTCGTGACTGCATGCCTGGCTGCACGGCCCAGATTAGATCCGGAGCTAGGGATCGAGCGAGCGAGCGAGCGAACCCGTTCGGGATCATCTGGGTTTTATCAACGCCTCGACGCTCACAATGAAGATCGCCCAGGTCGGTCGCCCGCCTCAATGGTGAAAGTTTGTGTGCGGTATAGGAGCGAGAAAAACGAGCGACATGTATCGGGAAGGAGGAGGAAGAAGGCGGGCAGGAAAAAAGTAGGTGACAAATAGTCGTGGCTGGCGCTCGAGCACGTAATATTACTGAGACGCGGGTGTCCCCAACCTGAGACGTTCTGAATTAAGGAAGTATATGAATCGAGCAGTTGGTGTCATTCGCCATCGACCCTGATCGAGTGCCACAAAAAGTGGCCCCACGGTAGGCAGGGACATCCATCCATCACTCATATGTGTGGCACGTATGTGTGTATATATGCATAGACATTCTTGGCTTGGCGGAAGAATGGAGCTAGAGAAAGAAAGAAAGATATAGCGAGTTCCAATTGTCCTATTTGCCTGCCCGCCTGCGTGCGTGCATAGCTCTCGCTTCTTTGCCAGCAATGCACGCACGTAGACTTCTTCCCCCACATTCCATTCCTCCCTCTAAATAGTCTGCAACAGTGCGCTCGCTATCTTTCTCCCCTTCCCCCCTCTCTCCCCCGAACGAAAGAACTCTGCGCTCTGCTGACTTTTTGCCAGATTCGAATCACCCCCTGCGTGCACGTACCTTGCCCTGGCCGAGAATATTTTGGGATGGCGCGACTTCGGCGAGCTCAGAATACGAACGTAACATGTTATTAGCATCGTACGCATGCGTCTGGTTTGACGTACGTGCGACCGAGATACATCTCTCAATCGCCACGTGTCAAAATTCGATGGTGGCGTTCAAAGCTCTAGATATAGTATCTCTCTTTCTATGCCGTAAACACATTTTACGTACCTGTTCTCTTGTTATTGAACGGGTCACGTAAGCGCTATTAAGTTTTGCTGCTATACCTCGAAACAGCGATTTCTTACTAGCTACACTACTTTGCCATACTACAGCCACCGGAAAACGCCTCCATTATCTTGGCAGCGCACAAAACCCTTGTTGCCCGGCTGCCTCCCCCGACCGACCGATCGATCGACAGGCAGTCGGACTCCACGAACTGGCAGCGCAACGGACAATTACAATCAGACGGAACATTGATTTCGGCCGGCCGGCCGGCTGCCCGAAGAAGAAGTAGGTTCTTTTTTGTGTCTGTCTAGCTGCCATCCTAGTCATCATTGGCTGTTAGGTAATGGCTACCGCCACAAGCTCTCTGTCCATCCAAGCATGTTGTATGTGCGTGATTATTTGCTCTATTCTTACAACTCCCCTCGCCACTACTGCTACGCCCCTTCACTTTTACAGCCGCCGTCTCGCATGTTGGAGACCGTTTCCGCTCTGCAGATAAGAAAATGTGAGGGTTGTTTCTCTCACTGAGGGAGAAAAACTCCCATGAATATTTCGACTTGTTGTCGTCAAAAGGAGGTAGATGAACTCGCCACAATTATCTTCTTAAGCTAGCCTCCTTCTCAAAGTAAACAGGTTGGATGATCAGGCGGAAACGTTTAAAATTCTTCAACCAACGGGCCGACTATCTGCCGCCGCCCTATTTTCTAGGAATACCGGCGTTAAAATGCCTGCATGGTTTCATGGGTGGTCCCCATGACGAGCCGCGGTTGCTACAAAGCAACAACGAGCATTTCTGGGTATATAATCGGCGGAACTGGAATTGCGCGCTTAAGCATTTAAAGCAGCAAGGGATAAAGAGAGAGTCGTTTGGCTACCGGCCGCATGCACACAATGGTCTCGTGGGAGGCAACTTAAGGAGACAATGGGAAATCCGACCCCGGCCGACTTTCGCCCGAGGTTGATCGGGCACATTAATAATGCGCCTACGACGAAATTCCACCGCGAATGGAAGCCACTTTTTTCCATTGATGCCATCGATGCACTCACTAGCTGCGCATGGAGATGGGTGCACTCAGACATGTTGCATGTAGCACCGGTCCCATCGACATTCCTGAGCCGTGTTGCAGCACAACAAGAATACTCGTACGTTGATCGTAAAGCCTCATTTTCCAAGAGTGATCCGCACAATTTACGTGCTTCGTGATGGCTATAGCTGGAAAAAAA
>JAAUYK010199723.1_pt1 | contig 12902 bp, 14 predicted proteins | sample 7278021 | NCBI WGS metagenome assembly JAAUYK01 (sample SAMN14350223, study PRJNA611818) | marine sediment metagenome | isolation source: surface marine sediment (1.8m) | place: French Polynesia: Moorea | collected 2018-08
AGGATGACCACAAAGCGGAGCACTTCAGGCGTCGCATCGAATACCGGCAACAGCGTTTCTGCAACTTGTACGACGAGCCATGCGATAGCCGCATAGGCTGCGACAACCCTGAACACGTTTCGTCGTCTTAACTCTCGAACAATAGACATTGCAGGCACCCTTAAGCCCGATTGCTCCAGTCTACGGGATCAGCAGCTGCGAAGCAGTCAGAGACACATTGGCTGCGTTCAGCGATAGGCAAGTTCTGTTCCAAATCCGCCACTTACGAACGGCTGCTTCTGTCCGCTAGGCGGGCATATCGCCCTGCTCTTCGGCCCGACGGCGAACCGTTCTCTTTGCCCACTCGTACGCGAGTATTCCCGAAAGGACATTCGCCAGGGCGTAGGCAGCGAATATGCCGGTTGCTTGGAACACGAGCATGCCGATAGCGGCCAGCGGCAGGTACATGGCGACGATTCTGCCCAGGCTGATCCACACGGCCGGCATCGGGTGTCCGAGCCCGTTGAACGAGGCGTTCATCACCATGACCATGCCGTAGGCGCCGTAGCTGATCGGCGCAATGAGCAAATACAACGCCGCCACGTCTATAACCGCCGGGCTGCTACTGAACAAGGTCGGCAAGAAGCCCGACGACAGCGCGAGCGCCGCCGCGATGAATAACCCGCTGCCAATGCAGAACACCGTGCAAAGCCGCAGCGAACGCAGTATGCGGTCGTGCTTGCCGGCTGCCAGGTTCTGCCCCACGAACGGCCCGATGATGGCTGACAGCGCGTAGTAGATCACCAGCATCATCGACTCAATTCGACTGGCCACGCCGAATCCGGCCACTGCATCCGGTCCGTAGCGTGCGATCATCGCCGTGACGATCGCCGCGCCGACCGGCACGATGACGTTGGTGCCGGCGGCCGGCACCCCGACATGCAGCACGTCTCTCCAGGAACGTCGCATCTCTTCGGGATCGGGCTTCTTGAAGCTGACCATGTCCAGCCGGTACCTCAACAGCACGAGAGCCCCGATGAAGATAGAACTGCGCGCCAGCAACGCGGCAATCGCGGCGCCATTAAGGCCAAATGCGGGCACCGGCCCGAAGCCGAATATAAATATGGGGTCGAGCGCCACGTTGAGCAGTGAAGCGATGATCATGAGCTTGCTGGGCAGGCGCGTGTCGCCGGTCGCACGCATGCTCGCCATCGCGACCATGCCGACGACAATGAACGGCACACCGGCGTAGAGGATCGTCATGAAGCCGCGAATCAGCGGGATCATGTCCTCGGGCGCGCCGAGCAACCGGAACAGCGGGCCGATCGTCAAAACACCGACCACCGCGATAGCGGCCGTAATCAGGAACGACAGCAACAGCGCGTCCGTCGTCAGCCGCCGAGCCCGGCGATGATCGCCGGCCCCGATCGCGCGAGCGACAACCGATGACGTGCCCGCACCGAGGCCGATCGCGACGCTCGTCACAATCATCAGGATCGGGAAACTGAAAGCATGCGCGGCCAGCGCACGGTCGCCAACGCGACCGAGGAACCAGGCATCGATTAACGCCTGTCCCATCATCGTAATGATGCCGAGCAGCACTGGCACCGTCATGGCGACGAGGTGCTTTCCGACCGGACCTTCGGTCAGCTTGCTGTATTGCGATGGCATCAGGCGATTGGCGGGGTTGAAAAAACGCATAGGGTATCATCGCCATGTCGCAGGTTCCGGAATCAAAACCATGGGGTGGAAGCAGCTTTCGACACGCACTGTCTGGGAGAATGACTGGATGGCGCTGCGCGAGGACGAGGTCATCAACCCGGGCGGCGGCCGTAATCTCTACGGGCACATCCATTTCAAGAACCGGGCAGTCGCCATCCTGCCAATTGACGACGAGGGCAACACCTGGCTCGTCGGCCAGAGCCGCTACACGCTGGGTGAGTGGTCGTGGGAACTGCCAATGGGCGGGGCGCCACTCGACGAGGAACCGCTCGATGCCGCCCGGCGCGAACTCAGGGAAGAAACCGGGCTGACGGCCGGTGAATGGACCGAGCTAATGCGCCTGCACACGAGCAACTCCATTACCGACGAATGCGGCATCGTCTTCGTGGCGAGGCAACTCACCGCAGGCGAAACGGCATTTGAAGAGACCGAGGACCTCGACGTTCGCAAGCTGCCGCTCGCTGAAGCGATTGCAATGGCCCGGCGGGGCGAGATCACCGACGCGATCAGCGTCGCGGCGCTGCTGCGCATCGAGCTGCCCGGCTAATACACCTGCCGCGCCGTCACGACGTAGCGCATCGGCCCGCCCGCCTCCTCCGCCTCGAACGGATAGCAGGTCACGAGCGTCAGCACGGGCACGTCCGTATCCAGCAACAGGCTGCCGCGGCGGGAATCGACAACATCGATGCCGACCACCTTGTAAAGGTGCTTGCGGCCGCTGAATCGCTCGATGACCAGCGTATCGCCCATCTCGACGTCCCGCAGGAAAGCGAAATGGGTGTCGCGGTGTCCGGCGATGACGCTGTTGCCCATGTCACCTGGCAACGCGCTGGCGCTCAGGTGCCCGGGGCCGAATGCCAGCGTGCGCCCCGAGCCGCCCGCGAGCACGATCAGGTCGACCTCACCGGCATTGGCGCTGAGTCGCGCGATAGGCCAGGTGTCGGCCCAGGGCCAGGGGGCCTGGTGATCATCTTCCCCGTCGGAACGCTGCCACGCGCGCTGCATCAGTTCCTGCGCGAGCCAGGCCTTGGCCGGGATGTACGCGCCCTGGCCGAGTTGCCAGAAACCGAGACAAAGCACACAGGCCATGACTACGTTCCCCAGGACCCTAGCGCGCCGTGCCACGAGTTACCCTCCGGTACCAGGCGGACATCGCCATGATGAGCAGCGTGGCCAGCACCATCAGCAGGCCGCGCCGGCGCATCTCGGGGCCCATGGTTGCCGTTGCGGGGAAGCCGAAGATCGCTCGTGCGCTTTGGCCGTGAGCCATCAGGTTGGGCACCTGCTCGCGCGCCAGCAGTTCGCCTGCCGGGCGCACCGGCGTCTTGTCGACGGCGATCAGGCTTGTGTACTTGCTGACGAGATGGTGCATGAGCGCCGTCTTGACGACTGCGTCCCGAATCGCTCCCTCATCCGCCCCGCGACGCTCTTGGTCGAACAGATCGGCAATGCGGGCACGCGCCCACAGCGCGGCAACACCCGGGCTTTGCGCGCCGAGCGCCAGCGACACGTCGGCGGTCCACGAACCGGCGATCGAGTCACCGACGATGCGCAGTGCGGCACCAGGAAGGAATTCGCTCGATGCTTTCACGCGCACGGCGACGGGCTCACCGAGATACAGGTCCGGGACGATCGCCGGGAAACTTTCGATGGCGGCGCCGCTCGGCCATTGGAGCTCGATGTTGGTGAGCTGCGGGTTCTCGAGCTTGCGAAACAGCCGGTCCATCTTCTCGGCGACCTCATGCAACGCGCTGATGGTCGTGAACGTGCCGCGACCGGTCTCGGCAGCTTTGCGCATGAACCAGCTGTTGGGAGCAGACCCGATGCCGACCGTAAACAGGCGGGCATCGCCGAGACGCGCTTCAATCAGTTTGAAAAGACCCTCTTCGTTGCCGACCGCACCGTCCGTGATAAAGATGACCTGGCGCAGGTAGCCATGCGGCGGCGGTGCGCGCAGCGCGAACTGCAGCGCCGGATCCATCTCGGTGCCGCCGTTGGCACGCAGCCGGTTAACGAACGCCTGCGCCATGGCCAAGTTGTTGCCGACTGCCGGCATGCTCTCGGCGAACAGCGGCGTCGGGTGGTTGTTGAATTCGATCACGTTGAAGCGATCGCCGGGCTGCAATCCATCGAGCGCACGTTGCAGCGCTGTTTTTGCCTGCGTTATCGAGACGCCGTGCATCGAACCCGACGTGTCGATGACGAAAATCATCTCGCGGGGCATGCGCATGGACACCGTGCCATCGTCCGGCGGCATGACCATTAGCAGGTAGTGCGGCTCGCCGCTCATTATTTCGGCGAACACCATGCCGCGCGGCGCGGCGGACGGCACCGGGCGCCACAGCAATTCGAAATCGTGATCCATGGCCGCACGGCCACCGGCGAGCGAAACCGTGTAGTGGCTGCTGGACTCGTTGACGTTTACCGGGTGATAGCGGCTGGCGATAATCTCCAGCCGCATGCCGGCGTTGATGCGCGCTTGCAGCGATACCTTGTGGCTGCTCGATGCGCAGATCATGGGCGGAGTGATCAGCGAAGCGTCGTCGACCAGTGTCGTGTCCGGGGCCCAGCCATTGCCCTGCCGGTCGGTCAGCGCCTCGCCCGGGATGTAGCGCGGCGTCAGCGTCATCGGGAAGCGCAGGCTGAAGGTGCCGTCGTCGTAATGGACGGTCTCGAGGTACTCGATCTCGACAATGACCGTTTCACCGGGTGCGATGTTCGCCACCGACGTCGTGAACAGGTTGGCTCGCTGCTGTTCGACGAGGCTCGCCTTCTTGCCCTGCTGCTTCGCCTGTTCGTACTCCTTACGCGCCTGTTCCTTTTCGCGAATCTCGCCCTCGATAAATCGTTCGCCGATATAGAGCCGCATATGGTCGACGGCGGCCTCATCGGGCAGCGGGAAGACGTAAATGCCCTCGACCCATTCGTTGCCTTCGTTGCGAAACTCCTGCATGACCGACACCCGCGCAACAAGACCGTTGACCGTGATGTTGACGTTGGTATTCAACAGGGCCGCGGTCTCGTAACCGTCCGCCATCCGCATCAGCAAGCTGCCGGTCTGCATTTTGTCCGGGGTGGGTCCGTTTGCCGACGCCGGGCGGAATAACAGCGTGGCGATCAGGAACAGGGTCCAGGCGAGCGGTTTGTAACTGGGCATGACGGTCTCCTTGCTGGTCACGTTCAATATCAACAAGGCAAAGCGCCAGAGCGCGGCCGGCGGCATGGCAATGCACCGACGTAATGTGGCAAATTGTGGCGATGGCCAGGAAGATTGCGATTGTCGAAGACGAAGCGGCCATCCGCGCGAACTACGCGGATGCGTTCGAACGCGAAGGCTATGCGGTGGAGGCTTTCGAGGCGCGCAATGAGGCCTTGCAGGCCTTCGATGTGCGGCTGCCGGATCTTGTCGTGATCGACATCAACCTCAAGGACGATGTTGAAGGCGGCTTCGAGCTCTGCCGTGAGCTGCGGTCTCGTTCGGCGGACCTGCCGATCATCTTCCTGACCGCGCGAGACAGCGAATTCGACGCCGTATCGGGCCTGCGGCTCGGCGCCGACGATTACCTGACCAAGGACATCAGCCTGCCGCACCTGATGGCGCGAGTTGCTGCCCTGTTCCGGCGCCTCGACGCAATTCAACAGCCGCAGTCAGGTGACGGGCGCATCGTACGCGGCGACCTCGAGATCGACACCGACCGCATGACAATCCGCTGGCAGGACCAGCCTGTCAGTCTCACATTGACCGAGTTCTGGCTGGTGCACGCGATGGCGCGCTACCCCGGTCACGTCAAGAACCGCCAGCAGCTCATGGACGCCGCCCAGGCCGTGCTCGACGACAACACGATCACGTCGCACATCAAGCGCATCCGTCGCAAGTTCGTCGCGATCGATCCAGACTTCAACGCGATCGAAACCGTGTACGGCATGGGCTATCGCTGGCTGGCATGAATCTCAAACGCCAGCTGCTGCTCGTGAGTCTGCTGACTCTCGTGTTGCCCTGGGCCGGCTACCAGTTCATCCATGAAACCGAGTCGGCGCTGCGCGTCGGCCAGCAGCAGATGCTGGCGGGCACGGCGCAGGCCATTGCCGATTCGCTCGCGCAGTATCCCGAGGAATTCCCGCACGGTCCGCGCGGCGACGAGACCGTGGCCGACCAGGTGTACGGCCATCCGCTTGATGGTCAGCCCGGGGTTGATGGGTATTTTGACGACTGGGGGCTCGAGCGCGAATCGCTGCGCGAACTGCGCGGTGTCGATGGGCCAATCTATTTCGCGGTTGGCATCGCTGGCGAATCAGCATTCCTGTACGTCGAGGTTCGCGATCGCAACATCGTCTACGCCGAGCCCGGCTCGCGTACGCCGGCCAGCGGCCCGACGTTCTTCGACGCCGTCAGCCTGATCAACACGAGCCCGCTGTACCTCACCGAAGAGATCGTGTTCGCTGCGGAGGCGCCGGGCCCAATCATCCCGGTGCGCAGTAACGAGTACGGCATCCGCCCGGACCCGGCCATTATCGCCGCGTGGCAAGACACAGCTACGGGCTACCAGGTCGAGGCGCGGGTTCCGATGAGCAAGCTGGGCACGCATATCGGGGTGATCGTGAGCAACACGACTGCCTCGCTCGCGGAGCCAGCCCGCAGCACGAGTTTTACCTCGCGTAAGCCGGGCCCGTTCGTGACCGTGGCGCCGGACCTCACAGCGACGGCCGCGAACCTGACCCAGGCTGGCATGCGCCTGATCGTGACGGACATCTCCGGCTGGCGCATCGCATTGAGCGACAATATGCAAAGCGACGCAGGCGCACCCGAAACCGTTGGATCGCGCTGGCTGCGCGTGGCCTATGACGCCCTCGTGGAGACAGCTGCCGCGGCGCGCCTCGCCGAACCCGATCCGAGCGGCCGGGAACGGCGCGACTACGTGGCCCAGGCGCTCGGCGGGGAAGCGTCCGCGGGCTGGTTCCGCAGCCCGGACAGTGAAAGAGCCGTCGTAGCCGTTGCGCAACCCGTCATCGCCGACGGCGAGGTCATCGGGGCTTTCATGCTGCAGCAGAGCACCGACGCAATCCTGAGCCTGCGCAACCAGGGACTCGTCCGCCTGATGAACGTGACGCTGATCGCAACCCTGCTCGTGGCCGCGACACTGCTGGGTTACGCGACCTGGCTGTCGCGTAGGATTCGTCGCCTCAGCGTTGCCGCAGAGGACGCGCTCGAGAGTGACGAGCTGCGCCGCGAGTTGCCGAGTGCGGCATCAGGCGACGAAGTCGGCGACCTGTCGCGAAGCTTTTCGCACGTGCTGCGCCAGCTCGGTGATTACAACGACTACCTGCGCTCGCTGGCGTCGAAGCTGTCGCACGAGCTGCGGACGCCGCTCGCGATTGTCACGTCGTCGCTCGAGAACCTCGAGCACGAACCGCTCAATGAAGCCTCGGCCGGGTACGCGGCGCGGGCTCGCGACGGCGCCGACCGGCTGCGGCGCATCCTGACCGCAATGAGCGAGGCGAGCCGGGTCGAGGAGCTGATGGCGAACGCGGAGCCCGAGTCTTTCGACCTGCGCGCCGTGCTCGAGTCGACCGTGGCCGCTTACCGGGATGTATATCCGCAACGGACGTTCGCGCTTGAATCAGAGCTCGAAGCGGCCCCGATGGCGGGCTCGCCGGAACTCCTGATCCAAATGCTCGACAAGCTCGTCGACAACGCGGTGGGCTTCAGCAGCGACGGCGACACCCTGCGCATCGCACTGGACCGCGATGATGATCTGCTGCGGCTCGGAGTCAGTAATCCCGGCCCGCCCCTGCCCGAGCGCATGCGTTTCCAGATGTTCGATTCGATGGTGTCGATGCGGCCGGGCAAGGACAACAGGCATCTTGGCCTCGGACTTTACGTCGCGAGGCTTATCGCCGAAGGTCACGGCGGTAGAATAGACGCAGAGAATATCGAGGGCGGCGTTAACGTCTTTGTCACCTTACCGGGAGAACAGCATGGCGAATGAGGGCTATCACGAACCGATCGAGGAACTGTCCGACGAGACGCGCGACATGCACCGCGCCATCACGTCGCTGATGGAAGAGCTCGAAGCCGTCGACTGGTACAACCAGCGCGTCGATGCGTGCAAGGACAAGGAACTTGCCGCGATACTCGCGCACAACCGTGACGAGGAGAAAGAACACGCCGCCATGGTGCTCGAGTGGATTCGGCGCAAGGACCCGACGTTCGACAAGGAACTGAAGGACTTCCTGTTTACTGACAAACCGATCGCGCACGAATAAGTGCAGATTCGGGAAAGCACGGGCGACGACGACGCCGCGATATTCGCGATGTATCCGCGCGCGTTCCCGGATGAAGACCTTGTGCCGGTGGTCAGCGAGTTGCTCGATGACAGGTCGATCACGCTGTCACTCGTCGCAGCGAGTGACCACGAGATTGTCGGCAACGTGATTTTCACGGACTGTACCGTAGAGTGCAGTAATGCGAGGGTCGCGCTGCTTGCCCCGCTGGCCGTAGCGCCCGAGCACCAGCGACAAGGTGTTGGCAGCGCGCTCGTGCGCGATGGACTACAACGATTGCGGGACGAGGGTTACGCATTCGTATGCGTGCTGGGCGACCCGGCGTACTATGGGCGCCTGGGCTTTGTGCCCGAGCAGCGCGTCGAACCGCCATACCCCATACCAGCTGAATGGGCCGACGCGTGGCAATCGCAGCACCTGGGCGACGCGAAGGCCATCGACGGGAGATTTCGGGTCCCGCCTCCGTGGCAACACGAGGCATTGTGGACCGCCTGACTACCGGGTGCAGGCGCCAATGCGGAGACAATAGTCCCTGATGAACGAGAAGCAAAAAGACTCACTACTCAGAGCCGACTCGGAGGCGATGGAGCGCCTGCGCGATCGCACCGATGAGCTCGAGCTGATCATCTCAAGTTTGACGATTTTCGCGCTGTTCTCGCTCCCCGGCTGGCTGTTCAACTGGATTGCCGACATCTTCACGCACCTGTCGACGAGCCTGGTCATCGCCACCACCCTGGGCACCACGCTGCTGCCCGGCACCTGTTACGGTTTGGCCGCGTGTTTCGTGGTGCACCTGATGGCGCGCGCGTACTGGGTCGGCCTGATCGGTCTGCGCACGGTCTTCCCCGACGGCATCAACTGGAGCAAGACGCCCGGCCTAGGTCCCTTGAGCCGGCAATTCTACCGGGACACGTTGCCTGATCTGGATACGGTCATCCGCAACACGGACCGACTGGCATCGTCTCTGTTTGCCGTAATCAGCATGCTCACGCTGAGCGTGCTGTGGCTCGGCACCATCCTGATCAGCATTCTCGTCGCGTCCGGCGCAATCGGTGCCCGCTTTGGACTCACGAATGCCGGCATGGGCATAGGTGCTTTCGTACTGCTGCTGCTGTTCATGGGCATACCGATGCTTGTGTACCTGCTGGACGCGCAGCTCGCCCGGCGCGTGCCGCGCCTGCACGAGAGTCGCTTTTTCACGAGACTGGTCAGGCTCCTGCGTCGCATCTCCGGGCTCGCTTACCCGCAACGCCTCGTGCTGCCGGTCCAGCTTACCCTGCAGAGCAATACGCGGCCGGTGGTCTTTTTCATCGCGTTGATCCTGGGCGTCATCTTCATCGTAGCGCTCGGTAATGCGCGCACGGCCGCCTGGCGCAATTTCACGCTGTCGGGAGAGTTTGACTACCTCGATGCCTCACACGTGCAGGAGGGGTTACGCAGCACCTATTACGAGGACATGCCGAGCTCGCTCGACCGGTTCCGCGCCTGGCCAAGGGTCGACAGCTTCAATCAGAGCGGGAGTTTCGTGCGGCTGTTCCTGCCGTACCAGCCCTTGCGCGACAACCTGGTGCTGGATCAGCTCTGTGGCAGCGCCGAGGAAGCGGAGGATACGGTCGACTGCCTGCGCCAGTTATGGACGGTGAGTATCGAGGGCGTGCCGGTATCGATGGAAGACTTCGTGCCGGCTGAACGCGCCGACCTGGGAATGCGGGGCCTGATCGGCCTTGTTCCCTTAAGCGGTCTCGAACCCGGCCTGCGCCAGATCGAGGTGCTCTGGGATCCGGCCATCCCGGAGGGCGTTGCCCCTCTAGATGATCGTTACGTGCAGCCAAATTTCACGTTTGTCATTCCGATCGCCTTTTCGCCCAACTTCGAAAGGCCGCTGGATTGACGCCGCGATTCCGCCGTTGATGCACGTCCGGATTTGGAAACTCGCAGCGATTGTCGGTGTGCTGACAGCGCTGGTTGTCTCTGCGGTAATGACCTTCATGGACTGGCGCCTCAACCCCGCGGGCATTTTTCACGATGAAGCCGGGACGGACTGGGCGATCGTGACCGAAACCGCGCTCAGCTGGTTGTGGCCGGTGGCGCTGGCTATCTTCCTGGCGGCAGCGGTTGTTCTCTATGCGGTTACCTGGATCAGGGCAAGAACTCGCCTGTCGTAAGCTGTCTCTGGCCCTCTGATACACTCAACGACTGCTGTTGACCCGCTGCGAACAACGGGATCTTTCCCAAATGAGCTGGCAAGGTACGCATTATGAGCTTGGCTGACCTGGCAAATGTCGTTGAGATCCTGGGTGTTCTTGCGATCATTTTTGGTATTGCATTTGGACTCATTCAGCTCAAGCAACATCGAGAGCAGACGCGCAAGATGTCGATCATGGAGCTTGCCGCCTCATTCGAAGATCGCGAGTTCTCAGAAGCATATCGGTTAATAGCAGCGCTGGAAGCTGGCACAACCGCTGATGAATTGAGCGCCCTGGGCGAAAAGTACCTCTCGGCTGCCCTGCGCGTCGGGCTGAAGTTCGAGATAGTTGGTCTTCTTGTTTTCCATCGTATCGTGCCCATGGATGCTACGACTGATCTGATCGGAGGGGCGGCGATAAAGTTCTGGGGCATCCTGGAGCATTGGATCAATGACACCAGAACGAAGCACGACCACGAGTCCCTGTTTGAGTGGTTTCAGTGGTTAGTAGAGACGCTGAAAGCTCGGGGAGTGGAAAGCGACTTGCCAGCCTATAAAGCCCACTTGGATTAATCACATGTTGGATCGCAAAACGCTGATTGAGGGAATCGGGCTTACGGCGGTTATCGCCTCGCTGCTCTTCGTAGCGTTCGAGATCCGGCAAGCAAATCGAATAGCGATTGGCACCACAGCCTACGAGCTGAATCGAAACTGGATGACGATCAACGAGCTCTATTTGACCCACCCCGATGTGCGCGCCCTCCTCGTTGCGCTTTCTGACGAGGATTTCGTGCCGGAAGACCAGATGCAGCGGGAACAGGCAGAGGCGTTTGCGCGACGGATTCTCAATAACTGGGTCGCGATAGAGGAGGCCTACAACAACGGCATCGCGTCCGATGCTTTCTACTTGTTGGCGTCGCAAGATGTAAAAGCGCTTGTCGCCAAGAGGCCCGGAATGGTGCGCATCTTCAAGACCGTGGCCTCGCAGTACGACCTCAGCGACTATGAGCTCCTGGAACCGCTAATGGCTGCCGTCGAAAGGCAGCAAGATGATGGGGATTGATCAGAAAACCATTGGAGTCATGAAGACTATTCGTATTGTAGCGCTCCCTTTGTTGATTGTTCTGGCGGGATGCCTTGCTTCGTGCAACCAGAACAACGACACGTCTGGTGAGAACGAAACTGAGCCTCTTGCATCAGACACTTCCAAATTTTCTGGCGTCGGGCCAGGCTTTGTCGTATCGACGCCTGAAGGATGGGGCGATGCTCCGTTACTAGGGCGCATGAAGTGGCATATAGCGGCCAACGATGGGACGTCGAATCCGGACTGCTTCGTCATCGTCACAGAAGATTGGAGTTTTGAAGTGACGCCGCTTGACGACTACATCAAGACTCAAACAAAAGAGCACCTCGTTGAGGTGGCGAGCACGATGATGTCCGATGTCGTTGTGGATGTACGTGAAGACAACTTCGAGCTGGGTGGACAACGAGCCGTTCACCTTGTCTATAGCGCGACAGTCGATAGCATCCGGCTAACGAGCTTTACTACCCAGACTATCCGGTCCGGCAAGCTATACACATTTGGTTGTAACGACATGGTCGACAGCTTCCCATTGGTCTATGTGGATCTGCTCAAGATCCAGGACTCATTTCAGTTTGTCGATTGACTCGCCGACATAGACGGGTCAAATTCCAACAAGCACTCTTATACCTCGCGCCAAACGGAGCCGATAACGATGAGATTTGTCTTTCTGACCATGATTGCATTGACCCTTACAGCCGGTGATCGCAGCGCGCACGCCGAAGATCCTTCCGACATGAAGGCCGTACTGGTCACCGGTGCAAGTTCCGGAATCGGGCTGAAAATCACCGAGGTGCTCGCTGACAACGGGTTCTATGTGTACGCGGGCGCGAGGAAAGCCACAGACCTTGAGCGGCTCGACGCCATGGAGAACGTGAGTTCCGTGCGACTCGACGTCACCGTCGATGAAGACATCGCTGCTGCGGTCGATTTCATAGAACAACAAGGCCGCGGGCTCTGGGGCGTTGTCAATAATGCCGGTGTAGCCCGATACGGATCGCTGCAATCGGGACCGGAGTCGGACATCAGATTTACGTTTGATATCAACGTGTTCGGGCCGTTTCGTATCAACCAGGCGTTCCTGCCAATGCTGCTCGAGAGCGGCGGTCGAACGTCGATCATTGGCTCGATCAACGGTTTTATTCCGAATGCAAGTGACGGCGGTTATGCGGCAAGCAAGTTTGCCGTTGAGGGTTACACCGACTCGCTCGCGATGGAGCTTGCCGACTCGGGAGTACATGTCGCCATCGTGGAGCCCGGCGCATACAAGTCGCGAATCCGAGAGAAGTACGTCGCCAATGTGCTGTCGGAGGAAAGCTCCACCGTAGATGAAGAAACCCGCAAGTCGCTGCAGGAATTCGTCGTCAGTAACGAGACGATGAAAGAGCCAACCGAGGTGGCTGAGGCGGTCCTGCACCTAATGTCGAGCGATGCGCCCAAAGTTCGTTACATGGTGACGCCGAACGAAGAGCAGGCCGCGATAACGATACGCCTCGCAGTGCAACGGGTGCTGCAGTTGAACGAAGATCAACCCTATAGTTACGACCGCGACGAGTTGGTGGCCCTGCTGGACGAGCTACTCGAAACCGAGTAGCCCGTTCCGCGACTAAGCAGGGGGAGCTGGTACAGCAGACTTGCGGACGACGTTCATCG
>JAAUYK010118356.1_pt1 | contig 12901 bp, 13 predicted proteins | sample 7278021 | NCBI WGS metagenome assembly JAAUYK01 (sample SAMN14350223, study PRJNA611818) | marine sediment metagenome | isolation source: surface marine sediment (1.8m) | place: French Polynesia: Moorea | collected 2018-08
AACAAGGCCGAGAGGCCGTATAAGGGTACCCAAATACTACTGAATTTGATGCGATTTAAAATAAAACTTGGGGTCATTACGATCTCTCAGCCTTCACGATTAAAGATTTCAATTTTGATTTCACGTCTATTCTACAACGCTGTTTTCATACTGTCAGATATAGTTATCATGTCGATGGTTCATCATAATATTGAATTTTAACGGTAAAACACAATCTATGAGCCAAGGAAAACCTTTTGGGGAAAAACAATGATGAGTCGAATTGTACTATTTTTATTGGCAAATTTCGGGGTGCTGGCGGTCCTCAGTGTCTCCATGCGTCTGCTGGGCGTCGATGCCTATCTGGCTCAGCAGGGAGGTGCATTCCAGCTTAATGGCTTATTGATAATGGCCGCAATTATGGGATTTGCGGGCTCTTTTATATCTTTGGCCATGTCTAAAATGATGGCTAAACGTTCCATGGGGGTTCAGATCATTGAAACCCCACGAAATGCAACCGAGCAATGGCTCATCAATACGGTCAAACGGCAGGCTAATGAAGCCGGAGTCGGTATGCCCGAGGTCGGTATTTTCCAGGCAGATGTTATGAATGCGTTTGCAACGGGAATGAATAAAAATAATGCGCTGGTGGCCGTCAGTACTGGGTTGCTACAACAAATGTCTCGTGATGAAGCCGAGGCTGTCCTTGGCCACGAAGTGTCTCATGTGGCTAATGGTGATATGGTGACTATGGGCTTATTACAAGGTGTTTTAAATACCTTTGTCATCTTTTTCTCTCGAATTATTGGCATGCTGGTGGATCGAGTGGTTTTCAAGATAGAGCGTGGTATAGGTCCGGGTTACTGGATTGGATCTATTGTGGCGGAGATCGTGCTTGGTGTCGTCGCCGCGATCATAGCTTCCTGGTTCTCACGCCGTCGAGAGTATCGTGCCGATGCCGGTGGTGCGCGCCTGGCTGGTACGGGAAAAATGATTGCCGCACTTGAACGTCTGCGGCATGCACATGAACCCCAGGGGATGAAGGGGGAAATGGCCGCTTTCGGTATCTCTGCCGGAAGCACCCTCACTGAATTATTAAGTACTCATCCACCGCTGGAAAAACGCATTGCGGCTTTAAAATCTGGCTATTAAAAGCTCAAACAGACATGGAAGAAAAGTCGTAATTCAGATCTTCTGAGGGTGATTGTAAAAAATCACCCTGCACATAATCCGCACCCACGGTCCATAGCACACTGAGAATACCCGCATCATTCACTCCAGGAATGATACATTGAATTTCCATGGACGAGGCCTGACTGGTGATATCTCTAATACTGTTTTGATTTTCTTCGTTGGTGGCCAGGCCATCGACGAATGCCGTGTTTATCCTGAGAAAGTCAGCTTGAATATGTTTTACCAGTTGAAACGGGTTCAAACCGGTGCCAAATCCATCGAGTGCAATTTGGCAATGGAGTTGTTTCAATCCCTTGAACAGAGTTTTTGCCGATTTTAATTGGTTAACAGCATGGGCTTCATTCATCGTGAAGACCAGTTGTTCGCCCGAAATCTTGGCACTTTGAATTCTCTGCGCAATCCAGCGGGTCAGGCTGGCATCCATAATGGAATCACAGCTCAGTGGAATAAAGATATCCAGTTTACGTCCGGTTTGGGCTTCACTCGCTATGAGTTTCACGGCATTGATAATCGCCCAGCGATCCAGGGTCTTGGCGGTGCCGGTCCGCTCAGCGGCGGGCATGTATTCTTCTTCAGTTAATTCTGTGCCGTCTTCGGTAATAATGGTCTTTTTAATTTCATAACGTTCACCACCCGCTTCACCGATGCTCACAATTGGCTGATACAGCGCATTAATAGAATTGCTCGCTACCGCGGCCTTGATGTGCTTAACAATTAATCCGTCTTCTTCTGCCTGGGTCATTTCACCGGCGACCGGTACATATAACATGGAAGCATTGCCGCCATCATGCTGAATGCGATCCACGGTTTTCTCTGCCCTGGCAATAATCTCATTGGAGTTATCAGGCGAGTTTTCGTCGATATGATAGATTGATAGACTGCAAGTCGCGCTGATTGACTGATTACCCACCTCGGAGATATGTTGCTCGATTTTTTTAAGCATCGCGTCAGTATTTTTTTCAATATCTGATTTCTCTTTGTCGGCACAAAGGATGGTATAGGTATAAGCACCAAATCGGGCAACCAGTTCATTTTGCTGGGCTTCAGCCATAAGAATCTGGGCAATATCATTGATCAGAACATCACAGCCAGAAATACCTACCGAGTCACGTACATTCTGAAAGTTATCAATAGCCAGATACAACATCACCGACTGACCTTCACCATTGATGGCGTTATCAATACAGGTTTGCAATTTCTCCATAAAGTATTGACGATTATATAAACCGGTCACCAGGTCGTGTTGATGCAGGTAGTTAATCTGCTCTTCAAGTTCCGAGGTGTCCGCTTGTGACCGAATTAGAATCTGAGTACAGGGTTCACCATCGTAACTGGCACGCGAAAATTCAAGTAATCCCTCAATCGTCTCTCCGCTGCGATGTACCAGTTTTAATTTGAGTTCGTTCGTTTCGTTTTTATGTTGATTGAAATCGCGCAAAAAGGTTTTGACTTCATTTTGCTGCGCGCCGTCAATCATGTCGATGAGTGGAGTGGCCTCTAACTCATCGATATCCGTGCAACCGAATAATTCCATATAGGGTTCATTCGCATAGATATGCATGCCTTCGTGTACATAGGCTACAGCATCCTTGGAGTTGGATAACAGTGACTGGCAACGTTTTTCGCTCTCGTGTAATTCTTTTTCCAAACTGACCGATTTCCGCCAGCTTTTAAGGCTGTCAGCTTCGCGTTTGATGACGAGCGCCAGATGATCCAGTGCATCCGCTTTGATCAGGTCCTGGGCACCATCTTTCATCGCGGCAATCATTTTCTCATCATCGACTTCCTTGCTTATACCAATAACGGAAAGATGACGACCACATTCTCTGATCAAATGCTGGACCTGTTGCAGGCTGAAGTCAGGCAAATCCATGGAAAACAGTAACAAGTCGAGGGATTTATTGACGATGATATCGCACATCTCTGTGCTGTCCTCGGCGAATTCTGCCAGTACATGGATACCAGAACTGCGCAAAGAACTCGTAATGACCTCGGCCTGGTGTAGACCTTCATCGACAATAAGCAGCCGAATCAGTTTTTCTGAATCTGAATCCATTAATTAATTATGCAACCCGGTGAGTTAAAGCTTTTTATAATGACTTGATAATAGCTCATATTTTTAACAATGTACGGGTGATTTAGACAATTCTCCTGCAATTTCGTCCACCATTCTGGGCAATAAATAACCCGGTAACGCAGCACGTAATTGCTGATAAAGATGGCAACTCTGTTCTTGTGTTAGATCGAAATGTGCCGCTCCCTGTACTTTATCCAGGCGATGTAGGTAGTAGGGGATTACGCCACTTGATATCAGCTTGTAGGACAGGGCTTTTAACGTCTCGACATGGTCATTAACACCCTTCAATAAAACAGACTGGTTAAATAAATGGAATCCCTCTGTGGTCAGCTTTTTAAAGGCTGCATGGTTACGGGTATCTATTTCCCGGGCATGATTGATATGGGTGACACAGACAATGTTGCCTTTGAATGCGAGTAGTGCAGCGATTAGCCCCTGCGTGATACGCTCCGGTAAAACTGAAAATATACGGCTATGAATACGTATCGTGTGTAAATGAGGGAGTGTATTCAATAGCATGACCAGTTGTGAGAGCTTGTCATCATTTAACATCAAGGGATCGCCACCCGATAAGATGATTTCGCCGACTTTCCTGTGTCGGCGTAAATAACTCATCACTGCTCCATCCTCGTCAAGGTTTATCCGGTTTTCGGTATAAGGAAAATGCCGGCGAAAGCAGTAGCGGCAATGGATCGCGCAGGCTCCCGTCAAGTTCAGTAAAATCCTGCCCGGATATTTATGGATTAGTCCCGGAATCGGCATGGACTCTAAATCGCCTACCGCATCGGTCTGGTATCCTGGTGTTATCAGATTCTCCCGGTGATCAATTAAAACCTGTTTTAAGAGAGGATCTTCTGGATTCCCTTTCTCAATCAGCGATGCGTAATGACGCGTCACCATTAATGGGAAATCATGCTTGATGAGTCGTGCTTGTGGCAGCCTTAGAGGATCCAGTTCGCAAAAATCAAGCAGTTCGTTATAGCTACGAATGGATTGGGCCAGGCTTTGTTTCCAGCCTGTAGTTTGTGATGCAAAGTCGGAATCCGGTATTATTAACATTTTGACAGTGACCAGAGAATAATATGGCGAGTTATAGTACGAATGAATTCCGTGGCGGATTAAAGGTAATGTTGGATGGGGACCCCTGTTCCATCATTGAAAATGAATTTGTAAAACCAGGAAAAGGGCAAGCCTTTAATCGCGTCAAGATTCGTAATCTTAAAACAGGAAGGGTACTGGAGAAAACCTTCAAATCCGGAGAAACTCTGGAAGCGGCCGATGTGATGGATATAGACATGCAGTACCTGTATGACGACGGAGAGTTTTATCATTTTATGGTGCCAGATACCTTTGAACAACATGCGGCGGATAAAAATGCAGTCGGTGATGCGCATTTATGGTTAAAAGCTCAGGATACCTGTGAAGTCACGTTGTACAATGGCAGTCCTATTGGCGTCTCACCCCCCAACTTTGTTGAAATGGCCATCACTGAGACCGATCCCGGCTTGAAAGGTGATACCGCGCAGGGTGGGACCAAGCCAGCTACCTTGGAAAGTGGTGCCGTGGTCAAGGTGCCGTTGTTTCTTGAAGTGGGTGAAATCGTTCGTGTGGATACCCGCACGGGCGAATATATTTCCCGTGTAAAAGCCTAGTCAATCATTAACATTCGGTGTCGTTGATTGTGGAACGACTACGACAAAGGGCCCGGCTTTATAAAAAAATTCGGGCCTTTTTTGATGAACTTGATTACCTAGAGGTAGATACCCCGTTGCTTGGGGTGAGTACCAATACGGATTATCATATTCAATCCATCGAAGCATCGTTGATGGGTCACCAGCGCTTTCTGCAAACCTCCCCTGAATTTGCCATGAAACGTCTGCTGGTCGAGAATCGTTGTTCCCTGTACCAGATTTGCCATGCCTTTCGAGATGAAGAGCGCGGTCGTTTCCATCATCCGGAGTTTTCCTTGCTGGAATGGTATAACGTCGGTTCTGATTACATGCAGTTAATGCAGCAGGTCGAAACCCTGTTAAATCAAATTCTCGAAAAACCTTCAGAATTTGTGAAGGCATCCTATTTTGACCTATTTGAGGAACACCTGGACCTGCGTATTTCTGAAGGTAATACGGCGCTCTACCGACAACGAGTCAAAGAAAATATCCCGGGAATTGATATCCATACTCTGCAACAAGATGACTGTCTCGATCTGTTGATGAATGCAGTGATTGCCAAGACTTTTAAGGGCTATACTTTCGTTTATGATTACCCGGCCACTCAGGCTTCACTGGCGCGCCTCATACCCACTGATCCACTAAAAGCCGAGCGTTTTGAATTGTTTTATAACGATCTTGAGTTGGCCAATGGTTTTAGTGAGCTAACCGACGCCACCGAACAACGGCGTCGTTTTGAGCAGGATAATGCCCGACGCCGCAATCATGGTCAGATGATCTATCCTTTGGATGAAGATTTTTTGAACGCGCTGGAAAGCGGATTGCCTGCCTGTGCAGGCGTTGCACTCGGGTTAGACCGCTTACTGATGGTTCAACTTCAATCGGATCAACTCCAATCGGTCTTGTCGCTTGACACATTGGGTCTGCCAACAGCGTTATAGGGTTGGTGTATGACGCTTTTGTCGAATATAAACGATACCTACGACAACCAAGGCCATAATCAGTAATAAAATTCCTGTGAAGGCATGATTTAACCATTCCGGTGCCAGGATCAGGATCAAACCCAGGAAAGTCATCATCATGCCAGAGAGTAATTTTAACAGTGCACCTTCCTGGCTGGATAATTTCCTGCGTCCCAGAGTATTAGTGAATAAGACTACGATGACCAATAATGGGATGATGTAGATGACGTTATACAATGCCAGGTAGAGGTAATATGATGAGGGATCTAGTTGTTGCAGGGTCAGGGTCCGCGTATAAACCATGGGAAACCCGGCCGTACATAATAATTCATAGCCGTTAACAGCGATGGCTAATATCATCGTGCTCAATATCAGTAGGGCTAGGCGATCTGTTGATAACAATGCCCCCATGCGTTTGAACAAGTTAGGCTTGGCTTTCTCGGGAATACTCAGGCTGATCTGAGGTTTATTGATAAAAAATTCCCGGGTATTTAATACTCCGATTAACAGCGCCAGTGATCCAGCCACGGCCGTGATCAGAGGCATGCTACCCACGAGTAGGAACAGGTTTAACCAGGCCGCCATAAACATGAAGTATATCAGCCCAGAAATGACCACAAAGGTGATTCCTACCAGCAGCATACGAGCGCGAGATTGTGCATGAACCAACAGGCTTAGAAGAAACAGCAAGACAAAAAAGGCACAGGGATTAAAAGCATCGAGCAGCGCTATGACCATCGTAAACACGGGCAAGGAAAGGCGTTGTAAATTCAGCGAGGATAAAAATGCCGGATCCGGCAACGTTAGGGTATGATCTATCACACCATGATCCAGGCATTCATGGGCAGCGGTCACCAAAGTTTGTCCCATGCCTTGTTCATGGTCCCATCCCACCCACATTGAATTGCACATAAAAAATGCGGGCACTGAGCGGGCTTCCTGCCCCAGTTGGCGAGCCATCTGTTGATATTGTTGCAGGTGTTTCCTGTGACTGGTGATTTCCAGAGCGTGCACTTTGATCCAATCAAATTGCCTGTTTAGAGACTCGATAAAAGATCGGGCATCTTGACAGTGGGGGCAATCCAGAGACCAAAAAAAATATAAATGTACTAGGGTTTGTTTCTGCTCATCCTGAGTGCGCCAGGTTAAATTCTTCCCATCAGTGTTGGTCTCTGCAGCGGAGGGGATGCTGAATAGACAAGCAAGGAAAAATAATAAAAAGGGATTCAGTTTTTTCATCTAGTGGGTTAATAAGCCAGGTCTTCATATCCACAAAGCATTCTCCGAGTAAAGGATGTCACCCAACTGAAAAGCGCTTCAAGTTAAAATTTAGTGCCACCCTCGCATGATGTCAATCGAGGTGAATCTGTAATTTGACGAAAGTCAGGTACTATTTACTGACTTTACCGTAGACGGCAAAGATGGGATCTGAGTGTTGAGTCTGGCTCACATGGGGATCCTGTAGCAGTCGTGGGATGCCTCGTATGGATTCAGTTTGTAAACATTCAAAGCAACCCGACTTGCGGAAAAAATCCAGTACCAGACCCATGCGTTCGAAAGGATGCATTTCTGACCATGGTTGGATTTCCTTGCCCGGAAACCATCGGTTTGAAAATGTAATCACAAAGATGCCCCCCTTTCGAGTCACGCGTCCAACCTCGCGAAATATTTCAATGGGGTGGGTGAGATATTCCACGGATACCGTGCAAAGGACCGCATCATATTGATCATCTCCGAAAGGCAACTCAGGTTGACGGTTTAAATTATGTACCACATGGTCACTTAACTGTGGATTAGCCTGCAGTTCCTCGGCATTCATACCCAAACCTGTTGCGCTGTATCCATCAAGGTCTTCAGGTATGTGTGAAACGAAGCTGCTCATCAAGTCAAGAATGTAATCACCCGGCTTGAGCAGGCGAGCATAGATTTTTTTCACCTGTGCAATGGCGGTTGAATCCAGGTGATTGACCAGGCGGGGTGATTGATAGAACGATTCATCATCCAGGTCTTCGCTCTGACGAAACGGATAGGGTGAAAAGAAATCAGTATCCCTGTCTATATAAGGTGCCTGCATACCCGGTCCGTTATGAGTCACCCATTCGGCAATGTCGATGCCTATGTTTTTTTGCCCCGAAACCGATTGCTTATGCTTAATACACCGGGTTTCTAATCGAAGCGGGTAGAGAGACAATGGGTGATTTTTATCTGCCACCATTTTGCCGTGCGCATGAGTGATGAGGCGAAAAGGAGTGAAATTGTTCCGGGCACAATTCAAAGCAGCCGATGCAAGTCCTTGGGGATAAAATCGACCCACAGCCGGCTTAATTTTAAGAGGCCCTTGCTGGGTTTCGAAAAGGGCTTCATCAAAAGTAATGATATTACTGGAGTGTGCAGACGGAACCAGTGTGCCTTTCTCGAATTCAAGGCGGACTGTCTCACCCGCATCAAGCTGTGAAACGGCTTGCTTCATATCCGCTGGAAAGATGGCGCGTACAAGATCAACTGCATCGACATGAAGTCGATCTTTATGAACCGCGAACTGACTGCGCCAAGTTAGGGTTAAGTCATAAGACCCCTGTTTAACTTGGCCCACGAGTTTAACTCGGGAGTATGATAAAAATTAATTGAACGTACCGGTCAACTTTTCAGCGTACTCTTCAGCAAACAGGTTGTGCGAATCCAAGGATTCATTAGAGTCGTTCAAGGGTAGATGCATGTATCTCAACTTGTTAGCTTCAGATTCAAAATAAATTTTCAGATCACTGTCGATAATATACGGGGCATTCTCGATATCATCTACACCCTTTAAACTGATGGGATCTAGGTGGGTCACTCTCATGCCGTCTCCTCCAGGTAGTTATAGTCTTATACTTGTATAAAAATGTACAAGGGAGGGTTAATATACGATATCAGATGGTTTGTTTCTAGCTAAATTGGAGAATTATTTACCTGATAATTGTACGTTATGATTTTTTGTACAAGTTTTGGGTAGAATTGATAGAATGGCCAAGCAATGGCAGGGTCGGTTATTGGAATTGACCTATGGCTTGTCCCATCAACAGGGGTTGGCCGGCTTTTAATCCCTTGGACCAGTGTACTTTTTCTGTGGTCAGCAGAATGACAGTTGAACCCATGTTAAAACGACCCATCTCGCTACCCTTGGTAAAATCCTTGCTGGTATGACTGTAGTCATATTCAGATTTCTTTTTCCCTTTTGGGGGTGTGACTAAACCACTCCAAACGGTTTCAATGGCGGCTACATTAATGGCTCCTACAAGGATCATTGCCATGGGGCCTGAAGGTGTAGAAAAAAGGCATACCAGGCGTTCATTTCGGGCAAATAGTCGAGATATTTGACGTACCGTCCATGGCGCTACACTGAATAATCGGCCTGGAACATGAATCATCTGTTTGAGGCGGCCATTGATCGGCATATGAATGCGATGGTAGTTGTAGGGGGCAAGGTAGATTGTAGTAAAACGCCCGCCTGTAAACATCTTGGCCAGGTTTTTATCGCCACCAATCAAATCCTCAATAGAGTAAAATTGGCCTTTGGCCTGAACCAGATAACCATTCATAATGTCACCGCACTCCGATACCCGCCCATCAACCGGAGAGGCAATAGCATTCTCCTGAATCGCGATGGGCCTTGCCGAGGGCTTCAGGGCGCGTACAAAAAATTCATTAAAAGTGGCGTAATCATTCAAGTCTTCATGCAGGGCATCGGTCATGTCTAGTTTGTAGGACTTAACAAACCAGCGGATCACAATTTTGGTCAAAGGACTTCTGATGCGAGTCAGGTAAAAAACAACACGTGAGATCAGGTGATGAGGTAGGATGATAAACACCCAGCTTAAGAGTTTTTCTGATAGCGCGCCGGTTTTTTGGATCATGGTTAAGGTTTGATTTTAAGTTGTACACGCTGTGCAGTTTCATCACTGAACGTAACGGTGATATCCACTGTGTCGCCTACCTCTAATGAAACCGTAGGGGTGATCAGCATCAGATGTTTGCCTCCTGGTTTGAGTTCCACGCTACTCTTTGCTGGAATGACCAGGTTGTAGAGTTCTTCCATTTGCATCATACCATCGGACATCTTGGTCTCATGCATTTCTACGCGTTCAAACTGTTCACTTTGAATGGCAATGATGGTTTGTTCCTTTTCCCCAGTGTTCTCAATTTGCATATAACCTGCGCGCATAGGCACCACCGGGGGCAGTTGCTTTATCCAGCCATTGCTAAAACTGACCAGGGTACTATCGGCAATGACAAGTGAAGGCAGCCATAAAATGGCAAGGAAAAAATATTTAAACATAGTGATTATCCTTGAATGATTGTGGTTAAATCTTGAGCAATTTTCTGACTATCGTGTGGCGAGGAAAATACGCCTGCAAATCGACCTTCTTTATTGATCAGGATCAGGCTACCGCTATGAGCTACGTCGTAATCATCGGTATCACCCGATTTGGAAATGTAGTGCAGAATTCCAACGGCATCGGTCAACTTATTAATCTCATCGTAATCGCCGGTCGCACCCAGGAATTCCGGATTAAAATAAGTGACATATGATTTGATCTTTTCCAGGTCATCCCGATCCGGGTCAACCGAAATAAAAGCCACCTGTATTTTATCAATGACAGAAGGTTGATCTATCGTGTTAACCATATTGGTCAACATCTGCAGTGATTCTGGACAAATATCGGGACAATTGGTGAAACCGAAAAATAATAAGTGCCACTTACCTTTCAATGTTTCATGAGTAAATGCCTGATTATTATGGTCTTTCAGCTCAAAAGGAGGTAAAGGAATGGCCTGTTGGCCTAACCAGGTCATGGCTTGCAGTTCCACGGGTTTGGGTTTTAACCAGACCAAGGAAAGCGCAATACCAAGCCCCATGGCCACAACCATGGTTGCAATAACGAGGGGTTTTTTCACAGAAGGTGTACCTGATGTTTTAGCGTTCGCAATGAAATTGCATTTAAGTGTAAAATCCGCGGCATTATAATTGAAAGCCAAGCTTAAACCCAGTGGAAACCACATCTATCACCGATGAATTAACTACCCTCAGGGATTATATCCGTTGGGGTAGCTCTGAATTTTACCGGGCTAATTTATCATTTGGGCATGGCTTCAATAGTGCATTGGATGAAGCGGTTTATTTAGTGTTGCATGCCTTGCATCTGCCGTGGGATTGGCCTGAAAAATACTTCGATTGTGAATTAACGCAAGAAGAACGTAGTTATGTATTCGCGATTTTAATGCAACGTATTAAAACCCGACAGCCGGCTGCTTACATTACACATGAAGCGTGGTTTTGTGGATTACCGTTTTATGTGGATGAGCGCGTACTGGTTCCCAGATCACCTATTGCGGAGCTGATTCAGCAACGCTTCGAACCTTGGCTGAATGCCGACAAGGTCACCCGTATATTAGACCTTTGCACTGGCAGTGGTTGCATCGCAATTAGTTGTCAGCATGCTTTTCCGGATGCACATGTCTGTGCTTCAGACCTTTCATTGGATGCCCTTGAGGTGGCCAAGATCAATCTTGAAAACCACCACCTATCCCGTGAAATCGAATTATACGAGTCTGATGTGTTTACCCAGATTCCGCAGCAGGAATTTGACCTGATTGTCTCCAATCCACCCTATGTGGATGCTGATGATATGGCAGAATTGACAGATGAATTTAAAGCTGAACCCTCAATGGGACTTGCTGCCGGTGAAAATGGTCTTGAGATTGTGGATCGAATACTGGAGCATGCCTCGGACTATTTGACTGAGCAGGGCTTGCTCGTGGTGGAAGTAGGTAATTCTCAACAGGCCATGATGCTTAAATACGATTACTTGCCTTTGTCTTGGATAGATTTTGAATATGGTGGTTCTGGTGTGTTTTGTATTACTGCGCAAGAATTACGTGAATTTTATCAACCTCAGGCCGCGGTTTCCTCATGAGGAAATTGGCCAATAAATTTTATGAATGGTTTCTGGTTATTAAAGTGATACGGGTGAGTGATGGCCTGGTGGGGTAAAGCTCTTGGGGGTGCCTTTGGTTTCATGATGGGCGGGCCCCTTGGGGCATTGATTGGAATTGCCTTCGGGCATAATTTTGATCGAGGATTAGGCTCGGTCATGAATGATGCCGGATTTGAACCCGGTCAACAAGAACGCGTACAGGCGGCCTTCTTTACCGCCACGTTTTCTGTGATGGGTCACATCGCCAAAGCCGATGGGCGTGTTTCAAAAGCCGAAATCAAAATGGCCGAGGCCGTCATGACCAACATGGGGCTTTCCGCGGATGTGCGTGAATCTGCCAAAAAATTATTCAACGAAGGTAAATCAGATGATTTCCCGCTGGATGATGTACTGGATCAGTTTCGCAAGGAAGTCCATAGACGCAGTACCCTGATCCAAATGTTTCTGGAAATACAATTACAGGCTGCTTATGCCGATGGCAAGTTGGATGATACTGAAGAAAAGGTGTTAACCCATATTTGTCGCCGCCTGGGCGTGCCATTGGAACAATTATCTCGGCTAGAGGAGATGCTCAAAGCCGGTTTTGGTCAGGGATCTTACCAGCCACCCGGTCAACCACGAGACCAAACCACTTTGGAAGAGGCCTATGCCATCCTGGGGGTTGATCAATCTGTGAGTGATGCAGAATTGAAAAAAGCCTATCGCAGACTGATGTCCCAACATCATCCAGATAAGCTGGTAGCCAAAGGTCTTCCAGAAGAAATGATCAAAGATGCCACGGAAAAAACCCAACAGATTAAAGATGCCTATGAACAAATTAAAGCTTCCAGAGGAATGAAATGATCAGTCAAATTTTATATGAGCATAATCCTGCTCCTGGAAAACTGGATGTGCTGGGTGTTGAAGAATGGCCTATCTGGGAAAAGGAGCCTTCCGAATTTCCATGGACTTATGATCGTCAGGAAGAATGTTACATTTTGGAAGGAAAGGTCATCGTGACGCCTGATGGGGGTGATCCGGTAGAGCTTGGCCGCGGAGATTTGG
>JAAUYK010043337.1_pt1 | contig 12893 bp, 10 predicted proteins | sample 7278021 | NCBI WGS metagenome assembly JAAUYK01 (sample SAMN14350223, study PRJNA611818) | marine sediment metagenome | isolation source: surface marine sediment (1.8m) | place: French Polynesia: Moorea | collected 2018-08
AGGCGAGGCCACGGTTGATGGCAACCTGGTCGCCGAGGCCCAGTTCACCGCCATGATCCTTGACCGGGAGCCGGAGTAGTCCACCGGGGAGTCTAGGCAGATTTCGGACGATCCTGGGCCGACAAGGCATCGGCGATGCGGCCCGCCGGGTAATATTAGTCGACCTTCAGGGGCCCGACCAACCGGGGCTCCCTCTCAAAGCGCTCTATCAAGCCCTTTGCCAAGGCCTCGACCCTATCGTTGAACTGGTCGGCCGCCTCGCCGTGACGGCAAGGTGAGAGCCAGCGGCATATGGCGACGCTCGGGCTCGAGCTTTCCTGCGACAATCGGCTTGCGGAACCTCAGTTGCGCCGGTCGAGGGGCACGAAGTCGCGCTGGGCGTGACCGGTGTAGAGCTGGCGAGGGCGGCTGATCTTCTGGCTCGGGTCCTCGATCATCTCCTTCCACTGGGCGACCCAGCCGACGGTGCGGGCCACCGCGAAGAGCACCGTGAACATCGAGGTCGGGAAGCCCATGGCCTTGAGGATGATGCCGGAATAGAAGTCGACGTTGGGGAAGAGCTTCTTCTCGGCGAAGTACTCGTCCTCCAGGGCGATGCGCTCCAGCTCCATGGCCAGGGCCAGCAGCGGCTCGTCCTTGATGCCCAGCTCGTCCAGGACCTCGTGGCAGGACTTGCGCATGACCGAGGCCCGCGGATCGTAGTTCTTGTAGACCCGGTGCCCGAAGCCCATCAGCCGGAAGGGATCGTTCTTGTCCTTTGCTCGCTCGACGAACTCGGGAATCCGATCCTTTGTGCCGATCTCCTGCAGCATGGCGAGCACGGCCTCGTTGGCCCCGCCGTGCGCCGGGCCCCAGAGCGAGGCGATCCCGGCCGCGATGCAGGCAAAGGGGTTGGCGCCGCTGGAGCCGGAGATTCGGACGGTCGAGGTCGAGGCGTTCTGCTCGTGATCGGCGTGCAGGATCAGGATTCGGTCCATCGCACGGGCCAGGACCGGGCTGACCTTGTACTCCTCTGCCGGCACGCTGAAGGTCATGTGCAGGAAGTTGGCGGCGTAGTCCAGGTCGTTGCGCGGATAGACGAAGGGCTGGCCGATGGAGAACTTATAGGCCATGGCAGCGATGGTCGGCATCTTGGCGATCAGCCGGTGCGAGGCGATCATCCGCTGGTGCGGATCGCTGATATCGGTGGAGTCGTGATAGAAGGCGGAGAGGGCGCCGACCACGCCGACCATGATCGCCATGGGGTGCGCGTCGCGCCGGAAGCCGCGATAGAAATACGTCAGCTGCTCGTGCAGCATGGTGTGGTAGGTGATCGTGTGCTCGAAGCTTTGCTTCTCGCTCGCGGTCGGCAGCTCGCCGTGCAGCAGCAGGTAGCAGACCTCCATGAAGTCGCTGTGCTCCGCCAGATCTTCGATCCTGTAGCCGCGGTGCAGCAATGTGCCTTCGTCACCGTCGATGAAGGTGATCTTCGACTCGCAGCTGCCGGTCGAGGTGAAGCCCGGATCGAAGGTAAAGTAGCCTGCCGTGCCGTAGAGTTGTCGGACATCGACCACTGCCGGCCCAAGAACGGCTTCGTGGACCGGCAGTTCCCAGGACTGTCCGCTGGCGTTGTCGGTTACCGTCACCGTGCGCGGGGACGGCGCGGTCGCTGCCGAGCTCTTTTCGGTCATACCTCGGATCTCCGGGAATCGTCGTCTGTCATGAATTTAGCTGCGCTGCAGCATAGAGACTCTTGGCGGTGTGATCAATTGGGCCGCCCGGAAATCAGGCCTCCTCGACGGGCGGCGCGGCGATGCGGGCCAGGCTGTCTTCGCGGCCCAGCAAGGCCATGACCTCGAAGATCCCGGGCGAAGCGTGGGAACCGGTCAAGGCGGCACGGAGCGGTTGGGCCACCGCCCCCAGCTTGACGCCACGGGCCTCGGCAAAGGCGCGCACCGCCGCCTCCAAAGCCGCCTCGTCCCAGGTCCCGGCCGCCTCGAGGGCGCCCACGAGTTCCACGAGCAGCTCCCGCGCATCAGGGTCCAGAATCTTCGCCGCCTTCGATGTCAAGTTGCTGGGGCGAGCCAGCAGAAAGCTCGCAGCCTCAGAAAGTTCGACCAAGGTCTTCGCCCTGGGCGTTAAGATTGGCATGGCCGCCGAGAGGCGCGCATTCGCATCCGCACTGACAGAGGTGCTGAGGTCGGCGCAGATCAGGTCTGCCAGGCGGTTGGCCTCGGCCGTCTTGAGGTAGTGCGCGTTCACGTTGTTCAGCTTCGCGATGTCAAAGCGCGAGGGCGAACGGCCGATGCCGCCGAGGTCGAACCAGGCGATGGCATCCTCGGTGGAAATGAGCTCATCGTCGCCATGCGACCAGCCCAGGCGCAGCAGGTAGTTGCGCATCGCCTCGGGCAGGTAGCCCATCTGGCGGTAGGCTTCGATCCCGAGGGCGCCATGCCGCTTGGAGAGCTTTGCCCCGTCGTCGCCATGGATCAGCGGAATGTGGGCGAAAGCCGGTGGCGTCCAATCCATGGCCTGGTAGAGCACGGTCTGACGGAAGGCGTTGGTCAGGTGATCGTCGCCGCGCAGGACCTGGTTCACGCCCATGTCGTGATCGTCGACGACCACCGAGAGCATGTAGGTTGGGCTGCCGTCGGCGCGCAGCAGGACCATGTCGTCGAGCTGCTCGTTGGCCAGGGTGACCCGGCCCTGGACCCCGTCCTCGATGACCGTCTCGCCCTCCAGGGGGGCCTTGATCCGAACCACCGGGTCGACGCCGGCCGGTGCCTCCGAGGGGTCCCGGTCCCGCCAGCGCCGGTCGTAGAAGGCCGAACGGCCTTCGGCCCGGGCCTTCTGCCGCATCGCCTCAAGCTCTTCCGGGCTGCAGTAACAATGATAGGCCTTGCCGGCCTCGACCAGGCTTCGGGCCACGGCGGCGTGGCGCTCGGCGCGCTGCGATTGGTAGACTTCCTCGCCATCCCAATCGAGTTCCAGCCAGCGCAGGCCGTCGAGGATCGCAGCGATTGCCTCGGGCGTGGAGCGCTTGCGGTCGGTGTCCTCGATCCGCAGCAGGAACTGGCCACCGTGGTGCCGGGCAAAGAGCCAGTTGAACAGGGCCGTGCGGCACCCGCCGATGTGCAGGAAGCCGGTGGGCGAGGGGGCAAACCGTGTGACGACGCTCATGGTCTCGGAATCTGATTTCGCTCAGGCTGTGGGGCAGGGTCGTTGCCCTGGCGGGGCTGCTTAGCACAGCCGGCCCGCCTTGGCATGCCTGGAAAACCGGCGAGGGGGCGAAGGTCACCGGCATGGCGGAGGCGGCAGCGGGATCCTTCCTGGCGCGGATCTACGGTCTGCGGCCGATGCACCGCTTGGTAGCGGCCCTGGCGGAGGAGGGCGCACGCGCCAGCCTCTGGCTGCCGGTCTGCCTCGGACTGGGGATCTCGGGCTACTTCGCCCTGCCGCAGGAACCGCCGTCCTGGCTGATCGCACCGCTCGGCGCGGCGCTCGCGGCACTCGCAGGGCTGGCCTGGCAGCGGTCCGGGCTCCGGGTCCTCTCGCTCACAGTGGGCATGCTCGGCCTCGGCCTCTTCGCCGCGATGTTCCGGACCCTGATCGTCGCCGGGCCGGTGCTGACCGAGGAGCTCGGTCCTCGCTGGATTTCAGGCCAGGTGGCGGAGATCGAGATCGTCGAGTCCAGGCCCAGGCTGCTGCTGCGTAATCCGCAGGTCACCGGCTTGGAGCCCGAAGCAACACCGCGCCGTCTGCGGCTCCGCCTTCTCCGACCCGTGTCCGGCCTGGGGCCCGGAGATCTCGTGAAGCTTCGGGCGGTCCTCAGGCCGCCGCCCGAGCCGGCAGCCCCCGGCGCCTTCGACTTCGCGCGGCAGGCCTATTTCCTGGGCTTGGGCGGCGTTGGCTACGCCGTCACGGCGCCGGAAATTCAGACGCCGACGGATCCGACCTCCTGGGGCCACGGGTCCCGGGTCGCCTGGGCGAGCCTGCGGCAGGCGCTGGGCCAGAGGATCAGCGCCGCCCTCGACGGCATTCCGGGTGCGGTGGCCGTCGCCCTGATCACCGGCGACCGCAGCGCGATCCCCGACCGGGTGCTCGAGGACATGCGGGTGTCCGGCCTGGCACACCTCCTGGCGATCTCCGGACTTCACCTCGGCCTGGTCGCCGGCCTGGTGTTCTTCGCGGCGCGCGCCGGCCTGGCGCTAATCCCGTCGCTGGCCCTGCGGTTCCCGATCAAGAAGTGGGCCGCAGTGCTGGCCGCGGCGGCGGCCCTGGTCTATCTCCTGCTGGTCGGGGCCACGATCCCGACCCAGCGGGCCTACGTGATGGTCGGCCTCGCGCTGCTGGCGGTCGTGCTCGACCGTCAGCCGATTTCCTTGAGGCTCCTCGCAGCCGCGGCGGCGCTGATCCTTCTGCTCTCCCCGGAGAGCCTACTTTCGGCCAGTTTCCAGATGTCCTTCGCCGCCGTGACCGCTCTGGTCGCAGGCTACGAGCGGCTGAGCCAGCGCCGGCCGACGACTGCCCGCGACCACACTCTGCTGGGACGCCTGGGTCTCTATCTGGGCTTCGTGCTGCTGTCCTCGGTGATCGCCAACCTAGCGACGGCGCCCTTTGCGGTCTTCCATTTCAACCGGCTGGCGGTCTTCGGTCTGTTCGCGAACCTAGCGGCCATCCCCTTGACCGCCTTCTGGATCATGCCCGCCGCCCTGGTTGCCATGCTGCTGTTGCCCTTCGGGCTCGAAGCCTGGGCCCTGGCCGCCATGGGCACGGGTATCGAGGTCCTGCTGGCCGTGGCCGGTGAAATCGCCGCCTGGGAGGGCGCCGTGATCCCGGTCCGGGCGATGCCGCTCTGGGGTCTGGCCGCGGCGACCTTCGGCGGTCTTTGGCTCTGCCTCTGGCAACGCCCCTGGCGGCTCTTGGGCATTGCGGGCCCGATCCTCGGCTTGGTGTCGATCGTCCTGGCCGAGCCGCCGGACCTGCTAGTCAGCGGCCATGGCAAGCTGCTCGCGCTGCGCGCCGGAGATGGCAGCCTGGTCTTTTCGTCGCTGAAGCGGCAAAGCTATCGGCGCGATATCTGGCTTCGCCGGTCCGGAGCCGAAAACGCCCGGACCTTGGATCGCGGTGGCGGCGGACCGGAAGCCGGCCTGCGTTGCGATGCTCTGGGCTGCATCTTCGAGTTCGAACCCGGACGACGCCTGGGCCTGGCTTTGCAGGGCGAGGCTCTGGAAGAGGACTGCCGGCTGGTCGAGGTCCTGGTCAGCTTGGAGCCGCTGCGCGGCCTGGATTGCCCACAGCCGCGCCTGGTCATCGACCGCTTCGACCTCTGGCGCTACGGTGCCCACGCCATTTGGTTGCGGGATCCCGTGCCGCGCGTGGCAAGCGTCAGGGTTCAGCGTGGCGAGCGCCCCTGGGTTCGCAGACCCGAGCGATCGTTGGCTGCGTCCTCGGTCGGAGCAAAGGGAGAGTGAGGCCCTGGAACTCGCGGGATTCCAGGGGTCAGTACTGGCGCAGCAACCCGATCAGACGGCCTTGGACCTTGACCCGGTCCGGCGGAAAGATCCTGGTCTCGTAGGAGGGGTTCGCGGGCTCCAAGGCGATTGCCTGGCCGCGGCGGCGCAGGCGCTTCAGGGTCACTTCCTCGCCGTCGATCAGAGCCACAACGATGACGCCATTGTCGGCGTGCTCGGAGCGCTCGATGATCACGGTGTCGCCGTCCAGAATCCCGGCTTCGACCATGGAATCCCCTTCGACCTCAAGCGCGTAGTACTCGCCGCCGCCGATCAGCGAGGGCGGGACTTCGACGAAGCTGGAATGGTCGCGCAGCGCCTCGATCGGCGTACCCGCGGCGATCCGCCCGAAGAAGGGTAATACCTGGCCTTTGGCCGCCTGTGTCTGGGCCTTTGCGTGCTGGCCGCTGAAATCGCCCTTTATGACGTTGGCCGGCAGGTTGGCGGGCGCTTCCATGTCGTCGGGCAGGCGCATCACCTCCACCGCACGGGCACGGTGCGCCAGGCGCCGGATGAAGCCGCGCTCCTCCAGGCCGGTGATCAGGCGATGAATGCCGCTCTTGGACTTCAGGCCCAGAGCGTCCTTCATCTCGTCGAAGGAGGGGGAGACACCGTGGTGGTTGAGGTGCTGATGGATGAAGCTGAGAAGTTCGTGCTGTTTTCGCGTAAGCATGTCGTGCGCCTCGCTTGGCCCCCTGAAGAATTATCTCGAACCACTATATCTAGAACAAAACAAAAACTTTCCACATGTTCTAGTTTGGTTCTCTTATGGCGTCAAGGGTTGATATGACAGGAAAATGACGGCAGCGCCATTGGGGGTATTCCTCGCTCCCCCCAGGCCACTGCGGCGCTTGCTCAAATTCCGAGCAGAGGACCGCCCAGGCGCAGGATCGTCACCGGGTCGCCGGCGGTCGCGGGCGGCGCATGAGGTGCGCGGACAACCAGGCAATCGGCGCGCGAAAGGGTTGCGAGCATGGAGCTGTCCTGGCGCTCGAAGGGAACGGCAGTCAGTTGCCCCGTCGCATCGACCTCGAGCCGGGCCCTCAAGTAGTCCTGGCGCTCGTCGTTCTCGCCCAGGTCACAGCCCAGGGCCGCGGACTCGCCGGGCAGGTCCTGAGCCAGGCCGAGCAGGGCCGAGATCGCGGGGCGCAGGAAGAGCAGGGCGCAGACCAGGCTCGAGACCGGGTTGCCTGGCAGTCCCAGGACCGGCATTTCCCCCATCAGGCCGAACATCAGCGGCTTGCCGGGCCGCATGGCGATCTTCCAGAAATCCAGGTCCATTCCCTTGTCGACCAGGGCGCCCTGGACCAGATCGTGCTTGCCGACCGAGGCCCCGCCCGAGGTGACCAGCAGGTCGCTGCCCGCCGCCTGGTCGAGGGCCGCGTCGAGCCGGCCCCGGTCGTCGGACGCGATCCCGAGATGGATCGCCTGGCCGCCGGCGGCCGTGACGAAGGCCGAGAGCGAGAAGCCGTTGGAGGCGACAATCTGGCCCTCGCCCAGGGCCTCGCCTGGCAGTACCACCTCGTCGCCGGTCGAGAGGATCGCCACTCGGGGCCGGCGCCGGACCTTGAGCCAGGGCCGGTTCATTGCCGCGGCCAGGCCGATGTCGCGTGAAGTCAGGCGCCGGCCGGCGGCGATCCCGAGCTCGCCGGCCCGGAAGTCGAGCCCGGCGGGCCGCACGTAGCGGCCCGGCTGGACCGACTGAAGGATCCGGACCCGGCCGGCCTCGGCTTCGGTGTTCTCCTGGATCACGATGGCGTCGGCGCCGGGCGGCAGCGGCGCGCCGGTGAAGATCCGGACCGCCTGGCCCGGCTCCAGCGGCTCGTGGCGCAGGGCCCCGGCAGCGATCTCAGCCACGACTTCCAGGCTGACCGGGACCTCGGTCAGGTCCGCAGCCCGGACCGCGTAGCCATCCATCGCCGAGACGTGGTGCGGCGGCTGGGTGAGCGCGGCGGTGACGTCCTCGGCCAGGACCCGGCCGAGGGCATCGGTCAGGCTTACGGTCTCCGCAGGCAGGGGCGAGAAGGCGCCGAGAATCCGAATCAGCGCCTCTTCGACCGAGATCATCAGGGGGCCTCGTAGGTGCCGGACTTTCCGCCGGACTTGTGGACCAGCCGGAGGTCGCCGATCCGCATGGCGCGGTCCCGGGCCTTGCACATGTCGTAGACCGTCAGCGCCGCCACGGCGACTGCCGTCAAAGCCTCCATCTCGACCCCGGTCCGGCCCTTCAGGCCGCAGCTGGCAGTGATTTCCACGGCGGAGGCCGCCTCGTCGAGCTCCAGCTCGACCTTGACCGAGGTCAGCGCCAGCGGATGGCAGAGCGGGATCAGGTCCGGAGTCCGCTTGGCACCCATGATACCGGCCAAGCGGGCCACCGAGAGGACGTCGCCCTTCTTGACCGCGCCGTCGCGGATCAGCGCCAGGGTCTCCGGTGCCATGAAGATCCGACCCTTGGCCACCGCCCGGCGCTCGGTCTCGGCCTTGTCGGCGACGTCGACCATGACCGCCCGGCCTTCCTCGTCCAGATGAGTGAAGCCGCTCATGGCCTCGCTCCAGTTCGCGCTGGTGCACCCTCCGGGCGCAGGGCCCGGGCAGCCGCGGCGACGTCGTCCTGGCGCATAAGGGACTCGCCGATCAAGAAGGCGCGGGCCCCGGTGGCACGCATCCGGCCCAGGTCCTCGCGGGTATAGAGGCCGCTTTCCGAGACCAGCAGGCGGTCTTCCGGAAGCTCCGGCGCAAGAGCCTCGGTGACCGCAAGATCAACCTCCAAGGTCTTGAGATTACGGTTATTAATACCGATCAGCAGCGAGCGCAGAGCGAGCGCCCGGGTCAGTTCCTCGGCGTCGTGGACCTCGAGCAGGACGTCCATGCCCAGGCTCATAGCCGCCGCCTCAAGTTCCGCCGCCTGGCCGTCGTCCAGGGCTGCGAGGATCAGCAGGATGCAGTCGGCGCCGAGCGCCCGGGCTTCGACCACCTGGTAGGGATCGAGCATGAAGTCCTTGCGCAGCACCGGCAGGTCGGTGGCCCCGCGCGCCGCGGTCAGGTGCGCTGCCTCGCCCTGGAAGTAAGGGCCGTCGGTCAGGACCGAGAGGCAGGCCGCGCCGCCGGACTCGTAGGCCCAGGCCAGCGAAGGCGGATCAAAATCCTCCCGAATCAGACCCTTGGAGGGCGAGGCTTTCTTGATCTCGCAGATCAGGGCGTAGCCTTCTGCCGCCGCGACCTGGCGCAAACGGTCCAGGAATCCGCGCGGTGGCGAGGCCTCGCGGGCCCGGGCTTCCAGGTCGGCCAGGGGAACGGCGGCCGCGCAGGCCGCGATATGGTCCAGCTTGTCCGCGCAGATCCGCGCCAGAACGTCGCTTTCGATCCGCTTGGCCTGGCGGCTCATTGCGGCGCCCCTTCGTTGGTGATCGCCACCAGGCGGTCCAGCACCGCCTTGGCCTTGCCGCTGGCGATCGCCTCGGCGCCCATCTCGACGCCCTGCTTGAGGTCCGAGGCCTTGCCGGCGACCAGCAGCGCCGCGGCCGCGGTGTAGAGCACGATATCGCGGTACGGGCCGCTCTCGCCGCCGAGCAGGGCGCGCAGGGCCGCCGCATTGGTTTCCTGGTCGCCGCCCAGCAGGTCCTGCAGCCGGGCCTCCGGCAGGCCCGCGTCCTGGGGCGAGACCTCGAAGACGCGGATCTCGCCGTCCTTGAGCTCGGCCACGGTCGACGGCCCGGTGGTGCTGAGCTCGTCCAGGCCGTCGGCGCCGTGCACCACCCAGGCACGCTCGTGGCCCAGGCCCTTCAGGACCTGCGCCAGGGGCTCGACCCACTCCTTGGCGAAGACCCCAATCAGTTGCCGCCTGACCCCGGCCGGGTTGGACAGCGGTCCCAGCAGGTTAAAGATCGTCCGGGTGCCGAGCTCGACCCGGGTCGGGGCGACGTGGCGCATGGCGCTGTGGTGCCGGGGCGCCATCAGGAAGCAGGTCCCGGCTTCCTTCAGGGCCCGCTCGAGCAGCTTCAGGTCGGCGTCGATGTTGACCCCCAGCGCGGCCAGAACGTCGGCGGCGCCTGTCTTGGACGACAGCGCGCGATTGCCGTGCTTGGCCACCGGCACGCCGCAGGCGGCGACCACGAACTGGGCGCCGGTCGAGACGTTGAGCGTTCCCTTGGCGTCGCCCCCGGTGCCGCAGGTGTCGATCGCATCGGCCGGCGCCTCGATCGGCAGCATCTTGGCGCGCATGGTCCGCACCGCGCCGGTGATCTCGGCCACGGTCTCGCCGCGGACCCGGAGGGCCATGAGGAAGCCGCCCATCTGCGAGGGGGTGGCGTCGCCTGACATCATGATGCCGAAGGCGGCCTGGGCTTGGTCCTCCGAGAGCTGGCCGCCGCTCGCGACGTAGGACAGGAGGGTTCGGAAATCGGTGGTATCGGCCGCCATGCGATCTTTCCCTGGTTCAGGCCCTGGCTCAGGCGTTATGGCCGGCGATGGCCAGGAAGTTGTGCAGCAGGGCGTGGCCGTGCTCGGAGGCGATGCTCTCCGGATGAAACTGCACGCCATGGACCGGCAGCTCGCGGTGCTTCAGCCCCATGATCGTACCGTCCTCGGTCTCTGCGGTGACCTCCAGGCTGTCCGGTAGGCTGTCCCGCTCGACGGTCAGGGAATGATAGCGGGTCGCCGAGAGCGGGGAGGGCAGGCCTTCGAAGACACCTTCGGCTTCGTGCCGGATCGGGCTCAGCTTGCCGTGCATCGGGTGCGGCGCGCGGACGACCCGGCCCCCGAAGGCCTGGCCGATGGCCTGATGGCCGAGGCAGACTCCGAGCAGGGGTAGGCGGCCGGCGGCCTTGGCGACCAGCTCGAGGCAGATCCCGGCCTGATCGGGGTCGCAGGGTCCAGGGGACAGGATGATTCCCTGGGGTTCCATCTCCAGGGCCTCGTCGGCGGTCAGCGCGTCGTTGCGCTTGACGGTGATCCGTGCGCCCAGCTCTCCCAGGAAGTGGTAGAGGTTGTAGGTAAAGCTGTCGTAGTTGTCTACTAGAAGAAACATTTCAATACTTTATTTTGCTTTTCTTACAGCTACCTTGAACTGCCTATTCCTCTTATATCAGGTCGCCCGGATCTAAGAAAGCGCGGCCCGTCGGGCCCCAAGCGGGAACCGCGAAACCGGCCGGATTGGGATCATAAACCGAACCTTAACCTTCGTCTTCCAATGAAGGTTTGGACAGGCCCGTGCGAATCTGATTGGCTGGAGTCAGCCGGCGCAGGCGCCTGGTGGGCGACCGGCCAGGGGGGAAGGGGGTCTTTCGAGACCCCGATGTCCAGTGCGACGAGCCTCCTGGTTTCTAAGGGTGATACGTGGGACGTAAGAGGCGCCGTAGACAGCCGCAAAGGCCGAAGACGACACGACAGCCGGCTGCCAAGAAGGCACCGGTGGTCGCGTCGGCGCGTCCGGAGCGGAAGCAGGGCCATTGGCTCGTCCTGGGGGCGGTCGGCCTGTTCTTCAGCGGCGCCCTGATCGGCTCCGTGGTCGGCACCCAGATCGCCCGTCAGGATTTCGAGACGAGGCTGGCAGCCTTGGAAAGGACCGCGCTCGAAAAGCCGGCGTCCGGCATGTGGCGTCGCGAGCCTTCCAAGCATGCACTGACGGTATTCCTTCCTGCCAAGGCGAGCGCGAAGGTTCCCCCGCCGAGCGCACCCGAAAGCGCGCCAGAGGCGGTGGCAGATTCAACTCCCCCCGCCGCAGAGATCGGTGCTCTTTCCGAGGATCCTGGGCCGCCGATTCCGGTAGATCCGGCGCCGCTGGCGCCAGAGCCGGAACCGGTCGAGAAGCCGACGCAGCTGGCACACGTGAACCCGACTCAGGAACCGATGCCGGCCTGGCAGCGCCATGCCGTCCAGGTGGCGGCGCTCGGGGACCGCCCGGCGATCGCCATCGTCCTGGACGACCTGGCGCTCAATCTGCCGAACACCCGCAAGGCGATCGCCTTGCCGGCACCGCTCTCCATGGCCTTCATGACCTACGGCTACGATCTTGAGCGCCTGACCCGGAGCGCCAGGGAGGCCGGCCACGAGCTTCTGGTGCACATGCCCATGGAGCCCAGAGACCGTTCGACCGATGCGGGACCGAACGTCCTGACCACGGGCATGAGCAAGGCCGATCTCGCCCAGCGAATCGACTGGGGGTTGACCCGCTTCGAGGGCTACGTCGGAATCAACAACCACATGGGAAGCCGCTTCACGGCCTCGGCGCCGGAAATGACCCAGGTCATGACGGCGCTTAGGCGGCGCGGGCTCATGTTCCTCGATTCTCAGACCGTCTCGGACAGCGTCGGCGGGCAGGTCGCCGAGGCGGCCGGGGTCCCTTTCGTCCGTCGCGACGTTTTCATCGACAACACGCCGGAAGCCGAGAAAATCCGGATTCAGCTCGCAAAGCTCGAGCGCCTTGCCAGCCGCCGCGGCTACGCCGTCGGCATCGGCCATCCCTACAGCGAAACGATCGAGGTGCTGGAGGCCTGGATCCCAGAGGCAAAGGCCCGCGGCTTCGTTTTCGTCCCGATCAGCAACATCGTGGGCCGCGCCAACGTCTCTGGCTGACGGCGCCGATCAACCCCTCTGAGCCGCGTAGCGCATGGCTTCCTCGGCGGCCCGGATCACCGCGCGCGCCTTGTTGCAGCTCTCCTGGAATTCGGCTTCCGGGTCGCTGTCGGCGACGATGCCGCCGCCGGCCTGGATCTGGACCTTGCCGTCCTTGACCAGGGCGGTGCGCAGAGCGATGCAGGTATCCATGGCGCCGCCGGCCCCGAAGTAGCCAACGGTTCCGGCATAGATGCTGCGCCGCTCCGGTTCCAACTCGTCGATGATCTCCATGGCTCGGACCTTGGGTGCACCGGAGACCGTGCCGGCCGGGAAGCCGGCGACCAGCGCGCTCATGGCATCCTCGCTTTCGGCCAAGTCGCCGATCACGTTGGAGACGATGTGCATGACGTGGCTGTAGGACTCGACGGTGAACTGCTCGGTGACCTTCACGCTCCCAACCTTGGCCACCCGGCCGACGTCGTTGCGGCCGAGGTCCAGCAGCATCAGGTGCTCGGCGCGCTCCTTGGGATCGGCCAGCAGTTCCTCAGACAATTGCCGGTCTTCCTCGGCGTTGCGGCCGCGCGGCCGGGTGCCGGCCAGGGGCCGGATCGTCACTTCGCCCTCGCGCAGCCGGACCAGGATCTCCGGGCTAGAGCCGACGATCGAGAAGGCCCCGAGGTCGAGGAAGAAGAGGAAGGGAGAAGGGTTGAGCCGGCGCAGGGCCCGGTAGAGCGAGAAGGGCGGCAGCGCGAAGGGCAGGGTGAAGCGCTGCGACAGCACGACCTGGAAGACGTCGCCGGCGAAGATGTACTCCTTGCCGCGCTCGACCATGGCCCGGAAGGCCTC
>JAAUYK010134920.1_pt1 | contig 12891 bp, 13 predicted proteins | sample 7278021 | NCBI WGS metagenome assembly JAAUYK01 (sample SAMN14350223, study PRJNA611818) | marine sediment metagenome | isolation source: surface marine sediment (1.8m) | place: French Polynesia: Moorea | collected 2018-08
CGAGAGAGAGAGAGAGCATACATAGTTCCCAGATTGTGGCCAGGACGCCGCCGCCGGGATCGAGATTGCTGATCGGAGCGATTTTGGCTACGTCAGGGAGTCACTCATGTCCTTTTTTAAAAAGAGAACCTAGGTCACCTAAATTATGAAAGGAATCTTGTATCTTGTAAAGCTTTTTATTGTAGCTTCTAAACTTATCCTTGCCGTCAAGTATACATACATAACACAGGACCTGATACATATTACGCATACTCGAGAACCCCTTTGTAGCTGCTCTTTCCTTCCGGCATACGATCGAGAGCAAGCGTCGGCCGAGAGTGGATCGAGTCGAGTGTCTGGTATTGGCATGTGTTCCTTCCTTCCTTCCTTCGACGGCCACTCCAACCACACTCATGCGGAGACACCGAACCGAGCGTTGAGTCCCCGCCCACGTCCATGAGTGTCGACGGCGGACGCCTCCAGATGTTTGGTCTTCCCGCCTCTCTCTCTCTCTCTCTCTCTCTCTCTCTCTCTCCATCCAGACGCCCCGAGGAGACGCGAGCAGGGATCAAAGACAAACTCATATCGGCGAAGGGAGATGGATATATAGTGGACTGAGTTGAAAGGGCCGGCAGAAAGTTATTGAATGAGCAGCCGGAGGACCGACAAACTTTAGCGTGCAAATAAATCGCAACCAACATTTCATTTTAACTAGACAGACATTAATAACAGCTGCGCTTAATGAACTCTCTTGTAAGACAAAGCAGGCCCGGTGAACTTAATTTCTCTGAGGTAAGTTCCGAGACTGCAAGAGCAAAGGACGTCGGCGGGCGAACCAACTTTCTCCTTTCCTATTCACCTTTTTTGCGACCTCGTAACCCTTTATGTTCTGCCGGCCAATCAACAACGCGAGTCCGTCTGACGCTAGAGCACTTGGCAGCTGGACCGGAGGGCGTGGAATCTTTAGCACCTCTTTGGACAGATAGCGGATACAGAGAGCGTGAGTGCTCTAGACAGAGAAAGAGCTTTCGAGAGGCTCTCAGCTAAATGCCATTTCTGCGTATCGAAAAGAGATAGGCTGCTGAACGAACCTTGTCAAATGGAACACTAATGGAAGCATAGGACACTTTTAAGCTTGAGATATTGGGGGATTATGTACGTATATACCATGAACGTGTACGTACGCGACATAATTACGATGGCTTATTCTGAATTTCAGTGATCTTGCAAGAGTGTTCCGACGCTCAGGCTGGCTTTTTGTTCCCTCCCTACCCCTTTCAATGCGCTTCATAAGAGCGGACGGGCATAAAGGCATTCTTAGGCCCTCCTTCAATGCGCAGTTTATTGCATGCGCTCTTGCCATTTGCGCCAGACTGCAGGCTCGATTTATGCCGCGAGGACGGCTCTAGTGTAGAAAGTACAGGCTAACGGCAGACAACCACGCACACGAATATGCAAAAATTACGTACGGGGGGGATCTCTGATATCTCAAGGCTGCTATCTGCTATAGAGAAAGCTATCCAATGCTTTTTGTCCCTCACTTGCCAACAGATAGAATCGGCGATGGGAGGAGAGTTCTGCAGCTACTTTGGTCTCTCTCTCTCACCCCGGCTGGCAAAGTCAATTTCTGCTGAAAGCTCGACGGCCGGCCGGCTTGGCGAAACTCAATTTCCTCCGCTGGAAGCAGACACAATGCAGCAGCCAGTATATTCTTTGGAGGCGCAATAAATTCCGTTCCAATGTCACTATAAGGGGTGCCGGAAGGCCTTAAACGTGACCAAAGTGGGCTCCGATTAACAAAATGACAATTATTGTATCTACTATTAGGCTCCTTTAACTCAGCTGATTAATGGAAAACTCCAGTGACCGCAGTCGAGTGCAATTTGGAGTTATACTGCTTCCACACCATGTGGAATTTATATATGTGAACAGAATAATTTATTGCCACGGGAATGTGGCCGACCGTATTAATCTGGAATTCCGTTCGGTCGGTCAGTCAGACCGGGAAAAAATCCTCGTAAGCCTCTTTTCCTTTCAAATTCCGATTTCCTCCGCTATAGAGACGTCGAAATCGGCCAGTTGCCAAGTTGTCGGTCTGAAAACTCGATATTTTATGCGAAAATCGATTTCTCTCCCCTCGCAGTAAGTGAAGTAGCCAAGCCAACATTTGGGCAATTCGGTTTTCCCTCTCTTTATCAGCCCACTCGAGCTCTTCAACTTCTTGTACGCCGTCGACGCCCTTCCCGACGGGGGCAGCAGCGGCGGCGGCGTCGGAGGCGTGGGCGGCAACAAAGACGAAGACGACGGCACGAGGCCGCGAATCTCTTGGGAGGTCACCTACCACCGGGAGAAGAGAAGGAAAGCCGACGATAGCCAGCTGGAAGGTGCGTATAAAAAAAGGCCACTTCGAAGTGTCTGTCTAGTATATCTCTTTACGCATTTTCTTCAGGGAGCGGTCACTTTGCGGGCGACGACGACGACGACGGAGCCGCCGAGGAGGACGAATACAACGAGGAGACAGACCCGTACCTGGGCGAGTACGGCGCGCCCGACTACCTCCTCGACCGGTACAAGATCCGGACCAAGCTGGACATCGGAAAGGACGACGTGCAGGCAGTGGTGCCCATCATGAAGGTACGCGAGTTTTCCTGCCGACGGCCATCGATCTCGGTCGGCATGCTGAAGAATGATCCCGGTGCGGCGGCCTTCCTATATACGTACCTGGAACGCTTTCTCACACCTGACGCCGGACGTTCGCTCGCTCGCTCGCAAAAACGCATCGGCAACTGCCATTAATCACTCAAACGGCGAAGGTAGCAGATGCGACCCGGAAAAAGAAGAGCCGAAACTGAAGGCGAGGCCTCTCAGCCAAATTAGACAGCGGCACGTTTTTGTTGCTGCTCTTACTTACGCAGTGCGACGTGGCGTCGGTGTCGGCGCCGAGCGATGCATACGAGTCGGAGATGGTAGGATATATCCTTTTCTTGGAGCCGCCGTCTCCTTAATCTCATCTCATTGTGGTAAATGGGATCCGCCACCGCGCCGCTGCTGAGGGATAACCCGACCGACCGAGCGAGCGACCGGCCAGCCATTGTCTTAATCCTCCACAACTAGAAACAGGCGTCGCTTACGTCGCGTCGCTCAGACCGTCCGCCCGCCCTTTGCTCGTTCGTAAAGACTACGGTGTGTCGAGACGGAGGCATCCTCTTTGCCGTCTAGCTTTCCCTTACCCTTTGCGGGCCCACCGTGCTAATGCTCACCCAATGCGTGTAGAGGCGTAGTTCCGTTCATTCCCCGCTTGTACGTAGTACGCTCGCTCGCTCTCGGTCTGGTGGGAACGAGCGAGGCCCCCGGAGCAACCGAAGCGGGCGACTTGAAAGTACGCAAGTAACACATGCTGCTAATGCGAACCGAGGCATGCATGCATGGTCGTGGAAGATCCTAAATACTGTACGTCTGCTCAGCAGTTGTGTAAATGCTAAAAAAGTTTCGTCCCCGCCGCTGAGAGACAGGGACAGGTCGGCGTTTTCAGCTCGGAGAGCAGATGCCCAGAACGAGTAATTTGTCGCCGGTGCGTAGAAAACAGATACGTCACATACTACGACGACGGGGAGACCGATGAGAACTGGACAGGTGCTATTCTGCCCCCTCACTCGGCTCGCTTTCTTCAAGCAGTGTCAGAGGCGCAATACTCGCGTTTTCTTTGCTAATATGGCCTTAATTCGCATACTAAAGAATACGCGCAAAAATCTGCGCAAAATCCAGCTCCTTAACGACTTTTCCTTCTTCCTGCCCTGGCTGGATTCTCAAAGTCAATTGCGCGTGGCGATCGATCGAAGTCCGCGGTCGGAACAAGATAAAGAACTTTAGAAAGCCAGGGTGACTTTGGCAGAAAAATTCCGTACTTGATATCGACTCTTGTGCTAGATTTCTCTGTATAGCACACTCCCTTTACCGATACCGAATTTAAGTCGGTATAGTGAGGCCATCCTGGTCTGATCGAGGTTGAAAGGAAATGGCCATCGCTTTTCTCAATCGATCCCAAAAGACCACCGCGGTCGCGGACGTGCCCCGCAGAAAGGAAGTGAATTGGACCATCCGGCTGGTTGGCCAAGACCCTACTTTTTGAAGTTTTCCATCCTTGACCTTGCTCTCAATCAATTAATTGAATTAACTTTTTTTACAGACTACCGAGTTGCTGAACCTTGCGGTGCTGACCGGCCGCCAGTCCTCTCAAGTGCTGAAAGTGCTTGTGGTGAGCGAGGCAGGCGAGACGGCGGACGTGACGCTCAGGAGCTCCTGCAAGAGCGACGACGAGTCAGTCGCAAAGGTAATTGATGAGATGTTTAAGCTTTAACCAGAGTTTAACAGTATACTGATTGATCTCAAGGTCTCTCCGTCGTGCACGTCGATCTACTTCGACGGTTCGGAGACCCGCGGCGCGCTGACGGCCTCCGTGAGCGTGGCTTACGGCGCGTCCGAGAGCAGCGCCGAGTTCCGCGTCTGGATGCCGGAGAAGCCGCTCCGAGTGTCGATGGAGAGCCGGAGGTTGGGGCAGGTCAAGGGATGGAGGGTGGAGCGGAAGGGAAAGAGGAGGAACAGGAGGAGCAAATACAACAGGTAGGATAAGAGTTTATGTATTATACACTACTAGAACGAATCGAAGGCACTAATTTTGATCCTTTGCAGTTTCCGTGAGCTGCTGAAGCGATCAGAGAACACTGGTGGCCACGGCAACGGCCTTTCCCACGACGACCAATGCCACCCCAAGTACCAACAGTCCAAAGTCTCTGTGTTCGCCCGTTTTGTCTCATCCGACCCCGACTCCGGCCGCGTCGACTACTATCCTTCCCGCGACGCCGAGTTGGACGTCACCGACCTGATTGTGGGCGGGAAGAGGGCGGCCGGGGGCGGAAGAAATCTGCTCAGGGCTGAGGATTCCAAGGTGGTCTGGCTGAGGGGCACCACCGTCGAGGGGAGGAGGCCTGGAAGAACGGATATCCAGGTGCTTTCTCCCCTGACCGGCCAAGTCATCGGGAGTTCCGAGGTTCGCGTCGTGAAGAGCAAGGTGTCCATCACTGACATGGAGGTGAGGGTGGTCACGGGGATCAGCCTGAGAGTGAGGGAGGACGAGGAGTCGGCGGCGGGAGGAAGGCAGAGGAAGATCTACGTAGCTGAGACGACGCATTCCGAAGCGCTTATGGCGAAATATCAGGTATACGACTCAACACAGAATTTAGCCAACAAGATCCGAAACCTTGCTTTATTTCCAGGAGGGGCAACTTGCCATCCGGCTCACGTTCTCTGATGGTACCAGCACCAACTTAAACGCCATCGTCCCCGACGATTTCTACCTGAGCGTGAAATCGCTCGACCCCGAGGTGATCGCGTACACGCCCGGCAAGGACAGGAGCAGCCACAGGATCATCGCCATTGGGAACGGCGAGAAGGGCAAGCTGAGGATCTCGCTGGAGTTGCCCGACGCGTGCACGAGGAAGAACCATGTGGCGCTGGCGACAGCCAGGACAGCGGTCGACCTGAGGATCAAGGCGAGCAAGGAGGACGGCGCCGACCGCAAAACGTCGATGAAGGCGAAGGCGGTCAACATGGGCGATTTGGGAGACTCGTCGCCGGCGGACATCGCGCTTAGGGACGACCAGAGATATTACAACGGGAAGGATGGCGACCTTCCACCTCGGTATACTACACTCTCTTAATTGTCTCTTAATTGAATCCTGACAGAATAAATACGTACAATTAACCGTATTATCTTTGCAGGCATTACATCCCATCCGGCGGATCCGGCCTCTCCAAGTCTCTGTCCGGCAGCGGCGTGCTCACTCCGCTCGAGGTCGGCATGTACGCTCTTCTGGCCGTGTTCTGCGCCGCCATGGCCGTCTTCATCGCCAGCTGCTTCGTGTACGCTCGGCGATTCCACCACGGCGGCGGACACCACGGCAGACCCAACTACCCGATGACGGTGGCGGCCAACGCCGGCGAGGCCATGATGCTCTCCAACATGAAGTCCAAGTCGATCGAGGACGCCAACGACTGGGTCTGGCTGGGCAAGGGCGCGCCAGGCGGGGTCGGCAGCGGGACCTCCTCCGCCTCGGCCGCCGCCACGCTCGCTTCCCGCACCGGCACCGGCCTCAGCAGGCACTCGGAGACGCACCGCCATCAGCGGCAAGAGATGAGCTCCCAGAACTCGAGCCCGAACCTGAGCGACGCCGTCTCCTTCCAGTCGAGCTCGTCCAACAGGCGGTCCCAGCGACTGTCCTACGTCGGCTCAGAGATCAACATCATTCCGAACCCGCAGACGGAGGAGTACGAGGCGGAGGTGACCACGCCCCCGCCCGCATCGTCCGAGACCGCGCCGCTGGCCCCGCAATTGCCTCGGCGCGGCGCGTCGGCGGCGCCCTTCAGGATCCCACCCTCCGCCGCGGGATTTGCCGAACCGACGCGGTGCCATAGTTTCGCGCCGAGGAGGCCACAGGGCGCAACGCGACCGCCGCCAGAGTACAGACCGCCAAAGAAGAGGATGCTCCCACCGGCACCGCCTATACAGGTAATAATTAGGATCCCGCTTACGTAAGTGAAATAGGGCATTAATTAAATTATTTGTAGATGGAGCAGTTGCGCATTGCGAACGAGCAGAGCTCCCTTGAGCGCCGCATGATGCAGAACCAGTTGGGCGACGAGTCGGAGACGTTCCTGCATCGGCAGCGAGAGGCACAGGAGGAGATCCGGCGGCGCCGCCTTGAGGAGGACTCCCTGAAGCGACGGAGACAGATGGCGGAGGCGCTCAGACGGAGAGAGGAGAGGATCAGGAGGGAGCAAGAGGAGGGCATCAGCGTCGAATCCCACCCGACGACGATCGACAGCGCGACCTACACGAAGAGGGAGCCGATCCGGCTGGACGCCTTCCTCCCCGTCGGCTACCCCGTCTTCACCTCCAACAACACGAGCATCAACGGGAGCCTGAGGAGCGCCAACGCGACCGGACATCGAGACGAAGCCGTGGCAGAAGGCAAGAGGAGGAGCCCGCCGAGCACGCTGTCACCGCTACCAAGTCCTTCAACCGCTTTTAGGGTAAACCAAATAGAATCTATGACAGAGCAAAAACATATTTAAACCACCTCTTCACAGAGCGGCATGTCCTCCCCGGTCCGACAGTCCCCTGCGAGCGCATTGCCTCCCATCGAAGCTGACGGCGACGAGGACGACGAACTGACGGCGGACGAGGACGACTCCAACAAAGACGACGAGGTTGAAGACGACTTTGACGAGCCCGAGGGGCAGTCGGAGGCGAGCAATTGCAGCAGCACCGCGAGCAGTGGTGCCGATCCACGAGACTCCCCGGAAAAGCTGGCCAAACCAGACTGCTTCGACGAGGAGTTCTTCCCATTGAATCCTGGTACGGCACATTCCTTTACTTTTAAGTATTCGCCAACGAAGTAATTCTGTGTTCAGATCTCGACCGTCCGAGCCCCCCGCGGTTCGGCACCCTGCCCAGAAGGAGCGACAGGGCGGGAGACAACTTCGAGGGCGACCCTTTCGCCGTCCAGGACTCTCCCGACGGAGCCATGGAGCCCGAGGAACTTCTCAGCCCAAGGTACGGACTATTTTGTAAGGCGCATGCAGTATATGTGTGCGGTAACTTAACTCTGAGTCGACACAGGTTTGAATTGGAGAAGACTCCCTCCTCCAGCCGAGTGGACTCCTCCACGTACGTCCGGCAAAAGTCCCAGAGTCCGGAGAGGGAGGATCAAGAGCAGGAGGCGGAGGGGGGCGACCAGGAGGACGAGACCGAGTCCCTGGACATGGAGATGGGCTACAGCCAGCTGATGTCCTACTTCGAGAGTCTGAAGGAGTCCAGCGCCTGAACGAGAAAGAAGAACTACGTATATATATTAGGAGTTAATCAATACCAAAGACCTTAATTACTGTTGACTCGAGCTATATAAGATATTTATCCTGATTTAAATATGTACTACGTCTTCTTCGCTAAACGTCCCCCATCGGAAACGCAACGAATCTCACGACGATAAAACACGTACGTATGTACTGCACACGCGTAACATAATGATATCAAATCTCTGCAAAGGTTCCTCCAACTAATACTGTTAACTTATGGTCTAGTCAGGCAGCTTCCCGCATAATTAAGTAAGGTACCTAAAAATAGCCAGACAAAATACTACGTGGCTTCCATTGATCGAAGTGCACTAGCTACCCACAAATCTCGTTGTGTGAATGTACCGTCGTCACCACTCCATTTAATGCACCATTACAAGAATATGTACCGCTTGTAATTCTGTTCGCGGCACCCTCGTCATGTGTGGCATTATGGGCGATAGAGAAGAATATAAATACACGATTGCTAAGTATAATTGCAGCCATCCAGTGCCAATCGTCCGTTGTCTTTATTTCTTTATCGACAGTAGTAGTAATGTGTGTTTCGAAGCCCCAGATCTACTCCTCTGAGGAGGAAGACGACGACGAGCTGGAGAAGTATCTCTTTGCGAGGGGGTTGTGCTCCTGCGAGGAGACGCAGACGTCGTTCTGGCAGTCGGTGCCGTGCGGGCAGTCCTTGGTCGTCATGCAGCCCTCGCGGTAGCAGCCGACCTTAGGGTGGCCCTACATAACGATTAATTGGCATCTTAATCAACACGTTGGAACATTTAATAGTGCTCACGTACGAAGAATCCGGGCATGCAGGTGCACTCCCTGTTCTTGTTCCTGTACGTGTTGACGCCGCAGCCGTGGTGCCTGACGACCTTCTTCTTTCCGCCCGCCTGCTTCTTCTCCTCGTGCTTCTTGTGGTGGTGGTGCTTCTTCTTGGCGGCGTCGGCCATGTCCATCAGCTCCACCAGGACCACCACCACCAGGAGGAATGCGGCCACCTGCAATTAATGTACATAGCGAATCCTATAGTACACAATGCTTCCGCGCCGAAAACGCAGGTTTTGCCTTCAGAGTCTTCATCTTCGGTCGAGGAGTCGGGCCGGTGATATTGCGATCGACTGCAGACCGTCTTCGCCGTTCGTTAGGCACGGACTGACCGCTTGCGGGACGACGTTGCCAAAATAGAACACATTATCGGCGAGACTTCTTTACAATTTGAATCACTTCAACCACGCCAGCAAAACATGCTTAAGAAAAGGATGGACGAAAATACATTCAATGAGCACGCTAATATAGTGTAAAACTACATGCACAGCTGTAAAGGGTATGAGGAGTAAGGTTTGCCTGCCGTCTATCCCTCTAACACACTTGTGCGTTTCTTTATGTTGCAACATGAACGGAGATCGAGCTAGGACGCGGGTGCATTGCGGAGCAGAGAGAAAGTAGGGCGGCAAAAAGTTTTTAAAAAGCTATCAAATTAATTTATTTTCGCTCGTCGTTAGCATAGAATCATCTTTGCATACGTATCACACAGGGTTCTTCAATTCTTCTCCTTCCTCTGACGAGAGCGTGTACGTAGTATAGTATTATGTACGAACGAACAATCGTTCTTCCTTCCATATAATTGCAACCGACCGCACACACACACACACGCGCGTAATTCGACTAGCTGCGACGGACGGACGGACGTAGCGGACGAGTCCGCTAAACACTACTCCCCTTACATGCTTCTTGTTTGCACAAAAAAGTCGGCTATTTTCGAGGCACGACAATTTGTCTGATGACTTACGGCGGCGGGGATCGCATCGCGCGCGTGACGGACAATTAAATTCCGGGCGAGCGCAGGATGCTTCCGGCCATTGTTTCGGATAAAGGTAAAGGGGCATCAGTAGTTGAATTGGAATTCTGTTGAAAACTTATTTCTGTTTCGCTCGCTGCGGGGCACTTATTGGAGCCGCGTTGTCGTCGCTTTCTCGTTTCTTCTTTCTCACACTTTTTCTTTCCCTCTCTCTCTCTCTTCTTCTCTTCTCGATTGTCGCCGGCGTCCGTTCTCCATCATGTACGCGCACTCCGTCTCACTTACTTCACTCTCACACTTAGTAGTAGTATATAGTACGCGTAGCTGTACGTAGTTGTAGCAGGAATGGATATTAAGTAAGTATTGCAGCTGTACGTTCTTTGAAGTGGTCTGCCATCATCATCTGTTTCGTTCGATCGATCGATCGCGTAGTTAACAAACATATATCCTCTTTCACTTTTGCATTTGGTGGACCTGAAACGGGAGGGAGAGAATTTAAGTCGCGCTCGATTAGCCACGTCGCCAAATTTGGCGGAATATTTCAGGCTGACTTACTTCTAGTATCGCCTTTCATAGCGAGTCGATGATGTCGAACTTCTGCCTGAAGTCCATCCTGTCGTCCCTCCTGGGGTCGCGCTTCTTCCGCGAGCCGATCCGCTCGCGCATCTCCTTCGCCGACATGTTCAGGTTGAGCCCGCCCATGGCCCCGCTCACGCTCCCGACGCCGTACTTGGAGTTCGGCTCGGGGCTCGGGGTGCTCCGGGGGCTCATCGATGACGACGTGGAGCCCGCCGACGAGGAGTTGAACGCCTTCACGCCGCCGTTGTGCTGAAATCATTCGAGATCACGCTCGATTAATGAACTACCATGATCGAATAGGCATTTTCATGATCCGGCAAGGGCGCGCCACTCACGACCCGTGGATGCATGGCATGCCAATTAAGATCTTTCGATCCAGCCACATATATTCGAGGACGCATCCCTCCCCACTAAATAAACGGTGACCCTGATTGGCCCCTGTTGTCTCAGCAATTATCTCCGCAAAGTGGATACGAAATCTACAACTAGTCGGCTCATGGTATGTAGCCGGAGATTTCAATCAGCGATTAGGCAGATTTATTGCCGGCGCATGACAGACATACCGGTGGGTCGCGCACGTGTTGTAATGCATCGAACAAGCAAGCGAGTTTTTTTTTCACCTGTTCACTCCGCTTCCGCGGCGGCGGCGGCGTCGCCTGCTGCCTCCTCACACGAACAGAGTCGGCCTCGTCGTCTCTCGCGTCGCCGACGCCGATGCCAGACGCCTAAGTGTTACATAGGCAAATGTGAATAGCTTGAAGCTCTTAAGCTTCGAGAAAAAGCCCATCAACGACAACAGCTCCAAGCAAACCACCGCAACCAACACTCTCAACTGGATGGACACACACTCTGACCTGAGCTGAGTCCGTCTTCTCGGACAGCTTCGCCTCCTGCAACTCGTTCTCCAAACGCTCGATGCCGCGGCGGAGCAGGGAGCGCTCGGCGGCGGTGGCCGTCGCCTGAAATCACCGCGAACCGATTTAATTCGCTGGCTGCACTTTAAATGAGCCTCCTCACACCAACACCTTTGCTTGCGGTATATACGATAAGTGCATTAAATGTGCAGAGTGCATTGCCAAGACAGAACGGACACCAAACGGCAATAACCTTGTCGCCGGCGTTATCCGCCTCATCCGCCGCCGCCGTCCCCTTGTTCCTCGTCCGTTCCAGGTCCGCCTCCAGGCTCCGTATCCCGTTCCGCAGCGTCTTTGCGTCGTCATCGTCGTCGATCTGCGTTTGGACAACAACGTGAAAGAAACTGTGCTAATTGGCGCTGCTTCATCCGCGTGGGAAACGAAGCTAGCTATCTTCTTCCTCCTTATGTGCACTACACTGTGTGCGTAATTAATGGACGAACGGACAACGCACACGAGACCTTTTTCTCCTGCTCCTCCTCGGCGGGAGCAGCATCTGGGACTTTCGCTCTCATCTCGGCCAGCTCGCCCTCCAGCGAATTGATTCCCGACTGCAGCCTGTCGGCATCGGAGTTCTGCGTCGTTGGGATCATAAAGAAAATTGCCCTTTAAAGAACACGCACCTATCATCGATATCTGATTTTGGCAGGCCGCGGCGGCTCGATTTCGCAAGGCGGTACGTATTATCTTTTCCATTGCGGCAAGCGGATAATTTTATGAAGCTTGATGCAACTCCGGCGAGCGACCGCAATGCGTGTAACTACTTCTGCAAGAGCCAGCTCGGCTGGCCGGCCGGCTCATATGTCTTGCGGTGACCGTAAAACTTCGCCGCAATGCTGCTGCACCCCGCCCGCGGATCATTATAAGGAGGCGGCCGGTGGTCACTGTCAATCTACTCAATATTAAATCTGCAACTCCTGTACGTATTGAGACGAGATTCTGCCGGAACCGTTGCTGCAGCTGCGCGCAGAATTAGTTCCACTTATCATCAGCTAGGCCGGCTTTTCTCACGGTGCGCGTCCACTGATTTGCTGGCAAAAAAGCACAGAGCTATTTTCCGCCTGGCTTGATAGATTTCCTGAAATGTCAGAACCCGTATGTGTTTGCCTATAAGGAAATGCAACGGACGATCTGTTTAGTGGAATAGACAAAAGATTGTGTGGGAAAACGTTTGGCTAACTAGCATGCTACGCTGCTGTTCGGTTCGTGCGCGTGCGAGGAAGGCAACAACTGACGCGTCTTCTGAAATAAGGACGACGGCGGCGGCGACGGTGAAAAGTGATGTTGGCAGCTGCGGCGTAAGTACATAATAGACCGCAATGAGATTCTTTTAGCTGGGGCACATCTGGACCGGAAAATTGTGTCCACCTGCCCAACTTCTGTAAAATGGCGCAAGGGAAAAGTTGGTCAGCATGGCCTCGCCTCCGCCTCCCCCTCGGCGTCCGTGTATCGCCGTCAGCGTTCAGGCTCCTTTGGCTAATTTCCCACGATCGTTTGCGGACGCTTAGGGCGGGAAGAAGACGGAGTTTAGAAGAACGCAAGTGAGACGGATTCGACAGCTAGGGGGGATGATTCGGAGGAACATTTTCTATAGCAGATCCGATGAAAATCTGCCAATTATCTCCGATTTTCCAGCTTCCTTTTTTCCTTCCTCCTTTTGGCTGCATATTTATCCTCGTCCGCTTTTCTTTCCAGCGGCGGGCGGCGGGGATAGCGGAG
>JAAUYK010204350.1_pt1 | contig 12891 bp, 12 predicted proteins | sample 7278021 | NCBI WGS metagenome assembly JAAUYK01 (sample SAMN14350223, study PRJNA611818) | marine sediment metagenome | isolation source: surface marine sediment (1.8m) | place: French Polynesia: Moorea | collected 2018-08
AGGAATAGCAAACAACGATTACAATCGGAAGGAAGGTAGAGGGCTAGGCCGACACTTAAACGAGGTGTTTTAGGCACTGGGAAAAGAGATCGATGCTATCACAGGTGAGTCGGCAAAAATAGAGGGGCGTTGAGCATGAACGAATTTCACTACTACTGTAGAGCCAACACCTTAGATGGTGCCAGGTATGGGGCATCAACGCCCGCATATAAGCCAGCGCTCAAATGACGATGCTAGTTTTTGAAAGAAAACATCTAACACATACATAAATGCATTCTGTACACGCAGCTTCGGGAGAAAGTACCATTGCGTAGCATGTTTTGCTTCTCAGCAATGAAATGCGATATTCGCGTATGAAGGCAATGCGCTCTCATACGTAGCGTCAGGCACGTGATTGCACATATGTGTATAGTCGATCACATTGTGGCCTTGCCGGCAGGTTACTAAACAATAATTACAAGTCTTAATTGTTTGCCCATATGTTTGTGGTCAGCAATGCGGTTTCCAGAAGCGACTCAGTACGATTTTACTGTGGGGCGACAATTATATACTACGTACACAACTGTTAATACCTTATTCTTGCCCTGCGACAAATTATCCGTGTCTTGTGAGATAAAATAAGAACATGTTGCGGTAAGAAAGTATCGCGACGTTTATGGCCTTCTTAAAACCATAATAAGAAACTGGACTGTGACGTACTATGCCCATTGCCACGAGTTATAAAGAGCATGCAATGCAGCGTGACCGCCCTCCTACGTCCCCTGTCTGGCCGCTAAATGACCACTCGCCTTGACCGCCCAAATATCGACATACGTACCTGCATGTACTTGGGCTTTCCCCAGACAACAAATCGCCCTAAAGGATTCCGTACGTGCCGTCAAATTTACTGGACGCCAAGGGAAAAAAATCATTTTTTGGGAATCATGGCGTTGATGGTTGGAGCGAGAATGGCCGGCGGCGGCATCTTTGAGCTATCCGAGGCCGAGCAGGCCTTCAATCCATGGTGGTCGGCTTTGGAGGGATATGCCACATTCTCCATACTTATTGTCGGTATGTTGTCACTGGCATATAAATATGTTCCCAAATTGCAAAAGAACTCGTGACTTTTAGGTCTATTTGCGTTCCCGCAAGCCAACAACTACCTGGAATGTACACTCAGGTCGACCAATGGGACGAATAAGGTTTACTTGCACCTTCGAAACCATAATGCCTTGAATGGACGTAGTCACTTCAATTTGGCTAGGCTTCCGCGAAATTCACCAACGGCTACTGCACGCGAGAACATCTGTCGCTGTTCGTCTCGTACTTTCCCTACATCGTCATTCTGGGCCCGACAGTCCTCGTCCTGGTGGGGAAAATTTTCTCCAAGTAAGGTGGTATGTCTTAACCGCGTGGATGACTTTACTCAACTGTTTATTCTTCTGGAATCTTCAACTCAGGGGGCCCAAAATGCATAGCACTTTAATACACAACATAAGGATTTTCTGGATCATAGGAGACTCCATTAATTACGCTACAGATAACCAAATCGTCTAATGTACTGCACGTATAGGGCATCATACGGCGGAATAAAAATGAAGAAGTTCTACAACCTGCTGATCGACAACAACGTGAACGTGGACGATCTGGGCACGATGCTCCGCGAAAACAGAAAGGACGTGAAGGAGATGCGAAACGAGTTCCGCGCCTCGCGCTCCTTCGCTGTCGTCTACACCCTGAAAGCCTTATTCAAGATCATCGTGTCAGCCCTCTACTGCTTCTACATTGTTTCTGAGGCCTATGGAAAGATCTACGAATGCGAAGGAATCGACTGCAGATTTCTAAGCTATAAGAATTGCTCCATGGACGGGGTATACAATATTTACGTAGTTTGAGGGTTATAAGTTGGTTGAATTTTATCTCCGCGCAGTTGGCCTTCCTATGCATCATCCCCCACACGCACTTCTTCAGTTACATAGGAATCTTCTCGCTGTCGCTGATGGGCATCTACCTCCTCTGCTCGCTGTACACGCTCCTTTGGATCTGCTTCCGGAGGCTGAGGAAGCTGAGCAGCCTGCTCGTCATCTACAAGAGGATGCTCAGGGAGCAGAAGAAGAACGCGCCGGCCGACTCCGAGTGGGACAAGGAGAAGCTGGAGAAGCACATGGACGTCTACGGGGGACTGAACTCGCCCGATGTCGAGCTGCTCCTCGATCTGCTCGCCGAGACGATGGGGCTGGCGCAGGCCATGAGGATTATGACCATGCTTGATCCGGACCTCCTGTCGTCCTGGAAAGTGGAGAGGAACACAGAGGTATATGTAGGATTCCTCGCTTTTTGAAGATCTCAAGTCTGGTGATTTGGCTTCCCTAGAACGAATATGTCGGCTCCACTACGGCCAACATTTGCTTCAACGGCTGTCACATGGGCGACTACATGAAGAGGCAGAATCAGAAGAAGATCCTCTATTTGGCCATAATCGACCCTCCGATTGATGGCAGCCACGATGACGAAATCAAAAGCTTCGTGCACAAGTCGACGCGACCCAACGAGAACGACGGCGACGGAGGCGGCGGGGAGAGAAATAAGGACATCTTCGACGTCAAGCGCCTCGAGTACTCCGGGTTGAAGCCCGGCTGCGAGTACAAGGTGGAGGTGTCGACTATCTTCGACGGCAAGGAGGTGGCGGAGACTTTCCTCGAGTTCTGCACCCGGCCCGACCCACCGCGAGACCTGGAGTGTAAGTGGGGCTTCAACGTGGACGACGCGAAGGTGAGCTACAAGGCGCAGCTGAAGTGGAGCGGAGCGGGAGAATCGGGCGAAACCTACCTAGTGGAAATAATGGAGGGGCGCCGGCACAAGACCTTCGAGAGGTCGGAGCCGTCGCTGGAGTACATCTCTCTGGACGAGGACGAGATCGGCGTGAGGATTTGGAACGTGACCGAGGACGGGCTGAAGAGCGAGAGGCCGCTGGAGGAGGTGCTGCCGCCGGTGCCCAAGTTGATGAGTGGGTACGTCAGGGAGCTGGAAAGGAACATTTCGGACAGGAACGCAGGATCAAAATACATGTATCAGGTATGGCATGAAATTTATCAGCATGCATATAAAAGATTTATCTCCACAATTATTTACTCGTATGTTCCAGGTGGCGTTGATGAAGCAAGTGTCCAAGGATCTACGTCACCTCTACACGAACATGCAGGACGCGGCGGCCAGCGAGGACATCGCCGTAGACGATATATTTTCCTCTAAGAAAGGTCTGACGGGGGTAGACATTTAAGTACTATATGTAGTTAGCTTTGCATCTCGGACATTTGTACTGTGATTGCATAATTATACCACCAAATATATAAAACACCAACGTAATTAGAAATTTCTAGTACAGCACTCGCGACTAAAGTCATCCTCACAAAGGGCACTTCACAGGTCCGGTCCGCTTCATCATGTCGTAATAGTCTTTCGAAAATGACTTCATCTCGTCCGCCCGCCGCCCGCTGTTCTTGGCCGTTGCCAGGAAGGGCTGCTCCTCGGTCGGGCACAAAAAAGGCCCACCGATCATAAAGGAGGCGGTCTTATCGCCAACCGGCTCCAACAAGTTGTTCCACAGGGATCGTGCAGCTGAGAAAGAATACGCGGTGCATTTACAGTGTACATTTTTTTTGTAAGATTTAAAAGTTTACCTGCTGCGTGCGTCCTCTGTCCCCAGTGGAAGCAGTCCGGCGACAGAAACCTGAGGTCCAGTCCGCCGCTGCGGGCCTTCGGCAGCCGGGCGTTGATGGTGAACGGCTGGAGAACGACGGTGAAGTCCTTTTTGCCGTCGTAGCGCCCGCTGTTCACCACACGCTCCAGGCCTCGCAGGTACTTGTCCAGGATCTTTTGCACGCTGGCCCGGGAGTGCGGCCGCGTGGTCTTTCTGTCGAACAGGCAGGGGCAACTGAACGTGTGGATCGGCCGGCACGGAAAGGGCTTGTCAATCACGTCGAAGAGGGTGCTAACATCTAGTGGTAAGAGAGCCAGATATAAAGTCGAGGCTAGTGCGTACACAGTTTGGATAAGTCGCACCTACTGTCGGCACCAAATTGACAAATGTTCTGGGCATCTTCTTGTAAAGGATGTCCAGCGCCTTCGTGACGTACTTGACGAACACCTTTGGGCTGACGTCCTTGGGCTTCGGCTCGAGCGCGGTCCTGCAAGAGTGCGAGCAGATGTCGTTGTGCCCGACGAGTAGCGTGACCATCTTCCAGTCCTTCCTGAAGTCGACCTTCCTGTCGGTCTTCATCCTCCGCACCAGCTCTCTGGCCTGGCTGACCATCTGGTCTGCCTCCGCGCCGGACTCGGCCACGTTCAGGGCGTCGTTGTTGGGCACGCGGTAGAGACCCTTCTGCGTCGAGTAGCCGTAAATGTGGGGGTTGAAGTTTTTAAGGATGTTGGGCAGCGTGAGGTACTCGCGCCAGTCGCTGAGGCCGCCTAAGTACAAAAAGTTGCCTTTATAACTTTATAGTTAATCGCTTTGACATTGGGACGTACGCGTACGTACATTGAATTGAAATGAAGTGACCCATTACGACAGAATCGACGTATTTATTGTTTGAAACTTGAACACGTACGTATATGTTTCAGACTTTCGGAATTTAACAAGGTTAACAAATAATCTTGGCTTTAGTGCGTAATTGTTACGGTTTACAGCGGACACGCCTGTGGTCCCGTCCTTTGCATTGTGTCCAGGAAATCTCTTGCGAAAGACTTCATCCTGCCCATCCTGGTCCTGCTGTTCTTGGCTGTGGCCAAGTACGGGTTCTCCTCGGTGGGACAGAGAAAGGGAACGCCGTCTCGCATGTAGTCCGGAGTCTTGTGTCCCACAGGCTCCAGCATGTTGTTCCAGAGGCCACGGGCAACTACACAGAACACAAAAACTCTACAACTATTCTCGCCCTTTATGATGGAATAAATTAAATGCCTACTCATTGCAAGCGTCTTTTGCGCAAAGTGAAAGCAATCGGGCGCAAGGTAGCTGAGGTCCGGCTGCGCCCTGGCCCCCGGGTACGGAACAATCCAGGGAACAGACGCGCGGATGGTCGTGGGCTGCAGCACCACCGTGAAGTCCGGTCGCCGGTCGTAGCGCCCACTTCGGATCAGCTTCTCGAGGCCTCGCAAGTAGCCGGTGAGAATTTGGCGCACCTCCTTCTGCGTCTTATGCGGTCTGGTCAACTTGTCGTCCACGAGGCAGGGGCACTCCACCTGGTGGTAGTGGTGGCACGGAAACGGCTTGTCGTGGATGTCGAACAGCATGCTCACATCTACGTATTACATCGTAGGAATGTGAGTAGATCGCCGGAATTCAATTAAAAGTATTATTCTTTACCGGCGGGCGGAACAAGATTGACAAAAGTCCTCGGAAGTCCTGTGTGTAGGATGTCCAACGCCTTCCTAATGTGTCTCGTGTATCCTCTTGGCGTGGCGTCCTTGGTCACGAGCACCTGCGCGATGCCTTTGCACGAGTGGGAGCAGATGTCGTTGTTGCCAGTAAAGATGGTCACCAGCTTCCAGTCCTTCTCAAAGTTCACGTTGGGGTCCTTGCGCATCCTCTCGATCAGTCGGTGGGCCTGCTCGGGAAGCTCGTCCGACTCGGAGCCGGACACGGCCACGTTGAACCCATCCGCGGAACTGATCCCCACTAGGGTCTTGTGAGTCGAATACCCGTACAGGTTCGGATTGAAATTCTTCAGCACGTTTGGCAAAGTGAGGTACTCTTTCCAGTCCCCTAGCCCACCTATAGATAATTCGAGTGAATCACGATCGAACGCGACGCCGCGGGACACATAACATTTTGTAGTTCGATATACTAAGTGCCGAGGAACGAACGCAATACATTGCCGGCCGGCCGGTTATAATCGTACCTCCCGACCACGAGACTCCCCTGTACTCGGTGGCCACCTGCAAAATGCTCCTCGCCTGTGCGCCGGCGGCCGCCGTGAGCGAGTCGCCCATGGCGCCGATCACCTGGATGTCGCCCGGCCGCAGCCTATGCACCGAGGTGGGCACAGTCCTCGACCTGCGCCCGGCGGTGTGCGCCATCTCGCAGGGGAAGTAAGAGTCGTTCCGCATGTGGCACTGGATGCGGTCGCGCTGAAATTAGCCATTTGAACACGGGAAAAGAACGTGAGATACGTGCCTGATCGAATGCAAGCCATAAAGTGGTAACGGACAGTCGCAAACAAGGTGCAAACAAAGCTCTCTGCACTTCCACCTGCATAGTGCATACCGGTCGTTTATTTTGGCACCTATCTGCGATAATGCACATGGCGCGCGCACTTTGTACACTTTTTTCGCGCTATGTACGATTTGTCAGAATCGTGCCATACATCAAGGGAAGTTAATAATACACATCATAATTTGCCCTTTGCTTCTTAAGTGCCCTCTATGTATTTACTTTTACGCAGCATACCGGGGCAACGCATACGTATAAAACTCAAAAGCCTCACGCCTTCGCCTGATGCCTGATCCCATCACTAACAGCATAATTAGCCCCAATTACGAAGATCGATCCGTTCTCACCTGATTTAACACCATCGCCGCAAAGCGGGTTCTCGGCAATCCGCGCGTCGGGAGCAAGCCATCGTTAGGCGTGTTCGGGTTGGCCGGCTGAGGCCGCAGCTGGGCCGAGACCAGGCAGCCGGCTAGGAGGACGGCCACTGTTAAAGTGGCGGATATCGACATTCCTACCTTCATGGTGGAGGACCAATGCAAGAATGAATGAGGATTGGAAGCCCTACGAAGTCCGCGGCCCACCAGAAGTCGCACGCCGAGACCGGCCCGGCCACCAAGCCGCCGCCGCCCTCAAAGGAAGTTGACCCGAGGGACACGGCGAGGGCGATCGCTACCCCTTGGAGCACTTATCAGTCACACCGATACACTCGATCCTCTGGCTAAAGACAGTGGGGTCAGGTCACCGTCGTCGAACGTTGGTTGACGTACCATGCAGGCCCGCCTACCCAGTTAAAATCTGCACTCTCGGCCGTCCCGACCCACCGCACAGGCTGCCCTCGGGGCCGTTTCCCTTTCGGCAGGACCAGCTAATCACCCCCTCGTCGCGGACGGAGGGTGCACGCGAAGATGACACTCATATCGCATCCGGACGCGGATGGACTCGTGCCCCGCGCGTTTTCGGGAGAGTACTAGCCAGTCCTAGAGTAAGAGGCCCCTACTCCCTCAGTCGCCGCCGGACACTCCTCCTCTTTTTTGCACTATCGAGCGAGCGCGAGCGCGGTGACGGCAACGCGACGCGCATGATGCGTCTCTTCTTCATTACGGTCCCTTCTACGTACAGCCCGCTATCGGCCGGCCGGCCGGAGCTAGACAAGCGTCGCGTGAGTTTGCGCGGGAGACAAATGCGGATGGCGGGCGGACCGCCACCCAGACGAACGAATGCGCGGACATTACTCATTCAGATGCCGCACGTGTGGCTGTCTTCATGGTGTCTGTGCCACGGACCCCCAAAAACGCACATACGTCGGACAAAATCGCCTTATGCGAGTCGGTTGAGACACCGTCCCCAGAGGCTCAAGAAATGGCCCGGCATGGGACTACATCTTGGAACGAAGGAACATGGACGCTGGACAACGCGATGAGATGATGGGCCACGCCATGAATGACGCTTACAATGACTTGGGACTTTTCAAGCAGGTGGCAAGTTATATATGCTAAATCAATAAAGCGTCTCCTGCTCGAATGTTAAGATCCACGGTGCGGTGTAGGAGTACATCGCGTAGGCAAGGGCTTCACTGGAAATAAGGGCAATATTTGTTATTTGAGGAATCTTCACGCAACGCATAATCCAAGTGGGCATAGTAATTACGTATACTAGAATTATTTTCCCATATACGTAGATGCTTGTCTTACAGTCCAACAAATGTCTTTGCTACGCACGTTTGAAGGATTAGCGCGATTCCACGGCAATTTTCGGTGCCTGGCGCACGTCTCCGTTACTCGCGGGGGCAAAACCGATCGGCCAGCCGGCGTTTTATCGCGACTGCCGCCAACGTACATAGGACATGACAACGGAAACCGCCACATGACGAGTCGATACGCGGGTGTGGCCAAATTGGCAGATACCCGTCATAAGTCTCTGTCGTGCATACATACTTAGTTGATTTGCCGTGGGTCAAGACGGGGTCAGACAACGGAAGAAAAAAGGCGGCGGCGTACGTGTGCCGAGACATGCTTCCTCATTCATTTTTTGACTGGCTGCATGCCGTTTATTTTTATCCTCTCGTTACGGCATTGAAAGTTGAAACTCGGAAGGAAGCCAAAGGGGGCACACAGCAAAAGGGGAGTAGAATTATGATTTGCAACAAGATTAGTCAGTCATTCGAGGCCAGGGAGATGCGACTATGTGATTATCCGCTGAGCGGATCGTCTGCACTGTTCATGGCGAAAATGAGCCGCTCCCTCAGCAACTCGTAGTTTGAGTAGGAGGGCAGCTTCACCATGAACATGCAAGTCTCCACGCGGACGTGCAATGCGTCCGGGTCGATGCCTTCTCTCGCGGCCGCGGGGGCGATCTTCATGGGGAAGGGCGGTCCGGTCGGCACCGTGATCGGGACGCGGTCCTGGTTGCAGGCAAACTTGAGGAACTGCTGCATCTGCTTGCCGCTGAAGCTCTCCAGCGCCGACCAGAAGAACTGGATGTGCTCGTCGTTGTCGGTCAGGCCCGCCTGGTAAATGGTGTTGGCGCGCAGGTAGGAGAGTGGCAGGACGTGGTTGAAGCCGCAGACGAGCACTTCCAGCTCGTCCGGGGTGTACAGTGTTATAAGGGTGTCGAGGGGAACGATAGATCCGAGGCCGATTTGGATCCTGCGGACCCTTTGCTCCGACCCGAACTCGCCCAGTCGGAACGTCCTGACCAGGCGGGCATAGTCGCCTCTGTTCTGGAAGTTCAGGTGGAAGTTTGCGCCGTTCTCGGTGATCTCTTGCTCGTCGCCGGCCAGTGACTGGTAAGTGAAGCGCGGAAATTGGTGATCCTCCAAAAAAATTTCGAAGGTCTCTTCGTCCTCAATGGACAGCATGCTCTCAAGGTAGTTGACGGTGACGGGGTCGTAGTTCTTGAAGTCGCGCTCGTCGAAATCTCCAACGCCAAGGAGACTCCTCCAGAAGGCCGGGACGAGGTCCAACACTAGGGGGATGCCCGCTCTGATGGACACGCCCAACAGTTGGCCAAAGAATGTGAGGAGCTTCTCATCTCTGACCGTCATCGCTCCCGGCTTCAGCAAGTACCTGCCCTTGAAGGGACCGGAGCCCAGATAGGGCAGGAAGAGCGGGAGCGCCTGCGAGTGCAGCTCCTGCGTGGCCCTGCTCAGAAAGTGCCTGAAGGAGCCGCTTGTGCCCTCCACGCCCCTCATCTTCACGTTGAAGGAGAACTGGGGGTCGCCGCCGTGCGCGATCGGCACGCAGAGCAGGTCGGACGGGGTGTCGGCAAGCTGCATCATGGTCTGGTAGAACCAGGTCCCGCTCACCTCGTCCGCTCCCTTGCCAACGATCACCAGCGGGTCAAGGACCACTTCGGGGGCGATCTGATCCGCCGGACGGAGGTTGGATGCGTCCAGCTGAACCTTAAAGAACTTCTGCTTAACGTCGGTGAACAGCAGGTGTTTCGAGGAAGCGAGTTCCGCCGCACTGGCTACCATCGAATCTTTGGCCAGGCCGCTCCTGACAGCGGGTAAGACGTCCGCGATTGCGGCGTTGGCCGCCTGTAGGAGAGCGGCACGACAGCTCAAAGTCTCTTGAGGAACATCCCTTAGGGCGCTATACTCGCTCATGTCATGGTGCTCCTTCGACAGCATGATCTCGTTCGAGTGCAGGTCCAAGGAGGAGATGGACAGTTTAGCAGCAATCTCGTTTATCAGGTTGGCCAGTGTCGCAGTCTGCCGTCCGTCCCAGTTGTCGTAGGCGAGCGCTGTCTTCGAAGCAACCCGAATCAGGTGCAGGTTGTAGCCGCATTCGCCAAGGGCTGAGGCCAAGGGACCCACCTCCTTGTCCCCGTAATCGCATACGAACTTGACGAACTCGTCCAGACTGAGGGTCGATTCGGTCGAGGCGCGGCCCGCTTCCTCACTGTCGGCCGACTTTGAGATCGAGGGCGGAGAAACGGAGCCGTACTTTTCCAATGTGGTCACCACGTACTCGGCGGTGGGGATGGACTTTTTCAGAGCGAAGAAAAACGACCTGAGCTGGTTGTCGTCGTGCTCCTTCAATATTTGCCCGGCGTCGAGCCTAATGATGGGCGTGTCGGGACACTCCTCGGCGATGGAGCAGTTGACGAAGAACGCCGACTGGAAGATTTCCGTCAGCGCATCGTACAGGCGCGAGTTGCTCTTCAGAAGCTTCTTCCTCAGGTAGGCCACCACGGCCTCCCTGCTCTCTAGGCCGCCCGATGTGCCAAAGTCTCCGTCCACGGTGTCCACTTCCAAGCCTGCGCCTCCGCCGGCCTCTTGGTGGACGACGGAGAACGGATTGTGGCGCTCCAGCGCCCGCTTGGCCTCCTCCAATTTGGCGTGTGAGCGGACCTCCACGACGACGGCCGCCTTGCGCGAGTCGATTGTCTCCTGAATGAAGATCTCGTTCGTGTAGAGGCCGCCGAACGGATGCAACGCCTTGGTGAGCACGTCGTCCACTTGCTTCGTGTTGGCGTGCTCCGGTAGACCTTGGATGACTAACAGGCGCTGATGATTCGTTGCCCCCAGATTTCCTGCGATGCCGTCAATTTTCTTTAGCAAATGGCCTCTTCTTTCGTTGCGCATTGCGTCCAAAAACTCGAAGGCCGCGTTCACCCTCTCTACAAAGTCGGCGGCGGGCTTCTGGCGGTCAACCTGGCGCTCGTCGTCTCCAGGCAATGTGTCCGCATCGTGCCCGCCTTCCGCCGTTGCCTCCGAGGACACCTCCACCCGCTTCAGCTGGTGTTCCCAACCGATTGAAATCTGACGTAGAACTTCCAGAAGCGCTTGAAAGTAGATAGAGCATCGTCGGGGCTCGCTCTTCGCCTCAGCGGCCTCCAGCTTCAAGAGCTCCTCATGCATGGACTGAATGGTGCTGGCAGCGGGCAACGGTGGTCGCACTGACTGCGGGGTGCTTCCGTCACTTTCGAGATATTTCTTCAGCACTTTCGACAGCAGGAGGTATGCGCCAGCCTTGATCTGAGGCACGGCCTCGCATTTTCCAATGAAGGAGAGGAGGTGCTCCGCCAGGTGGAAGAGGAATCCGGCGCTGATGCCCGGCGCCGAGCATGCCTCCTCAACGAAGCACACGGCCATCGGGAATTGCTGAGGAACATCGTAGAGGACGAGAGTGACGTCTTTCTCCCCGCCGCCGCTCTGAGAGATGCACACCGTATCGGTGGCAAGGATGAGCTCCGGGAACGCTCTCACGTGGGAGTCGGTCCCGCCGCCCGAAGATGGGCAAGGAATTTGAGCGATGGTTGTTGCGGAGCTCTGGCCGTTCTTCTTCACTTCGGCTCCTTCCATGACTTTTACAAGTATCTGGAGGCCAGGCGGGTGGGACTGGCCGAGGCTAGGGTTCAGCTTCGTAGCGAGCGTCACGAATCCGGCGTCCTTGAAGTTGATGAGTGACCTGAGCGTGGACACGTCGTTGATGACGATTTCTTCTGAGTGGAAGAAGTCGGAGGTGTGCAGCAGGCATACGCAGAGCTGGTCGGACAGTTCGAGCAGATGGTCGTCTGTGGATCCGTCCATTTGCGAGCAAACGCGTGCAATCATCCTCTTCGTCTCCTCTCTGATGGGCGCCTGATCGGCGAAGAGCGTGGTCATGAGGCTGCCCTCGCCCGCCTGAAACTGATCCTCGCTGGAGCACCTGAGCGCATTTGAGTGATTGGTGGAGCAGCCGTCGCCGGGCGTCCTGTTGGCGCGTAAGCACGAGTTGCTGATGTACTGGGCGTTCTCCACGTCGATGTCCTGGAGCAGCATGATGCTCGACGTCATCATGGCCATCATGGACGGGTTGGACTTTTGCTGCTCGAGCAGGCAGTTCGCCAGATCAGGATTGCGGGAGTGTCGGAGCAGATGGAGGTAGGCCTCCCTGCAGAACAGCCTCGAGAGGGCGAACTCCGCGTTGAGCAGCTCCTTGTGAACGTTCACGTTGTGGATGTCGACGGAATGCAGGCCGGTGATGCTGCCGCTGCCGCCGCCGCCGCCGCCGCCGTTCTTCTTGTTGCTCGCTTCTTTGGGCCTCTCCAGCCACGACAGTGGGTACCAGAATCGGACGAGAGTGCCGTCGCCGCGCAGGTACGTCTCCACCTGAATCAGCTCATTGGCTCGGTCGATCTCCAGGACCTCCCCTTTAAGTCCGAAAGTTTTCAGTTGGGCCATGCAGGAGAATGTCACCTCTTGGTTAGGAGCCGCCTCTTTCAGGAGGACGATGTCGCCCTTGCGAATTTTCTCGATGGTAAACTTCGACATCTCCTCCTTGACGTCCTCGATGGTGGGGAGAACGAGATCGCTGGGAATACCCCCGTTCTCCTCGTATAAGAACTCGACAGTCTGTCTGGCGATGTCCGCCATGCCGAAGGAGAGCGCCCCCTTGATCTGTTCGAGGCCGTCCCTCCTCTCGGCCTCGTTGCGGAAGCGGCGCCGAATCACTGGGAACACCCTCGACTCCCACATCCGCACGAGAACGCTGTTCACGTTCTCCATGTGCTCGCCGCTCGCGCGTCCCTCGGCTCCGTCTTCATCTTCGTCGTCGTCGCCGTCGCTGTCCTCGTCGAGATCGACCACCGAGACGCCGGCGAACTTGGTGCCCGTTCGGAACGGGGGATTCCCGCTTCGCTGGAGCCGGTGGGCGAGAATGTTCTCTGGCTCTGATTTAGGCTGTGCACGCTGCTTCAGCGCGGGCCTGCAAGGATAG
>JAAUYK010130500.1_pt1 | contig 12877 bp, 8 predicted proteins | sample 7278021 | NCBI WGS metagenome assembly JAAUYK01 (sample SAMN14350223, study PRJNA611818) | marine sediment metagenome | isolation source: surface marine sediment (1.8m) | place: French Polynesia: Moorea | collected 2018-08
ACCAACTAAGACTTTTTTGCGTCGTTTAGGTATCCAGACAAAATGATAATTAATCAGAGATACAGTATGTGAAGTTTTTCTGTACTGTTGAGACATCTTGAAAAAATAATGCTAAAATGATGTAGATAAATACAGTATAGACCACAATAAAAGGAAAACAATTGATTTTAGGTTACTCCTATAAGCTTCGTCCTAATATTAGTCAGTCGGACAAGATTGACAGATGGATAGATATGCTTAGGGCTAACTATAATTGGTCTTTGGCAGATCGCATAGATACCTATTATCAAAGATATATTTGTGGAGACTATTGCGACTTAAGAACAAAAGTAGTTATTACTCCTTTAACTTGTTTATATTGAAACGGACAACAGAAAATTATGCCGAGGTTGTTCCCGATTTAATCTTTGAAGTAAAATCAAAAAATGATAGTTTAAAAAAACTACGGGAGAAGATAGAAGAGTTTTTAAGTTTAGGGACAACCGTTGGGGTTTTAGTTGATCCTAGACAGCGTATTATAGAAGTGTATCGTTTGGAAAAAGAAATAATAACTCTTCAAGATGGCGACATTTTTAGCGTAACAGAAATACTCCCAGGTTGGGAGTTTCCTGTAGAAGAAATATGGGCCCCAGAGTTTGATTAATTCCTCTACAGAAAGACAAAAAATAGTTAGAATATTTTTGTATAATTGTCATTCCAAACTGACGAGGGATACCCATAAATTAAGATTTTTGTAAAGGGAAATTTAACCGTTCCCGTTGTTGTAAATATAAGTTAGCAACTTCTCGCGCTAAATTACGAATACGACCAATATAACGGGTTCTTTCTGCTACTGCAATCACTCCCCTTGCATCTAATAAATTGAAAGAATGAGAACATTTTAAAACATAGTCTAACCCTGGAAAAACTAAACCTCGATTAATTAATTGTTTCCCTTCTTGTTCGTACAAAGCAAACAGTTTAAACAATAAATCTGCATCAGATGCTTCAAAATTATAGGTACATTGTTCCACTTCACTTTGCAAAAAAATATCCCCATAATTTATGTTTTCATTCCACTGAATTTTAGTAATAGCTTCCACTTCTTGCAGATACATTGCTAACCGTTCTAAACCATAGGTTATCTCAATAGAAACGGGACGACAATCAATACCACCACATTGCTGAAAGTAAGTAAATTGGGTAATTTCCATGCCATCTAACCATACTTCCCAACCCACACCCCAGGCTCCCAAGGTGGGAGATTCCCAGTTATCTTCTACGAAACGAATGTCATGATCTTCTGGTTTAATTCCTAATATTCTTAAAGAGTCTAGATAAATTTCTTGGATGTTATTAGGAGAGGGTTTAATTAATACTTGATATTGATAATAATGCTGAAATCTGTTAGGATTTTCCCCATAACGGCCATCGGTAGGACGACGACAAGGTTCTACATAAGCAACGGACCAAGGTTCTGGACCGATCGCCCTGAGAAACGTATGGGGATTCATAGTACCTGCCCCTTTTTCTGTATCATAGGGTTGAACAATTAAACAACCACGTTCGCCCCAAAACTCGTTCAGTTTCGCAATAATTTCCTGAAAATTAATTGACACTTTTTGTCTGACTTCCCTATGTTAATTGTTTGCTCTAACAGACTTTATTATAGCAACAACTATTTCCATTCTAGATTATTTTAAGAATATTTAACACTAATTATTAATTAATGACCAGGAGTAAAAATAAAGTTTCACCAAAGTTTTAAGATTGAGTAGAGATATGTAAGTTAACCTAAAAAGTATAGAGACTTATAAAATATAGAACTAAATGAGATTTTTTAGTCGATTAAGTATTCAATCAAAACTGATGTTAATGTTACTAGCTGTTAGCATTGCATCTATTTTAGTAATTAGTTACGTTGGTTATACCAGTGGGAAAGAAGCTATCTTAGAAAACATACATGGTCAAATTACAGAATTAAGAAATTCCCGAGCAAGACAAGTTCAATCTTACTTTAATTATGTTAAAAATCACGCTATTACTTTAGCAGAAGATCCCACTGTTATTGAGGCTATGGAATCTTTCAGTGATGGTTTTAATCAACTGGAAAGTGAGGAAGTTTCTACCAGTATGATTTCCGAAATTTGGAGATTCTATGAAAAATTTTTTATTCCCCGTCTGCAAATGAATGTAGATGGAAATCCCACGGTGTTAAGGTATTTTCCCAAACAAAAAATTGCTCTTTATTTACAATATCATTATCTTGTTAAAAATCCTTATGACTTAGATAATAAAAATCTTTTAGACATGGCTAAGGATGGAAGCAACTATAGCAAAATACATCAAAAATTTAACAGATTTTTTCGGTCAATGACTACAAGATTTGATTATAATAATCTATTTTTAGTAGATATTAAAACAGGAAATATTGTTTACAGTGTCCATAAAAACACGGGGTTTGGTACCAGCTTAAAAAGTGGGAATTATTCTAATAGTGGGGCAGCAGATTTATTTAAAACTCTGCAAAATAATCGAGAAAGAGGAGCATTTGATGTCATAGATTTTCGTCCTTTTCGTCCTAGTTACGGTCAACCAGTAGCTTTTATTGGTAGTCCCATTTTCAAACAATCTAATTTAATTGGCATTCTTTTACTTCAGTTACCCGTTGACGAAATTAATCGAATCATGACCGGTAATTTTCAATGGGAAAAAGATGGACTAGGAAAAACAGGAGAAACGATTTTAGTGGGTTCAGATTATTTAATGCGATCTCAATCTCGTTTCTTAGTTGAAAACCCAGAAGAATATTTTAAAAAACTAGAAAAACAAAACGTATCTGAGAGAATTATTCAAAGAATCAAAGCCAATAATAGTCCTATTTTATTACAAGAAATAACCACAAATTCTATTAAAAAAGCACTAGAAGGGGAAGAAGGATTGGGTATTTTAGACGATTACCGTGGTGTTACTTCTTTGGTTGCCTATGCTCCTTTAAAGTTAGCCGATAGTTTAGACTGGATGATTCTCTCAAAAATTTATGTTAGCGAAGCCTTTGAACCAATCCAAATTTTTGGCAAAAGAGTATTAGTAACCAGTGCGATTTTAGTTCCCATTGTAACCATCTTTTCCCTATTTCTTTCTCGGCGTTTAGTGATGCCAATTTATAGGTTAATTTCTGGTGCAAAAAAAATAACATCAGGACAAACAAATGTTGTTGTAACAGTGCCATCTGATGACGAATTCTGTCAGCTTGCAACTGCATTTAATCAGATGGCAAGAACCATTGATGAAGAAAAAGAAGCCCTAGAAGAACAAATTAGACAAAACGATTCCCTACTCTTAAAAACCCTGCCAGCACCCATTGTTAAACGATTAAAAGAAGGAGAAGAACAAATTGCTGATAAATTTCCTCATGTAACAGTATTATCAGCAAATATTGTCGGTTTTGATGAAGAATGTGAGCTAATGAGTGCAGAAGAAGCAGTAGGAATTTTGAACGATATTATTACAGCATTTGATGATGCAGCCCAACGCCATGATGTAGAAAAAATTAGCACAGTTGGAACCTCTTATTTAGCTGCCAGTGGACTATTTGTGCCGAGATTGGATCGAGATAAAGCAGTCATAGAATTAGCCCTAGAAATGTTGAGAATTGTACGGGCTTTTAGTCAAGAAAGACAACATTATTTTGAGATTAGAATTGGAATTTACTCAGGAGAAGTGATCGGAGGCCTATTAGGTAAACAAAAATTTATTTATAACCTGATGGGAAATACTGCAAAAATTGCCCGTTTCCTAATGATTGTTAACTCCGTAGAAGGTAAACCGAATTCTATTTTAATTAGTCAAAATTTATACGAACCCTTGCAAGAATTTTATCAATTTTCTAGAATGGGAGAAATTGATGTTCCTGGACAGGGTAAGATGGCAGTGTGGTTATTAAGGGATGGTGGACATAAAAAGTAAAAATCTGACAATTCCCCCCGTCTCCCCCTCTCCGGAGTCTCCCCATCTCCCATCATATAAGAAGGTTTCTACAAAAATGCTGCTGTCAATCACCCTGTCAATTTGCTACAATTTCAGCACAATAGAAACACACTCATCAATTGCTTAAAGCAATCAACACCATTAATATTTTAGTTTGTCTCATGAGAAAAAGTGCATTTTGGGTAACTCTTCTAGTTATTTTTTCCCTCTTATTCAACTGTTTTGGTTGGACTCCCAATGCTAATGCTTTCACAGAAAATCAAAAGCTACTCTTGCAGTCGTGGAGACTGGTTAATCAATCCTATTTAGATGATACCTTCAACCATCAAAATTGGTGGTCATTAAGACAAGATTTACTAAAACGTTCTTTAGAAGATCGCGAGGAAACCTACGATACTATCGAAGAAATGTTAGCCACTCTTGATGAACCCTTTACCCGTTTATTAAGACCTGAACAGTATCATAACTTACAAGTTAGTACCGCAGGTGAATTGTCAGGTGTAGGCTTACAAATTAATATTAATCCTGATACAGGTAACTTAGAAGTTGTCTCTCCCATCGAAGGATCTCCAGCAGAAGCAGCCGGTATTAAAGCCCGCGATCGCATCTTAAAAATTGATGATGTGGATACCACCACATTAACCCTAGATGAAGCAGCCACCAAAATGCGTGGACCCAGTGGCACTAAGGTATATTTAACCATATTACCCTATCAAGAAACATCTGATATTCGTCAAGTAGAAATAACCCGCAACCGCATTTCTTTAAGTCCAGTTACTGCTAGTTTAAACCAACCAACACCGAACCTTCCCATTGGTTATATTCGTTTGAATCAATTCAGTGCTAATGCTGCTGAAGAAATGGCAGAAGCTATCAATAATCTAGAAAAAGAAGGAGCAGAAGGTTATATTTTAGACCTGAGAAATAACCCTGGTGGACTCTTACAAGCAGGCATAGAAATTGCCCGTTTATGGATGAATCAAGGAACCATTGTTTACACAGTCAATCGTCAAGGGGTGCAGGATAGTTTTACTGCATCAGGAAACGCATTAACAGAAGATCCCTTAGTATTATTAGTTAATCAAGGAACTGCCAGTGCTAGTGAGATTTTAGCCGGTGCATTAAAAGATAATGGTCGAGCAACATTAGTAGGAGAAAAAACCTTTGGAAAAGGATTAATTCAATCCTTATTTGAGTTACCTGATGGTGCCGGTTTAGCCGTTACCGTTGCCAAATATGAAACTCCTAATCATAACGACATTCATAAACTAGGAATTCAACCGGATAAAGTGGTTACTCAAGAGCCTATTTCCTATAGACAAATCGCAACAGAAGACGATGTACAATACGAAGCTGCGGTTGAACTATTAACCGGAAATTCTGTATTAGCAAATGCTAGTTAAACTATGAATTAAATTGAATTTTTTTAGGGGTGATGGATTCATTGCCCCTATTTTTTTATCTTATACCAAAAAAGATAAGACGGGTTTGACAACAGGATTTAGTCTGATGTTAACTTTTTAGGCAATTTTGGGAATATTAGTTTTAACAACCAATCTAGACCCAAAATCAATCATGTCAAAGGTTGAAACACTCAGTACCAAGACAAAAATAGGATTAAAAGAGTTTTTGCTTCAACTACAAAAACTCACAAAGACTAAGTTTAGTGGTTGCATAGAGATCCAAGTAAACAACCATGAAAACTGGACTTTGTTCTTGCGTCTGGGACGTTTAAGTTGGTCAGATGGTGGAACAAATTCAGGAGAAAGATGGCGAAGAAACTTGCAGTTATTTGTCCCTAAGTTGAATGCTACCGAATTAAAAAATATAGCTTCCCTAGAAGACAGTAACCAGCGATGTAACACTTTAGTCCAATTACTCGATCAAGGATTGATTCAAAGACAACAGTTAACGGAATTTATTTTAACCTTTAGCAGTGAGATTCTTTTTGATGTAATCCAATCGAGTCAAATCAATCGTAATTCCTTATCCTATGAAATTATTAGGGATGATTTAACCAACAAATCAGCCTTACTTTTACCCATGGTTGAGGTGATACCCACTCTCAAACAAACCCTAAAAACTTGGCAACAATGGCAAAATCAGGGTTTAGGGATTTATTCTCCCAACCTCTTTCCTATCATCACCCAACCAGAACTTATTTCTAATCAAATTTTTTCCGGCAACCAGTCATCAATTATTGCTCTTATTGATGGGATGCACAGTTTGCGCAGTTTAGCCATTAAAACCCGTTTAGATATTGTCCCCTTGATTCAGTTCCTATTGCCCTTAGCCAAACAACAAGCAATCAAATTTTCTCAAGTTTCTAGGAATCAAAAAAGTTCGATTTTCCCTCCAGGGCAAGATCAAAGCAAGAAAAACTTAATTGCTTGTGTCGATGATAGTGCTGGAGTTTGTCGAGGTTTAAAAAAAATAATCGACGCACAAGGTTATGATTTTGTCGGCATTCAAGACCCCTTAAAAGCACTGCCCTCTTTTTTGAAAAACAAACCCGATTTGATTTTTCTGGACTTAGTAATGCCCATCACCAATGGATACGAACTTTGTACCCAACTGCGAAAAACCCCAAGCCTAACAACCACTCCCGTGGTCATTTTAACCGGCAAAGAGGGCCTAGTCGATCGCATGAGGGCAAAAATGGTCGGGGCCAATGACTTTCTCTCTAAACCAGTGAAAGTCTCAGAATTAATCAAAGTATTGAACAAAAATTTAAGTCAATCTATTCAGGACAAATCAAAATGAGTGACATCCTTTTAGTTGAAGATAGTCAAGTCGAAGCCCAGAAAATAACCAGTTACTTACAAAACCAAGGGCGGTCAGTTTTAAGGGTTACTAGCGGTGAAGAAGCAGAAATCAGACTCAAACAAGAAAAACCCCATCTAATTCTCTTGGATGTCATTTTACCTGGAGAAAGTGGCTTTGAACTCTGTCGTAAGCTAAAAGCAGATCCCGTGACAAAAAAAATTCCCGTGGTCATCTGTTCCACCAAAAATAAAGAAATCGACAAAATCTGGGGCCGTATGAGTGGGGCCGATGCTTACCTAACGAAACCAGTCAAGGAAGAAACCTTACAACAAACTATTAATCAATTAATTGATTAAGGAGAGAAAGAAAAGGTGTTATCTACAACTGAAACTATCTCTGTATTCCATATTAATCACCAATCTAGTCAACTAGAATACCCCGAGAAATTTTTACGTTTTGCCATCAATTCTACTACTGAAGGCTTGCTTCCTTTGGGGGCATTACAAGAGGTGTGTCCCCTGGAACTCCATAATATTTTACCTGTACCAGAGATAAACCAGTCCATCCTCGGCATTATTAATTGGCGAGGAAAATCAACCTGGATAGTTGATCTCGGCAATTTATGGGGAGAGTGTCATTGGTGTCAAAAAGAGACCATCCGAGAAAGTGGGATGGCTTTATTAGTTCCCGGGAAAGAGCAAACAATCGGTTTATTGATTGAAGAAATCAAAACCGTAGAAATATATAACCCTCAGGAATGTCTACCCGTTCCCGAGACAATGTTTTCTCAGGAATTATCTGCCATCGCTAAAGGTTATTCCCTTAACTCTTCGGGAAAAACGTGGGTTTTCCTAGATATTGATTCCATTATGCAAACAATTGACTCATTTTTAATTAACAAGGATTAAGAAAAACATGGTATTAAACTGGATTTTCGATTCCCCTGAACAAGAAACGGAAGCTGAACAAAACGGCTATTCTCAAGAAAACGGAATGATTAAGCAACCACTGGAAGACGAAGAAAATGGCCATGCTGAAAATAAGGTCGAACACTCGGAGGAATTCAAAATGAATAGAGAAAATTTTGCTCCTACAGAAGACAAAGAAACCCATTTAGCAACCTTAGACGCGAATTATCGGGAAATGAGTTCTGTGTCTGTAGTTGACTTTGATCTCAACGACGCTAACTGGTTGACCAATATTAACCAGCAAACACAACAGAGAATGGTTGATGGACTGGATCAAATTCGCCAATCTCTACAAGCTGATCGGGTGTTGATCTATGGATTTAATCCCGACGGTAGTGGAGAAGTGTTGGCCGAGTCTGTAGATGCTCGTTGGTCAAAGGCCGCTTCTTCTTTTGATCTCGACTATAATTTGACCGAAGACAACTGCAAACCTTACTACGTGGTCAACGATATTTCTACGAAAGGTTTTGCTCTTTGTTTAGTAGAAGCTCTCCAAGCCTTAGAAGCCAAAGCTTATATTGTGGTTCCCATCAAATACAACGATCAGCTTTTAGGAGTCTTAGGAGCTTATCAAAACGCTACACCCCGTAATTGGCAAGAGTCAGACTTGAAACTAATGCTCAATGGTGCGGCTAAATTTCGTATTCCCCTGCAACAAACCGCCTTCATCCGTAATAGTCAATTTCAACAAAAACAACGAGACAAAGCGGTTAAACAAGAACGAGCGTTAGGGAAAATGCTCGAACAGATTCGTAATGCTAAAGAAGACGAGCGAATTTTTCAAATTGCCACTTATGAAGGCAGAAAATTATTGCAAGCTGATCGCTTAGCGGTTTATCGTTTTGACGAAGACTGGGGCGGTCGATTTATTGCTGAATCTGTGGGTCCCGGTTGGTCAAAACTGATTGATACTATTTTGGTGGTTAACGATACCTTCCTGCAAGAAAATCAAGGAGGGCGTTATAAACACGGTGAATGTTTTGCTGTGGATGATATTTATGGGGTGGGACATCAAGCTTGTCATATTGCCTTACTGGAACAATTTGAAGCTAGAGCTTATGCCATCGCTCCCATTTTTATCGGGGATATGGCCACAGATAAAAAGCTCTGGGGTTTATTGGGTGTTTATCAAAATTCTGGTTGTCGTAAATGGCAAAAAGACGAAATTGAGCTACTGAGACAACTGGGTTTACAAATAGGGATTGGGATTCAACAGAATCAACAATTTGCCGAACTGCAGAAAACGGTATTTCGTCAAAAAAGTGTTGCTCAGATGGTAGCACGGATGCAAAAAGCTGACTCTGTGGAAAATGCTTTAGAAATCGCTGCGCAAGAAACCCGTAAATTATTAGAGGTTGAAAGAAGCAGTATCTATCGTTTTAATGCTGACTGGAGTGGGGAAAATGTGGTAGAAGCTCCTTTTGATCAGGAATTTAAGGCACTGCAAGATTCTTGTTTTCAAACCACTTTTAGCCAAAACTGCTATCCTTATCTCCAAGACAGTCAAGGGGGAAGTTATAAAAATGGTCAAGCTTGTATTGTTAATGATCTCAGTCAATCAGGGTTAGAAGAACGTCTGATAGAAATCTTGGAAAGATTAGACGTTAATGCTTTTGTGAGAATGCCCATTTTTGTTGACCAAAAACTCTGGGGGATCATTAATCTTTATCAATCCAAGACTCGTTTGTGGAAAGAAGATGACCTAGAATTTCTGCAACGAATGATTCAACAAATCAGTGGTGTTATTCAACAAAAACAGTATTTAGATGAGTTGCAAACCCAAGCACAACAAGAAGAAGCGATCGCTAATATTGTGCAACGTATTAATGCTTCTCTGAATGTTCAAGACATTTTCCGTAGTGCTACCCAAGAAATTCGCAACTTGCTGCAAGTGGATCGTGCTGTGGTTTATCGTTTTAATCTTGATTGGAGTGGAGAAGTTCTCGCTGAGTCTGCCGGAGCAGAATGGGTGTCCGTAATGGAAATTCAGGAAACAGATCCCACCCTATTTAGTAAGGAAATGAACGCCCATGAGCAATGTACCTTAAAAAATATGCAAGCAGGTTCTGCTCTGGATCGAGATACCTATTTCATCAATACTAAGGGGGGAGACTATACCCGGGGCAAAAAATTTAATGTGGTCAATGATATTTATAATGCAGGATTTTCTAGTTGTTATCTGCGTTCCCTGGAAAAATATCAGGCTAAAGCTTATATGATTGTTCCCATTTTCCAGAATAATCAACTTTGGGGTTTATTTGCCGTTTATCAAAATTCTGGGACGAGACGATGGAAAAGTAGTGAACTGAATTTGATGCTGAAAATTGCCCCTCAATTGGGAATTGCTATTGAACAAGCAGAACTACTAGAAACAATTCAAAGCAATAACAAGGAGTTAAAAGAACGTTCCCAACGAGAAAGTGCCATGGTACAATTTTCCTCTCGTTTGATGGGTCGTTTTGCTCAATTGATGCAGAAAAATAATAACCCCAAAAAATTGATGGAATTTGCCATCAAAGAATTACGACAAGTTCTAAAAGTAGATCGGGTTGCTATATATAGCTTTGCTTCTGATTGGTCTGGAAAATTTATCATTGAGTCTGTAAGTCCTAACTGGCCAAAATTAGTGGGGACAGAATTAGCTGAAGTTAAAGACAGTCGCATTCAAGAAGATCAAGGAGGCCGTTATCTTCGTCAAGAAAGCTTACAAGTTAACGATATTTATCAAAGCGAAGACCATGATTTACCCTTCTCCCTCCTCGAAGAAACTCAAACCAAAGCTTATCTCTTGGTCCCTATTTTTAACGGAGAACAACTCTGGGGACTGTTAGGGGTTTATCAAAACGATCGCCCTCGTCAGTGGGAACAGTCTGAGCAAGCTATTCTTGAACAGGTGGCCATTAACCTTGGTGTAACCCTGAAGGTGGGAGAATATGTAACTCAATTGCGATCGCAAGAAGAACAACTTTCCGAGTTAGTAGAAAAGGAACGGAACCAAAGAGAAGGTTTACAACAGGGAGCTTTAAGAGTGCTACTTGCCTTAGAACCCTCTTTCAGTGGGGATCTCACCGTTCGCGCTCCCATATCCGAAGATGAAATCGGAACCATTGCTGATGGTTATAATACCACCATCCAAAGTATGCGAGAGTTAGTGCGACAGGTTCAAGTTTCTGCTTCCAGGGTGAGTGATACTTCTAGCTTAAATAGTAACTTGGTGAATCAACTGTCTGAAAAAGCGCATTTACAGGTTGAGCAACTAAAAGAAGCATTAATGCAGTTGGAGTTAATGGTGTCTTCCACGGAAGATGTGGCCGCTTGTGCGAAAAAGGTTGAGCAAACCGTTGAGGAAACCAACCAAACGGTTCAATCTGGTGATTCTTTGATGGAAAAAACCGTGGATGAAATTTTAGAGATCCGCTCTACTGTTTCTGATACTGCTAAAAAGATTAAACGTCTAGGGGAAACCTTCCAAAAGATTACTAAGGTAGTTAACCTAATCGAAAATTTTGCCACTCAAACCAATTTACTCGCTCTCAATGCGTCTATCGAAGCAACTCGCGCTGGTGAAGCAGGGAAAGGGTTTAGCGTGGTTGCGGATGAAGTTCGTTCTCTTGCTTATCAATCAGCTAATGCAACCACAGAAATTACTCGTTTAGTGGATGAAATTCGCACAGGAACCAATGACGTTACCGAAGCAATGGAAATTGGACTTGCTCAGGTGGTTAATGGTACTAATCTTGTCAGAGAAACACAGCAAAGTCTCAGTGCTATTGTGACTGCTACCAACAATATTAAAGAATTGGTGGGCGAAATCACCGAAACATCTGCTAATCAAACGCAACAATTCCAGATTGTTACGAAAGTGATGGCCAATGTTTCAGCTATCTCTGAGGAAACTTCCCAAGAAACTGCTCAGATTTCTGATTCGTTTAAAGAACTCGAAGACACTTCATCGGAATTACAAACCAATATCCGTCAGTTTAAGGTCGATTAATTGATTGAGAGTGTGGGAAGTGTGGGAGGTGACGGGGTGACGAGGTGAAGGGGTGAAGATACATCAATCATTTCTCCCAGTCTCCCAGTCTCCCAGTCTCCCAGTCTCCCAGTCTCCCAGTCTCCCTCTACCAAAAAATGTAATCTTCAACCCAATTTCCTATGACTATTGATTCTATAGAACAATATTTCTTTGATGAATCTTCAGAACTGCTGCAAACTATTGAACAAAACCTGCTGGAGTTGCTGGATGAAAAAACTGTTGACAAAGTTCATACTCTGATGAGAAGCGCACACACCATCAAAGGTAGTGCTGCTAATTATGAACTGAAAACCCTCGAAACTATTGCGCATCACTTAGAAGATGTTTTTCAAGCGTTATATCCTTCAGAATTAGAAATTGATGGTGAACTTTCTGGTTTACTGTTAGAAGGTTACGATTGTCTCAGAATTCCCTTAAATGCAATTTTGTCCAATCTAACCTATGATGAGGAAGAAATTCTAGATCGCACTGCTGAAGTTTTTGCTAAACTACAAACTAAATTGGGTAATTTCTTCGGTCGTGAAGCTCCTTTACCTACTTCTGAAGAACTGGGATTTGATGTTGTTGGCTTGATCTTTGCTGATAGTGTTCCGCAAGATTTAGAACAATTAGAAACTGCGATCGCTACTGACAATCCAGAAGAAGTTTATACTGTTCTTAATAGTAAGGCTAATTTTTTTCGAGAGTTAGGGATGTCTTATGAACTTCCAGGTTTAGTGGCAATAGCTAATGCTACTAAAGTAGCAATGGAAAATCATCAGGATCAGGTTATTACTATTGCTAAAATAGCTCTAGAAAATTTTCAACAAGCTTATACTGCTGTTTTGGCTGGTGAGAGGACTCAAGGAGGTTCCCTCTCTGATAAATTACGTCATTGGGCTGATTTTTTTCCTGAAACTAATGTCCCAATTAATATCTCTTTAGATCAAGATAATAATGCTCTAAATCAAGAGTTATCAGAAATTATTTATCAGTCTCTCGATAATAATTTCCAACCAATTTTAGGAGAAAAAGAATATGAAAATTCAAACAATAATAATCATGAACTGACGAAAGAAATATTAGATATTATTGATAATTCTGTTGAAGATAATTACAATAAAATTTTAGAAGAAAAAGAGGCTGAAAATTTAAACAA
>JAAUYK010034528.1_pt1 | contig 12872 bp, 10 predicted proteins | sample 7278021 | NCBI WGS metagenome assembly JAAUYK01 (sample SAMN14350223, study PRJNA611818) | marine sediment metagenome | isolation source: surface marine sediment (1.8m) | place: French Polynesia: Moorea | collected 2018-08
CGCATTGGCCATGGCGCCGATCAGGGCGGTACGCACGGCCGGATCGCCGTGCGTACGCTCGTCCGCCAGCACGCCGAACGCCTCGGTCAGCAGGCCGTCTCCGGCGAGGATGGCGGTGGCGTCGTCGTAGACTTTGTGCACGGTCGCGCGGCCGCGGCGCAGGTCGCTGTCGTCCATGGCCGGCAGGTCGTCGTGGATCAGGCTGTAGCAGTGGATCATCTCCAGGGCGGCACCCGCGCGCAGCGCGTGGCGGTGGTCAACGCCGAACAGGGCGGCGCTCTGAACGACCAGGAATGGCCGCAAGCGCTTGCCCTCGCCCAGCGCGCTGTAGCGCATGGCCTCGACCACGCGCCCGACCGGCCCGTCGACCGTTGGCAGCAGCTCGCCCAGCAATTCCGTGATCGCCTTAGCGGTGTCCGCCAAGGCTTCCTTCAAACCGGTCATCTCTCGAGTGCCCCCGGAACCTACTCCACCTTAAGAGCCTGGAGCCCGACTTCCCCACCCGGGTCCAAAGTGATCTTTTCGATCTGTTCCTTGGCTTCGCGCAACTTGCTCTCGCAGTGCTGTTTGAGCGCCGCACCGCGCTTATAGGCCTCGATCGCCTGGTCCAGGCGACCTTCGCCGCTTTCGAGCTGGCCGACGATCCGCTGCAGTTCGTTCAGCGCGTCCTCGAAGCTCAGCTTCGCTATGTCCTCGGTCATCACCTATCCCAAGCGGCACTCAAGCGGCCAACAGCGCCCGGGTATGGGCAGCCGCGCTGACCGCCAGCGCGGACAGGTCATACCCTCCCTCCAGCGTCGAGACAAGCCTACCCTGGCAGCAGTCCGCCGCAACCTCCAGCAAGGCCTTGGTCGCCCACGCAAAATCGGCCTCGCGGAAGTTCAGCGAGGCGAGCGGATCATCGGCGTGGGCGTCGAAACCGGCGGATACCAGGATGAATTCGGGCGAGAAGCGCCGTACCGCCGGTAGAACGATGCCCTCCATGGCGCCGCGGAACTCGCTGCTGCCGGCGCCCGGAGCCAAGGGCACGTTCACGACATTGCTCGCGACGCCGCGCTCCTGCGGGCTCCCGGTGCCGGGGTAGAGCGGCATCTGATGGGTCGACGCGAAAAGGAGCGACTCTTCGGACCAGAACATGGCCTGGGTGCCGTTGCCGTGATGGACGTCGAAGTCGACCACGGCAACCCGGCTGAGGCCATGTTGGTCGCGGGCATGCGCCGCGCCGACCGCGACGTTGTTGAACAGGCAGAACCCCATGGCGCGGCCCGGTTCGGCGTGGTGTCCCGGGGGCCGAACCGCGCAGAAAGCGTTGTCGGCCTCGCCGGCGACGACCGCGTCGACCGCCGCGCAGACCGCCCCGGCCGCGCGCAGGGCCGCCTCCCCCGAACCCGGCGACACGATGGTGTCGGCGTCCAGGCCGGCGTAGCCGGTCTCCGGGATCGCCTCGAGCACCGCCGCGACATAGGCGGCGTCATGTACGCGCTCGATCTGGCCACGTTCGGCGAGCGGCGCCTCGCGCCGGATCAGGCCATCGAACTCCGGCGCCGAGAGGGCCTCGTGCACAGCCTGCAGCCGGGCCGGGCATTCAGGATGCATCGCGCCCGTATCGTGGCCGATGCAGGCCTTATGGGTGAAGAGAAGTGTCGCCATGGGGGCCGCCGTCTCTCCGCTCAGTTGTTCTGTTCTTTAATACACAACGATTACCCCCCGTCAGGACCCCTTACAAGGGCGCGTGCCATTTGCCCGGCAATCGCGCTAGAGTGCATGGACACGAAGCCGTGGGGATCCAGGGCTGGTAAATTACGTACGACTCTCCAGATAGGGTCTCTGTCTCCGGTTGCTTTGCGTAAAAAGCGCGGAAAATTTGAATGAAAACCCGGGTAATGACCAAACTTGGCCCGCGCGCCTTGCTGATCTGCGTGACCGCGTCCCTCGCGGCCGCGCCGGCGGTGGCCCAGAACCAGGAGACCCTGGTCCGCGTGGACGAGGTCCGGATCGAGCCCCTGGCGGAAAAGGTGCCCGTGCTAGGGCGCCTCGTCGCAACGCAGGCGGGCGAGGTGGCGGCTCGGATCAACGGTCCGGTCGAGGAGTTCTTCGTCGAGGTCGGTGACCGCGTCGAGCCGGGCCAGGTTATTGCCGCGCTCAATCCATCGCTGCTCCAGGCCAAGCGCGACCTGGCCGCCGCCCGCCTGGAAAAGGCCCAGGCCCAGCTGGTCACGGCGGCGGCCGAGCTGAAACTCGCACGCCAGGAGCTGGAGCGCCTCGAGCGCCTGCGCACCTCGGCCGCGTTCAACCAGGCGCGCTTTGACGACGTCAACCAGAGCGTCGTTATCTCCCAAGCACGAGCCGATGAAGCCCGGGCCGACGTCTCCTCGGCGCGGGTCGATCTGGAGATGGAGGACATTAATCTCTCCCGCGCTCGGATCAGGGCGCCTTATGGCGGCGTGGTCACCCGGCGCATGACGGAAGCCGGCGCCTATGTACAGAGCGGTGCTCCCATCGTGATGCTGGTCGCGGACCAGTCCCTGGAGATTGAGGCGGACGTACCCTTTCAGCGGCTGAACGGCCTCATGCCGGGCACCGAGATCGGCGTCGTGCTCGACGACGGTACGGCCCACAGGGCCACCGTGCGGGCGCTGGTGCCGGAAGAGAACCCCCTGACGCGGACCCGGGCGGTGCGCTTCGTGCCCGAAATCGGCGAAACGGCGCGACCCTTGGCGGCGCGCCAGAGCGTGACGGTCTACGTGCCGGTCGGTCAGCCGCGCGACGTTCTCAGCGTCCATAAGGACGCGGTGATCAAGCGCGGCATAAGGAGCCTGGTCTACGTGGTCGTGGGTGACACCGCCGAAATGCGCCCGGTGACCCTGGGCGAGCCCACGGGCACTCGTTTCGAGGTGCTGGACGGCCTGGCCGAAGGCGACCGCGTCGTGGTGCGCGGCAACGAGCGGCTTCGGCCCGGGGCGAAGATCCTGGTGGACGAGGCCTCCTAATGAACATCATCAGGATTGCGATCGAACGCCCGGTGGCAGTGATCGCGGCGGTCCTGATGGTCGTCATGTTCGGTCTGGTGGCGCTTCAAACCATCCCGATCCAGCTGGCCCCGGACGTGAACCGCCCGGTCATCACGGTAACAACGACCTGGCCGGGCGCGGCGCCCGCGGAGATCGAACGAGAGATCGTCAACCTCCAGGAAGAGGAGATGGCCGGCCTCGAGGGCATGGAGGAGATCACCTCGGAATCGCAGCAGGGGCGCGCCAAGCTGACCCTGGAGTTCTCCGTCGGAACCAATATGGACCGCGCGCTGCTCCTGGTGTCCAACCGTCTGGACCGGGTCAGCGGCTATCCCGACGAGGCCAACGAGCCGACCCTCGACACCGCCGGCAGCGAAGACAACGCCATCTCCTGGTTCATCATTCGCCGCGCCGAAGGCAACGAGCGGCCGATCCACGAGTACGGCGATTTCGTTCGCGACGTCGTCAAGGACCGCATCGAGCGCGTGCCCGGCGTCAGCCGGGTCGACGTCTTCGGCGACAGCGAGCGCGAGATCCAGATCATCGTCCAGCCGGAGCTGCTCGCCCGCTACCGCATGACGGTCAGCGACGTGGTCGGCGCCCTGCGCCAGGCCAACACCTCGCTTTCCGCCGGCAACGTGGAGGAAGGCAAGCGCAACTACGTGACCCGGGTCGAGGGCGAGCTGAACACGCTCGAATCGGTCCGCCAGGTCGTGCTCCGCTCGGAAGAGGACATCGAGAGCGGGCGGGTCGCCCGCGTGGTGGTCGGCGATATCGCCGATGTACGCTTCGGCTACCGCGATCCGGTCTCCAATATCCGCATCCTGGGCGAACCGGCCATCGCCTTCAACGCGAAGCGCGAAACCGGCGCCAACGTGATCGAAATCATGGAGGGTATCGCCGAGGCGGTCGATGAGCTGAACCAGAGCGCGGTACCGGAACAGGGCCTGACCCTAAAGCAGGTCTACAAGGAGACCGTTTACATCAACTCGGCGATCGAGCTGGTGCGCCAGAACATCTGGGTTGGCGGCACCCTGGCGGCGATCATCCTGCTGCTCTTTCTCCGCTCTCCCCGCGCCACCCTGGTCATTTCCATCGCCATTCCGGTCTCGGTGATCGGCGCCTTCGTGGCGATGGCGGCCCTCGGCCGCTCGATCAACGTAATCTCGCTCGCCGGCCTGGCGTTCGCCGTCGGCATGGTCGTGGACGCGGCGATCGTGGTGCTGGAGAACATCTTCCGCTTGCGCGAGAAGGGCCTCTCGGCCCGCGAGGCCGCCTACAAGGGTGCCAGCCAGGTGTGGGGCGCGGTGCTGGTCTCTGCGCTGACCACGGTGATGGTCTTCATTCCGATCCTGGTCATGGAGCTCGAGGTCGGCCAGATGTTCCGCGACATAGCGGTTGCGATCTCGGTCAGTGTGGTCCTGTCGCTGATCGTGTCGATCACGGTCATCCCTGCCCTCTCGCGCTATCTGCTCGGCGGCGGGACCAAAGGGGGGGCCAAGATTCGAAGGATCCGGCTGCCCGGCATTGACCACCTCGCTGCCGGCTTTTCGGCTGCGGTCATGGCCTTCGTCAACGCCATGCTACGCACCCGCACCCTGCCGATCCTGGTGGTCGCGGCGGTAACGGTGGTCGCGGTCGCCGGCACCTGGCGCTTCCTGCCCAAGCTCGAGTACCTGCCGGAAGGAAACCGCAACCTGGTTTTCGGCGTCATCATCCCGCCACCAGGCTACAACCTGGACACCATGACCGAGATCGCCGAGGAAATCGAAGCGGAGATAAAACCGCTCTGGAGAACCGTCTCGGGACCGGAGGCCGAGCCCGGCGGACCGCCCAAGATCGAGCGCTTCTTCTTCGTCGCCTCGCGCAGCAGCACCTTCCTCGGCGCCATTTCCGTCGAACCGCAGCGGGCCGGCGAGCTTATCCCGGTCTTGAGCGAGCCGGTGTTCCGCGAGCCGGGCACCTTCGGCTTCATCAACCAGCCGTCGATCTTCGGCCGCGGCATCGGCGGCGGCCGGAAGGTCGAACTGGACATTTCGGGGCCCGAACTAGAGACCATCCTTCAGGTGGCCGGGCGTGCCGCCGGCAAGGTGCTCCAGGTCATGCCCTTGGAGGAGGGCAACCAGTTTCGGCCCAAGCCCGGCCTCGAGCTGGGTGCGCCGGAGGTCCGGGTGATTCCCCACCGCTTGCGGCTGGCCGACAACGGCGTGACGGCGCGCGAGCTGGCGGAGACCGTCGACGCCTTCAACGACGGGCTGCGGATCGCCGAGGTGACCGTCGGCAACGACCGCCTGGACCTCATGCTCAAGGGACCGGATGACAACGTGACCGAGACCCAGGGCATCGCCAGCCTGCCGGTCGTGACCAGTGCCGGCAACATCATCCCCGTCTCCTCCCTCGCCGACGTTGTTTTGACCGCCGGCCCGACCGAGATACGCCACCGGGAGCGCTTCCGCACCGTCACCCTCGAGATTCGCCCGGCGCCGGGCGTCCCGCTCGAGCTGGCGATCGAGCGCCTGCGCGACGGGGTCGTCGCGCCCCTGCGCGAGGAAGGCCTGCCGCCGGGAATCCGGCTCGGACTCTCAGGTACCGCGGACAAGCTTCTGCAGACCTGGGAAGCCATGGTGATCGAACTGCTCCTGGCGCTGGCCATCGTCTACCTGGTCATGGCGGTCCTGTTCGAGAGCTTCATCTACCCCCTGATCATCATGCTCTCGGTCCCCCTCGCCGCGGCGGGCGGCGTCGCTGGCCTGGCGATCCTCAACCTCACAACCTTCCAGCCGCTCGACATGCTGACCCTGCTCGGTTTCGTGATCCTGATCGGCATCGTGGTCAACAACGCGATCCTGCTGGTGCACCAGACGATCCACCATGTCCGCGTCGACCACATGGTCCCGCAGGACGCGATCAAGGAGGCGACCCGCAACCGTATCCGGCCGATCTTCATGTCGACCTTGACCTCGGTCTTCGGCATGCTGCCCTTGGTGTTGTTCCCGGGCGCGGGCTCGGAGCTCTACAGAGGCCTCGGCTCGGTCGTTGTCGGCGGGCTTTCGCTCTCCGCCGTGCTGACGCTGCTGATCATCCCGCCCCTGCTGGCCGTGCTGGTCGGGCCGCTGGAGCGCCGGGTCAGGGCCGCCCAGGAACGGGAAGCCTCCCATCAGGCGCTGCCGGGCGAGTAGCCGCCAACAGGTCAGCCCGCCTTACGAATGTGGAAGATGTAGACCCCGTCCTCTTGCCGGGACTCGACCAGCTCGTGTCCCGTGGTCTCGCAGAAGGCGGTGAAGTCCTTGACCGAATCCGGGTCGGTGGCCTGCACTTCCAGCAGCCCGCCAACCTCGACGGTCTTCATCGCCCGCCGGGCCTTCAGCACCGGCAGCGGACATTTCAGCCCCCTGGCGTCGAGCAGCGCGGGTTCCATGGAGACCTTCCCCGTCGTGAGAACACGCGCGGGATTGAAGACCAGGGTGCCGGCCCGGTCAATGGCGGCTCGGTAAACGCCAGACCGAGGGGCCGGGTTTCATTGGCGCGCCCGCCGACGACGGCTAGAGTGACCTCCGGCGGAGCGGCCGGACGGCGGCGGAATTCTGGATTGGAAGTCATGCAGGACGAGGAGCTGCGGCACCTGAAGGAAATCGAGCGGCGGCTGCTGTGGCTGGCCTGCTGGACGATCCACAACGCCAATCACCTGCGGGACAAGGCCGACGGACTCAAGGTCGGCGGCCACCAGGCCTCCTGCGCCTCCATGGTCTCGATCATGACGGCGCTCTATTTCCGCACCCTGCGTTCCGAGGACCGGGTCGCGGTCAAGCCCCACGCCTCGCCGGTATTTCACGCCATCCAGTACCTCATGGGCAATCAGACCCGGGAGAAGCTGGAGAACTTCCGCGGCTACGGCGGCGCCCAGTCCTATCCGAGCCGGACCAAGGACATCGACGACGTAGATTTCTCGACCGGCTCGGTCGGTCTCGGCGTGGCGATCACGGCATTCGCCTCGATGATCCAGGACTATCTGGCTGCCAAGCCGTGGAGCGCCGAGCGCCCCCTGGGCCGGATGATCGCCCTGGTCGGCGACGCCGAACTGGACGAGGGCAACGTCTACGAGTGCCTGCACGAAGGCTGGAAGAACGAGCTGCGCAATACCTGGTGGATCATCGACTACAACCGCCAGAGCCTTGACGGCGTGGTGCGCGAGGGCCTCTGGCAGCGCATCGAGGCGATTTTCGGCGCCTTCGGCTGGGAGGTCGTGCGCCTTAAGTACGGCGCCCTGCAGCGGGCCGCGTTCGACGAGCCGGGTGGCGAGAAGCTGCGCGACTGGATCGACCGCTGCCCCAACCAGCTCTATTCGGCGCTGACCTTCCAGGGCGGCGCCGCCTGGCGCAAACGGCTGATGGACGAGATCGGCGACCAGGGCGCCGTCACCGCCCTGCTCGAGCGGCGAACCGACGACGAGCTCGCCCGCCTCATGACCAACCTGGGCGGGCAGTGCCTCGAGACGCTGGCGGCGGCCTTCGACGCGGTCGACCACGAGCGCCCGACCGCCTTCCTGGCCTACACCATCAAGGGCTGGGGCACGCCGCTGGCGGGCCACAAGGACAATCACGCCGGGATCATGAACCCGGCGCAGATGGACGCCTTCCGGGCCGCCATGGGCGTGCCCCAAGGCCAGGAGTGGGAGCCCTACGCCGGCGTCGGCGACCCGGCCGGCCTACGGCGCTTCCTGGGCAAGGCCCCCTTCTTCGCCGCCGGGCCGAGGCGCTACACGGCGGAGCGGATCCCGGTGCCGCCCTTCGAGGCGCTCGGGGACCGCGAGCTCTCGACCCAGGGAGGCTTCGGCAAGCTCCTGGACCAGTTGGCCAGATCGGACTGCGCGCTGGCCGACCGCACGGTCACGACCTCGCCCGACGTGACGGTCTCGACCAACCTCGGCGCCTGGGTCAACCGCCGCGGCCTCTTCGCCCGCGACGAGCTCGCCGACACCTTCCGCGAGGAGCGGATTCCCTCGGCGCAGAAGTGGCGTTTCGCCGGCTCGGGCCAGCACCTTGAACTCGGCATCGCCGAAATGAACCTCTTCCTGCTGCTCGGCGCCGCCGGTCTGTCCCATTCGCTGTTCGGCGAGCGCCTGATCCCGATCGGGACGGTCTACGACCCCTTCGTCGCCCGCGGCCTCGATGCCCTCAACTACGCCTGCTACCAGGACGCCCGCTTCCTGATCGCGGGCACGCCCTCGGGCGTGACCCTGGCGCCCGAGGGCGGCGCCCACCAATCGATCGGCGCACCGCTGATCGGCATGAGCCAGGACGGCCTGGCAGCCTTCGAGCCGGCCTACCTGGACGAGCTGGCGGTGGTCCTGGAATGGGCCTTCGACTACCTGCAGCGCGACGCCGAAGGCGACCCCGACGAGCGGACCTGGCTGCGCGACGAGACCGGCGGGTCGGTCTATCTCCGCCTGAGCACGCGAAACCTGGAACAGCCCGGGCAGCGCCGCGACGACAGTTTTCGGCAGGGCACGATCGACGGCGCCTACTGGTGGAAGGAGCCGGGGCCGAACTGCGACGTGGTGATCGCCTATCAGGGCTGCGTCGCGCCGGAGGCGATCGCGGCGGCCGGGCGCATTGCAGAGATCCGCCGCGACGTCGGGGTCCTCGCGGTGACCTCGGCAGACCGCCTAAACGCCGGTTGGACGGCGGCGCAGCGGGCGCGGCGGCGCGGCCACGAGAGCGCCGCCAGTCACGTCGAGCGCCTGTTCGCGCCGCTGCCGGCCCACTGCCGGATCGTCACGGTGATCGACGGCCACCCGGCCACGCTGGCTTGGCTCGGCGCGGTCGCCGGGCACGTCACCGTACCGCTCGGCGTCGAGCACTTCGGCCAGACCGGCCAGATCGGCGACCTCTACGCCCACTTCGGGATCGATGCCGAATCGATCGCCTACGCGGCCTGCAACCTCAGCCCCGGCCGGAAAGCGGTCCCGCTGAGGCTGTTCTCCTGACCAAAGTCAGGTGTCTTCCCCGTCCAGAGCGCGGGAGGGAACGGCGCTCGATATGCGCTGAAAGCGCGGCAGGTCGTCGTCGATCTTCAGCCAGGGAAGTTGGCTTTCCGTCCAGACATGATCCTGCGGCCGGACGCCCTCGGGTCGGTCGAGACTTCCCAGGGTTACCTGCACCCGGTCGTCGAGCACCGTCTCGTGCATCGTGAGGGTGCTGCCGCAGCGCCGGCAGAAGCCGCGACCGGCCTCGGCGGAGGACTGGTAGCGGGTCGGCTCGCCCTGGGTCCAGGCAAACGCGGCGATTGGGAAGTGGACGTGGGTGAGGAAGGCCGCGCCGGACTCGCGCCGGCACATGCCGCAGTGGCAGTGCACGGCCCGAATGGGTTCGGCGGTAGCGCGGTAGCGTACGGCGCCGCAGAGGCAACCGCCCGTCCAATCCAAGGCCCTCTCCTCCACGCGGCGATTGAGGCTTGAGACTAGCATCGCGGATCGGCGGGCCGCCAGTGCCACGCAGGCCCCCGATCAGGGCGTAGCGCGAAGAAGCGCCCCATCGGATCTACACCTTGGCCGGGACAGGGAAAGCCGTCGGAAAGCGAGGGGCCCGGCGTTCGAACGCCGGGCCCCGTCCTGCAGTCTAGGCCCATTCAAGCCGTTGGAAGCAATAGCCTCTTGAAAAATCTGGCGGCGGCGATGCCTTTAGTGGGTTGCAATCTCGGTTGATTTTTGCAATTCTCAGGATTAGTCTTAAACATCTAGATTTTTGTTTCAGGCTTAGATACAGAAAAATGGCGAAACGATCAAGCGTTGTCATGCAGGGTGAAGCCAACGCGTCCTCCGCGCCACACCCGATCGATATCCATGTGGGAAGCCGCCTGCGCCTCAGGCGCCTCGCGGTCGGTCTCAGTCAGGAGCGTCTGGCGAAGTCCATCGGGATCACATTTCAGCAGATCCAGAAGTACGAGCGGGGCACCAACCGGATCGTCGCGAGCCGGCTGCACGACCTCGCCCGGGTCCTCAACGTACCGGTCGGCTACTTCTTCTCCGAAATGGACGAGAGCGAACTGCCGGACTCGGCGCCCACGGCCCGCGAGGAGGCCGTGGTCATGTCCCCCGACCTGATGGCGGAGAAGGAGACGCTGGACCTGATCCGCTGCTATTACAACATCCCCAACCCGAGGATTCGCAAGCGCGTTTTCGATCTGGTAAAGTCGGTAAGCAAGGCAATCCACTAGCTTCCGGCGAGCTTGCCCCCATGGCACGAAAGATATCGAGGTGGCCTGCGGCCGCCCTCTCGGCGTGCCTCCCATGCCGGCCTGCCGCCTGGGCCGAGTGAGCCGGTTTGCCGCCGTGAATCCGGGCCGCTTCGAGATCGACCCCGACACCCTCGCGGCCGCTCTGAACAGGCTGATACTCGAGGACGCGGTCAGCCTGCCGCTGCTGGGGCCGGAAGACCGTGCAACCCTGCTCGAGGCCGCCGAGGCCCTGCCCTACCGCCGCGCCACGCCGACGATCGGCGAGGGCGACAAACAGGTGACACAGGACTTCGAGCTCACGGTCGCCTTTCAGCCGGGCGACGTCTTTCATCAATTGGCCGAGGCGCTGGAACAGCTGACGGCGGCGGCCCTGACCCGCGCCGCGACATCCTTGCTGCCCACGGCGCCGAGCTTCAACGACCTGATCGTCCAGCGCTACACGCCGGGCTCCCGAGGCATTACGCCGCATCGCGACCACATTTGCTACACCGGCATCGTGGCCCTGGTGACCCTGTGCGGGCGGGCGAAGTTCTTCCTCTGTCCGGATCGCAGCGGCCGGAATGCGCGGGAACTGCCGATGCCGCCGGGCGGCCTGATCCTTATGCGCGCGCCGGGATTTGCCGGCCTCAAGGACCGGCCCTTTCACATGCTGTCCCATGTCGAGGAGACCAGAATCGGCGTCGGCATTCGCCACGACACCCGGAAAGCAGAGACCGGGAAAGAGAGCTAGCGCCGGCCCGCCTTCCCCGGCCGCCAGGCATGCAGCATCTGGTTGCCCCCCTTCTGGAACTCGTAGCCGACCCGGCGCAGTTCCGAGGACCACCCCAGCTCCGACAAGACCCTGCCGACCGCCGGCAGGTGGCGCGAAGGCACGCCCTGCAGATCAAGAATCGGAAAAATCCGCAGCTCGCGCGCCACCCGGCAGAGCTCGCCCACCGCCGCCTTGTGAAAGCTGCCGTCGAACTGGGCGCTGTAGAGCAGCAGGAAGTGGGAGCAGAGGGCCAAATCGAAGGCCCCGTCGGCAAAGGGAAGGCGCGGCAAGGCGGTGGCAACATAGCGGCCGGCCTCGACCCCGTCCCCGAAGTCCTCCAGGAAGTGCTTCATGGTGGTTAGCCGGGTCGCCTCCAGGCCCTCGGGCGAGCGGTAACTGTCCCAGACGAAGCGTCGGGCCGAGGCCCGGAGGCTTTCCATCACCAGGGCGCGGCTCGCCTCAATCTGCGCCGCGATTTCGTCCTTGGTCGCGCTGTAGACCGGGTCCGCGGCAACCACCCGAAAGCCGCGGTCGGCCATCTCCACCGCGAAGGAGGAGGGGCCGGCGGCACAGTCCAGCACGGCGATGCCTAGCCTGAGCTCGGCCAGGTCGAAGAACGCCGTATACTCGGCACGGTTGCGTCCCCAGGGTAGGATACCGGTCAGGTGGAAGCCTCCGCGGTCGCCACCAGGCTCGGTTCCGTCCACGATCGTTGGTAGTTTGGTCATACTCCCTAGCTATATCCCAACGCTCCGGGGCTGGCGATACAGAGGGCTGGGCCGGGGGCGTCGGCGATGCTAGGACAGATTCATGCGGACCGATGATTTCGATTTCGAGCTGCCGCGCGAGTTCATCGCCCAGCATCCCGCCACCCCGCGCGACTCGTCCCGCCTTCTCGAGGTCACGGCGGAGGGCCTGAACGACCGGGTCTTCCGCGATCTGCCGAGCCTGCTGTCTCCGGGCGACGTGATGGTGTTCAACGACACCCGGGTTCTGCCGACCCGACTGACCGGCCGGCGCGGCGAAGCCACGATCGAGGTTACGCTGCACAAGTCGATCGGCCGGCGGCGCTGGCGGGCCTTCGCGCGGCCGGCCAAGCGGCTCAAGCCTGGCGACTGGATCACCTTCGCGCCGGAGTTCTCGGCCAAGGTCGCGGAGAAGCGGGACGAGGGCGAGGTGGTGCTGATCTTCGCCTCGGCGCCGACCGCCTTCCGCGACGCCCTCGACCAGCACGGCGCCATGCCGTTGCCGCCCTATATCCGGCGCGACGAGGGGCCGGACCCGCGCGACCGGGAGGACTACCAGACCGTCTACGCCGCCGAGGACGGCGCGGTGGCCGCGCCGACCGCCGGACTCCACTTCACCAACGAGCTGCTGAACCGGCTCGGCGATGCCGGGATCGCGCGCCATCGGGTCACGCTTCATGTCGGGGCCGGCACTTTTCTCCCGGTGAAGACCGAGCTCGCCGAGCAGCATCCGATCCACACCGAGGCCGGGCGGATCACCGCCGAGACCGCGGAGGCCATCGAGCGCGCCCGGCGCGCCGGGGGGCGCGTCGTCGCGGTCGGCACCACCAGCCTGCGGCTGCTCGAGAGCGCGGCGGACGATCGGGGACGGCTGCGGCCCTTCGAGGGCGAGACGGGGCTCTTCATCCTGCCCGGGTACCGTTTCAAGGTGGTCGACCTGCTGATCACCAACTTCCACCTGCCCCGCTCCACGCTGTTCATGCTGGTTTCGGCCTTTTCCGGGATCGAGCGGATGCGCAGCGCCTACGAGCACGCCAAGGCGGCAGGCTACCGCTTCTACTCCTTCGGCGACGCCTGCCTGCTGCACCGCGGCGAGCCGGACGAGGCCGTTCGGAGGACGCCCCGTGC
>JAAUYK010022127.1_pt1 | contig 12866 bp, 13 predicted proteins | sample 7278021 | NCBI WGS metagenome assembly JAAUYK01 (sample SAMN14350223, study PRJNA611818) | marine sediment metagenome | isolation source: surface marine sediment (1.8m) | place: French Polynesia: Moorea | collected 2018-08
CGCCCGCATTCCAATCGGCTGCCATCCGTGCAGCTTCCTTCTATTTTATGACAGTTTCTTTTTTGGGGCGCGGCCGCCGCCGCCGCCGCCGCCGCCGCTCGACCGTCGTGACGAAATCCCGGTAGGCCGTCCGACCGTCCGTCCCCCACGCGGTTGGTACTTCCGGTCGATCCGTCCTTCCGTCCGGCATACTACACGCGTTGACATACCAAATAGATACCGACTACTAGCCTGTCGCTACTCGCCATGCAACCAACCTACCAGTCTCCCGTTCTTTCTCTTTGTCTATATAGCTAAGGCCGGTCTGCTTGTTACGCGAAGCAGCTCGATCGACGCAACGCAACTCGTCGTTTGAAAAGAATTCGAAGAGAAGAGATAAAGATTTTCCCTTCCCTCCCTCCTTCCTTCCTTCCTTCCTTCCTTCCTTCCTTCACGACTCGATCCCTTCGTTTCTGTCTGCGTTTGTCCAGCGTAGCTTGGCCAACTTTCCTCTTATCTGCGTATGCGAAACGAGGCGGAAGAAATTGCGAGCAGCAGATAGAAGGGGAAATTGCCTAAAGTGGGAGAGAGCGCAGCGCTGTCACGATCGATGCGCTGGCCCAACAGGTTTTAGAACTGCATGGTGTAAGCTTCCTCCTAACTATACTGCTTTTGTACGTTTAGGTCTCAGGTGCAATTGCGCAAATTTGCCATTTTTCAACGTTTCTACCTCCAAACTCCGATCGGTTTCCACCTCTGTCTGGCAGCTTCCTATACGCGTACACCTAGCTACGTGCGAAGCCAGCAGCAATCTGGCTAACACTTGATCATCATCAAGGTTTTGGCAATTTAATTCACTTCATCTTTCACGCTCCCTCGATCCTCCTTTCCTTTCCCTTCGCCGACATGGATACGAAGACGTTCGTCCGTCCGACTAACGGGTGCAATGCAACCTAGAATTAAAGCTGCGACCATCAATCTTCCGAGAGCTTAATTTCATGGGGAGATCTTTTGCGCGGCGGCTACACATTCGTCTACTGCAGTATAGAGTGTGTAGTGTGATTACAGGATCCGCGCCGCTATTAGTAACCAAGAGGGGAAACTATTTTACCACTTCTATTTGCGTGACGATTTCAGACCGATACCAGAATACGCGTCTTTAGGTCTTCTCCGATCCAGATTCTCGATCCTTCCAAATACGGACACTTCCGACGATCAAGCTCGATCCCCTTAAAGCTATCCCGTCAGCCAGGAGGAAAAACTTGACCACGCCTTCAGTGCGTGCGTGCGTCCAAGCCGGCTAATTTCTCTCGCTCTCTATCTATCTCTTCTCTTTGCTGTCTAGCTGCTGGCCGACCGACTGGCCGCAATCCGGACGGACGGTTGAATCCGTCCGACCAGACGTCGTCCGTCGTCTAGGGCCTGTTTGTCGTACGTCGTCTTCGCTCCTCCGCCCGCCCTCGATCCAAGAATGTCTACCTCGCTCGTCCGCCGGAGAAATCAGCGCCGGCAGCGATTTAGCGAGGATCGTGAGCAATTTTTCCACAGTTTCTATGACGCCAATTACTGCGGGCGGGAGCCGACCGACAGACCAGCCTGGCTAGCCACTTTTCATTGCGCCCCCAGTGATTCGTCGCCGGTCGGTCGTTCGTTCCCATGCACGTGTGATACGGAGCCAGCCGGCCATTTGAATGCCTAAGGAAAAAAACTGGAAGAAGCTTCCCGCCGTCTGTCTGTCTGTCTGTCTGTCTGTCTGTCTGTCTGTCCATCCGTCGCCCCCAGCTGGTACAATTGCTTGTCTTCCGCCATGATAAGTTTCCACTTCAGGCTGAGTTTCTTCCTTCCCATGACTAGCTACGTACATCTAGTACACGTAGGTGTTACAGCCAACCTGCTGTGTTAATAGCCGAGAGTGAGAGAGAAAGAGCCTTCCTTACGGTTCCCCTACTGTGCATATTAAGTCTGGCCTGAATACTGCTACGGCGAGGTGCTAAGACATCGGGCCGGAGGAGAGAAACCACCGCGTCACCGCAGGAGTTGCACGCAATGCAGGCAGCGCGAATCTTCAATGGAACGGCCTGCCGACCGACCAATCGCGGCAGCTAAAGCGCCGAAAACCGCTTCCGGTCATCGTTCCTAGCTATAGCTTCCTCTCCCTCCCCGTATACCGGGCTCGCCAAATTGCATGCGAGTGACGAAGCAGCTCGCCGACCGCAGCCAACGGCGGGAAAATGGAAGGAGAAGAAAAAGAGCCAAAAAAAGCGGCTATATGTATAGTTGATGGAAACGTAATCTGCAAAGTACGGAAGTGCTCAAGCCAAGGGACGTAGTATAACAAGCTAAGACGCGTGTAGGTAACCTAAAGGTTTTTTTTGCGTTTCGCAATGATGGCCCTGCCCGAGTTCTCCCAAGCGAATCGTAAAGAGTAATTGCGTTATTAATCCAGCCGTCTCGGGCGCGGAATTAAGTCGGCCTGATCAACTGAGGGTAACCCGACACCAAATTCCGGGATCTACGCGTACAGTACACCGAAGTGCGGACAAAAGAGGGCGAAAAATATGAATGTTTTCCATCTTTTCGTTCATGCGCTTTTTGCCATATCGCCATCCCGATCGACGCAATAGTTTTAATCGTCGGACAGATTTCCACGCCGGGAGCGTGCCGGTAACGACAAAGAGAGGCAGAAGAGCTAGTCGGTCGCCCCGAGGCCATACGAATGAAGGAAGGACGGAGAAATGAAACGGAATTGTGAGTCACGATTGGACCTCCTTCTCCTTGTCCCGACCAGCCGGCGGCCATTTCTCCCAGGAAGGGACAAAGCTTTGTCATTGGCGGTCACCGCAATACGACGGAGGACAAATATTCGGCTAGCTAGCTTGCTGATTTTGTTGCCGATGGCGATGGAGTGTTTAGGGTTTTGGGCACCATGGCTGGAGGTCGACGGGTGGCTAGGCCTTTCGATCAGCACAGCGGCGACCTCCAACGATCCTCGATTGGTCGTCCGACCGACCGATCGATGGGCAGCTCCATCGATCTATTTTTCGCCGCGTCGTCCGTCCGTCCATCGCGGCTGGTCTGCCGACCCATTTGTGCTTCCCGTTGTGGCCGGAGGGAGGGAAACAGAAAAATTGGCCGAGGACAGACAGAGCGCGTCCTTTCCACTGGTGCCAAATACGATTGATAGACCGACCGACCGACGGACCCGAGAGGTCATCAGGCTTTGCGCCAAACGCGATCAACGGCAGGAAGGAAGGTGACCACTCGAGACTTACCGCGCCGGCCCCAACGTAGCGGAAATTTGCCCTGCAATACATGTAAATTCATTGATGTCGAGCTCATGGATGTTCGCGCCCGGCCATCACTTCGTGTAATTAATCAACCCTCAACACCATGTCTTCGATCGTTCTTTTGATGCGCATGATGCTTCAAAGCCTTCCCTGAGTAGCCAGTATAGCTAGGTCGATAACGCGACTCAATTTCTCTTCGGACGCGACGGAAGTATTGACGCGCGCGCGCGCGCGCAGTGAGTCAGGAGGACTGCATGACAGCATAAATATTAATATTATCTACACAGCTGCAAGGACAAGAGTCCTATGTATATAAGTCGACCTGATAATTGTGCTTTTATCGCAGGTTCATTCTTTCGCTCGCCGTAGAATTGGACATTTTTAATGATATGACTCCTACCCAGCTCGCCTCCCCATTTTATCTGCCTTGTCCGCGTCCGCGTCCGTCCGTAAGACAGAGAGCTAGACCGATGGAGTGGATTGAGGCAGCTAGCCAGCCAGGCATGGGGAGGGCGCACCTTGATCAGTCCGACCGACGCCCTTCCGCCCGCCCGCTCAGCCGCTCGTCTGACTGTCTGTCTGGCCGAACGCGGACGGCCGGACCCTACTTTCACCGCTCCGAGGGAGGTAGACGAGCGAGCGAGCGAGGGGCACCAAGATCGAAGGGCGGCGAACCCAAAGCAAAAGGGCAACTGACTCTGACTGTGCGTACTCCGGGTCCGGGAATGGTATGGAAGGAAGGAGGGAGTTACGATCGAGGAAGACCACGGACGGACGAAGACAAAATGGGGCGAGGGCAATAAATCGTGTGCTCGCTCGATCACTGAGTCCAGATCGATGGAACAAGAAATCGGACCACACGTACGAACGCGAACGAGGACGCAATGGACGTCTCGAACCAGCCCGCTCGTAATTATAAAGCCAACGAACATACCTATATTGGTAGATTTGAGAGTTTAGAAAATATAGTAAACTTACATTTGTTTACAGGCTAAATTCCGAAAACCTAATTTATTGATCTCGGCCTAATAAAATTCGGCAGATCTGCATTTGGCCTGGTAGTTTATTTTGACGCCGGTAGCCCGTTAATTCCGTTTCGGTAAATAACTAAGTAAAAGATAAAGAATTAGAATTCGTTCAATAACGAGCAAAAAAGTTCTCGAGCCAACAGCCCAACACCAAGCTAAATTGAATAGAACGCTGCAAAATTTCACCATGCCGCCATCGACTAAATTCAGGCTCCATCACTGCCTGGTCGTCGGGGTTCTTCTACTTTTTCGCGGCGTCTTCAATCTTGGAGCCGAAGGGGAGGAGGAGGAGGATGTGGCCGACAACGCTCACCTTAAGAAAGCCGTCGTCCCGGTTCTCGTCGCGCTCGTACTCGCTATAGTGATTAATTACTGATTGCTGACACCAGAATATTCTGTCCGGCCAAATCAGACCCTTACCAGAGAATTGAAGCACTAACCAAGCTCATCGATTGGAAACGTATTAAAGACGGGAAGTTTCTGCGTCCCTGATCAGACCCTGCCTGCATCCTGTTGATTGGTCCATTCAGAGTGAAATGAAAGTGAAGTTGCAATCGCCTGGCCACGATCGATAGATAGATACGAGCTACGGGAAGTCGGTGCGAGCGCCCGCGACCGGTCGCCGATCCCCGCCGCCACTTTACTCCTACTACCTGATCACGAAATGTCATCATGAAAAGGATGAGGCTACAAGATCAAGACAGGGAAAGGAAAGGAAGACCTGCCCAGGTTTGGCAAAGGCAAGAGAGCTAGGAGAAATTCCTCCTTGCAAGCTGCAGCCAACGGAACGGAAAGGTCCACCGCCAGCTCGATCTTACGTGCGACATATTCTACCTGCTCTGCTCTGTTTGACCCTGACTGCGATCTGCGTAAATCCTGCGTATCACCGCCGCCGTGTCGCGTACGTCGCGTCGCGTCGAGTCGCGGGCGGGGGGGGGGGGGGGACCGTTCGACCGACCGACCGACCGATCCGATCTCAGTCACGGGCAGGCCGGCACCGTTCTTTCCCTCTCCCTCACTGCCTCGCGATTAGACCATACGCGGCGGACAGGATATATTATTAGTCAGAAATTTTACATTGCATGTGCCTATGGCTAACATACGAGTCACAATAAATACGCGTATTTATGTAGTCACAATTATGCACGCGGGGAATATATGCTCGAACACAAAAGCTATCTTTGGATGGCATGGGCATCCTTTTACATATGGATGGAGGCCGCGCCAAAGGTCTAAAAGAGAACGTGGTGGCTTGGTCGGCTGGCCGCGCGGCCAGTCAGTCGGGGCCCTGGAAAAATGAACGAGCGAGCGCCCAGTCGACCAAGTCAAAGAATGTGAGGAATGCGGCGTTACGTGGTGAAAATATTCGATGCAGTCGAGTCCGCTGCCGCTCTCGTGACCGCTGACCGACCGAACCGGCCAGCCGGTAACGGGAGACATGCAGCTGGCCGGGCGGACGACGCGACGGAGATGTAGAGGCGGATAGGGGCCACTCGCTCCATCTGGACGGTCGATCGGCTAGCTGCATGGGGCTCGCATAACTTACGCTCGGAGACTGTTAAGCAGCTATCGAGATTCTAAGGAAGGGAGGGCGAGAGGGGGTGCATGGGAGGGATGGCGGATGGCTGAGCCGGATTAGAGCTTATTTGCATGACTGACACTCAGGTCATATCCGCAGGCGCAAAGTTAGGGCAGAGTTAAATAAATAAACTGGACGCGAAGTCTGACCATGTCTCGTGTGACAGGTTGCAAAAAGTGCGGAATAGGTATGCACAATAAATACGAGAAGTACTCTCGTTGCATGTCTGGCTGCCATAAATGGACCGAGCGCGCTCGCCCAGCTCGTTGGAATATCGCACCATTGGCCGCGGCCGGCCGGATTGAACTCCTGCTGCATGGGTCAGTTGCGCAAGACCGATTCGAGCGCTAGCTAGGGTAGTGGGGCCAACGGCGACGGAAGGAAGTCCATTGGCTTGAGCTCGCATAATTTCAGCGTGTACTTCTGTTAAGAGTCGGGAGGATAAATTGCACTGGCTTGTGATGCGCACCACGGAAAACCGGATTAATTCATTACGGGCAAATCATCCAACCCGCAGTGCAATAAATGAACTTCTCCCCTTCGGCGCCCATTTGGGCCCGCGGACCGTTACGTACTACTTACCTTACCTCCATCGCTCGGACGGACACCAGTGCGAAATGGACATTCATCTCTGTCCGCCCGTCCGCGTCCGCGTCAGCGCTGATGTCTGTCTGGGTTGCCGGCGGGAAAATTGCGCAATGCTAATTGGTTGCTGGCCGCGTGGCTGCTTGGTGGGTAGGATAAAAGATCTCTGCATGGCTGCCCAGTGCTCGAACTGTCGGTCGGTCGGTCCGTTGGTCCGTTCTCCTCTTTTGACCGTCAAAAAAGCGGCATGCAGCCTTCGTTTTCCCATCTCGATCTCGTCCGCCACTGGACGCCGACGCTCGAAGCAGCTAGTTGTCCGTGGCGGAGGCAGATAACATCATGACATTTCCGTTCCGAAGTTGTAAATGCAAAGAGCCTGTTCCATTCTGTTCTGGGGTAGGGGGAAAACCAATTTACGGCTAGCTGTAGGCGTCTTGATTTCGCAAGGAACTTTTGTGCGGTCGCTCGGTCTGACCGGACCGTTACTGCCATTGAAGAAAGCTTGCATGGTGCCCAACCCCAACTTAATGGGATCTCATACGTGCATGGTTGTAGTAATTCTGGCCGACCGTCCTTAAGGGGCAATGTCGCTTGTGATTAATTAATACAACGCTTTTACGTATACCAGACGGTCTCAAATTCCACGTAACATTTAGTATACACATATATGTATTACGTATAATATTTGTTCATCTCATAAGGTAGCAAAGTCCAGAGGGCCACCCAACATGGATGGCAATATGTGTACATATGTACGTAGTCGTACTATTGTAGTACGAAGTAAGACAAAATGGCATTCAAGCCAGGCTGGTTTTTCCTAACTGTAGGTATAATAGATACAAAAGACAGAGGGTGTAACAACGGGATATGGTTAATTATTCTTGTTTGCATTGGCCTTATCCTTTTCTTTGCTCTGAGGTATATCTTGGCCACCATTCAGGAATTTGGCATCCAGTTTAGGTTTGATGGAGTCCCACAGGAATGCTTCGTTTTGAGGAGCTGCGTATGAAACAGAGGATTTAATTCGTGACCTGATAATCGAGCGCAAATTAGTGTCCGCTTACCAATGACTGACAGCAGTGTGGAGATCGCAGTTTCTGTGGCGTTGGTGGCATCCTCCAGTACGGATTGGGAGCAGGACTCGATTGAGGTAATGGAGAACCCGATCGGCTTGTAGCTGGGGTTGATCGCCTGCAGGGCGTCGTTCAGCCGGCTGATCTTAGTGAAGATGTTTTCGCCGCTGTTTTGAACCGGCGGTGAGGTGCTCGAAGAGGGGACGGGGGTCGTCGGAGACGCCTGCTGTTGATACTGGTCCGGAGGTCGGACGTCGCCGTTGCCCGCCTCGACGGCGGCGGCGACGGCGACGGGAGCGTAGACCTGCAGGGGCAACCGGGAGCCTGACGAGGAGGCAGCCGACGACAGAGGTTGTACTGATAAAAGAATTAGGAGAGCCAGCATCCTCAGCATTAAAAAAAGTTTCACACCTTTGATCGCATGCAGTTGAGCTCTGGGGACGGGCTGAATCGTGACTTTGGCCTCGTCCTCGTTGGAATGGGAACTCTCGGTCTTAAGGGGGCAGAACGAAGGCGAGTACGATCCAAGCCTCTCCGGGATGGAGACGCCTGGGGACTCAATGGGCACATCCGAGGGGCCTATGACCTGGCTGTTGCTGAAATCGACACCCTTCAAGTGCTTCTCTTTGCAGTGGCTGCAGACCAGGAGGCCGATTGGAAGAATCTTCCCCGTTGTCGTGTAATTTTCCAGAGACATCCTGAAACACGCAATTTATGCTAGAGGATTTCTAAGCATAGGCAGCTCGTTCGGATCGGACCTGTACGTAATCGTCATCATGATGGATTGAGGCGAGTTTGCCCGCTTTGTCCTCTTCTTGTTGCACATCGAACAAGTCTGCATGATGGACGTGTGGACGAGATCGTAGCGATGCCGCTCGCAAATGAAGGTCGGCACCTGAAAAGCAATTTACAACTTGTTAAATAGGTACAGACAGTGTGTGTGCCGGTGGTACATGACTTACCTCGTCGGCCTGCCAGAAGGGGATCCTGAGTCTGCTCTTGATAATTGCTCGCTCCATGGCCGCCTTGCCCGAATCCCGTGCCACGTTCCGCGAGACCAGCTCCAAGTAACTGGTGAGCTTGTTCAGGTTGAGCAGCTCTCCGGAGCACCCGGCGTTGCCGTGCGCGGCCGCGATGCACGCCATAGTCGGGTCCACACCCTCATCCTCCGGCTCGTCTCGAACGACCGAGACAGATTTAGGAGCGGAGACCGGATCACATTCGACGATTTGAACTTCTGGTTCGCATTTAATAACGACGCCCTCGTGGTCATCCGGCGCGCTAGACAACGAAGCGGACCTGACGGGCGCAGCGGCGTTCAGCGGCAGAGCGGCAGCGGCCGGGTTCGGAGTCGGCGGCGTCCGGCGCGGAGGAGCGGCCAGCAAGATGATCTGCTTGGCCGCTGATGCGATCGGACCCTGCATGGCGGCCGCCGATGCCCCTGCCGGTCGCGTCGTCGGAACGATCTTGACCAAGTTGAGCGGGAGCGACGAGGCGTTGGCGTGGGGCAAGACGGAGGTGGTGGCGGGTGGGCTGCCCGCGCCGGCGCTAAGTGACTGGATGATCGTGTCGTTGATGGCGTCCAGCGCAGTCTTCTTCGGCTGCTGAGGTGTGGTAGGAGTCCTCAGAGGCGCCAACAGCTTTGAGACGGGCGTCACGGACAGTTCGGATCGACCGGGGATCGCGATTATTTGCGGAGGAGCCGACGTGGGGACAACTTGCTGCGGCGGCGACGACGACGTGCTCGGCATAGACAAGTGCTGTTGTTGCTGTTGTGGCGGCGGCTGATAATCCATCGAGGACTCGTCTACCGGCAGGGAGCCGGGAACCAGTAAATCTATGTTCTGAGTCCTGTGCGTTTTTGACGTCGCGATGAGAGCCCTGTTGCTCAGGTTCGAGATGTCCTCGCAGTCCGAGTTTGTCTTCTTCACCTTGGCCACCGTCTCGTGACACTTGCAGTCTTTGGATTGGATCCTCTTAACTCCATCTTTGAGCACGACGCAAATTTTCTCCAGCTTCGAGATCCGCTGCCTCAAGACCTTGTTCGACATGTGCAGGTTGTGGGCCTGGTGCTCCTGAGTCTCTGCCTTAAGACGCCGTTTCAGTCGACAACGTTTGCTGGCCTCGTTGTTGCGCTCGCGCATTCGCTAAAAATTACAGACCGTCAATGACGACATATATATAATGACTGAGATAGGTATGGCCCTACCTGATAGTACGACATTGATCCCTTAAAGTTGTCCCGTCCATTTTTCGTCTGAGGTACCTTTGTTGACGAGGAAGTGGCCCCCGCATAATCCATCGCGTCGCTGCTGTTGGAAAAGCGGCGCCCATTCGGTGACGAGGAGAACGAATTGGATCGCTGTAAAAATGACATAAAATTTCACTTTGCCAAGTTCCTTTCCTTGAAGGCACGTGCTCGTAAAGTCGCTAACTCTCAACACGTACCTCTCTTGATTGGGGGCTCAGTATAGGCTCTCTTCCCAACATGAGAAGGCTCTCGATGGCGTCGTTGGCATTGCTCTCCTCCACTATCGACTTAATCCTCTTGACAGCGGCAGCTTCATTGGTGTTCGCAGAAGCCGCAGAGGCCGCGCCGCCATCATAGCTGATGGACTTCCGGAAGATGCCGAACCCTTGTGGCCGCGAGATCGAAGTGGCGGCCTCGGACTGTACCCGTGTGAGCGATAGCGGGCTGGCATCGTCGGCCTCCTCAGTCTTGATGTCCACAGCCATGGGCTCGTCGACGATCTCTAACTTGGGTTCGCCGTCGTCCGACTCGGTGTCCATGGATGCGCTGGCGACGAGCGAGAGCGCCGCAGAGGAAGACGTTGGAGTGGAGGTCGGGGCCGGCGCGGCCTTCGCACCCGTGACGACGCTCATCTGAAACAGTCAGTGTCACATTTACCCTCGGCAGTCGACACGAACATGCAATGGCGAGGTGTATATATGCTAATATAGGCCTCTACTAGTATGTACGTGTACTATGTGCGAATCTGCTGTGCGTATTGCGACACGCGACCTTGATTTTGCGCAATGCTGCAATCGGCTCCGAGCTGTACTAATGTCATGACGACAACTGATTAAGGTGTAAAATGACGGTTGCATTGTATCATTTCTCAACCTGAGAATAGAGTCAATTCATTCAAATGACCCGGTTTCCAGTTACCTGTCTTATTTACGTTGCGAGATCATTCTAGTATGTATTGCTTGCGTATCTCCGTAGTTACTAGAGGCCAAGAAAGCAGGGAGGCCGGCAGCTAGCGCAAAGCGAGCGGAAGACCTGAATCGTTATCAAAGCTTAGGAGGCGTTCTACGTACAATCAACTGCTACGAACGCGCACGCACGTACGCAAGTCACACCTGACACGCGTGCGGCGTGGTGGCGGCGGCGCATTGCACATGTGACCTCCTGACCAATAGCGGCGGCCCCGAGACCTTCATCCTCCTATTTCTCCTCTCTGGCGGCCGATCGACCTACCACGCAACCCGACCGACCGACCAACTTGCGACGCTCGCTACCTCGCTCCCTTGCCTAGAAACACATGTCCGCGCAACCGTCGGTCGGTCCTGTCTGCCACGCGCAATGCCAAGCCAAAGTCACAGCCAGCAGCGCACTCAGAAACTTGCGCCAGAGGCACTGTACGTAACTCCAAGATGTGGAGCTACTGGGCTCCGAGGGGAGGCTCAGATTTTTGTGCGCGCCGTCGACTTCGAAGAGATTTTACGAAAAAGGCGCAATTCCGGCGCTGATCAAGTTCAATTCCTCTTCATCTCTATCCTACCTGCCGCGGAGTACAGCAGAGCAATGTCTCATTATTGCATAAGAGGTTACCTTGGCACGTCGCGCCGCTCGCTCGCAGAGCGCTCGTCAGTGCATAAGACCGACCGACCGACCGCTCGCCGGGAGACTGCTTGGTGGATGGACGTGGCCGGCCATCGGTCGGAGGGTGGACGAGGGTGGCCGCGACCTAGCAGCCCCTAGACCCAGCTAACATGCGTCTCATACATGTGATCTGTCCGAGTTTCGTACCCTTTCTTACGCGTGTATGTATGCCAACCCCTTCAAAACTTGTACACACCGCGTCAAAGCACTTGCCCGCCTCACCTACTGACGAGAAAGGACAGCAGGCATCATGTTGCGCGTGCGTTCGTTCGCTCGTGTGTGCTTCCCTTCCCTAGCTCGCTCACTCGATGGCGCGCTCACTGCTATGCTGGCTGGACAGATTAAAGTTGGACCTTAGCCCAAGTTACGTGAGCAAGCAATGCCAGCCGTAATCTACTCGACAGGGGGAGCGGAGTGCGAGATAGAAGCTTATGCGTACGAGCATGTACTGTTCATGGACTCTCGCAACTGCAAGTATCGTGTCTAGTATGTAAATACTACGTTCACGTAGTACATACGGCAAATGCTACACTAGCGACGTCGGCCAGTGATACTGGTTCCAAGATGTTTCGTCGTCCGATCCGTACGTCCACTATATCGACCCGTCCTAGCTAGCAAACTTGTGCGATCAAACGAGCAGAGAGCAGTGACCATTTTTCAAGACTTCTTGATCGGAAACTTGCTCTCGTCTCGGCAACTACTAATACGTACCCGTACGATATGTACGATGTGCCCATGAATGCGGGCACGCATACGCTACACCTGAATTGTGGAGTGTACGTACTCGTACACTTACAACTGCTGCCATTCAATCGCAGCTATGGAAGTACCATGGTACGCAACTCACCTTACAAACTGTGCTGATGATATTGTCAGTTCTTAGGATGTCCGGACCGTAGCGTCGTCCTTCACATTAATGCGATGGCGGTCACTATCCTTCACTTTTTTTACCCGTACCCGAACCGGGCTCTGGCAGACGGCGTTAAACAAGGCCGATTATCACTGCAACAATAGCGCTCCGTTCATGGTGAGATGATGCACGTATTTTAAAATAAGTGCAATGTCGGTTGGTCTTGTTGCGTCGATCGGCCAGCGGGCGTTTACAGCCGAATATTCCCTCAGCACGTGCAGTGTATAGATTCACTCACTCGTTCAATCCCTGCTCACAGTCACTCGCTCGCTCACCCCGAGTATCGCGATCGATCTGACCGCCAACTCCAAGATATCTGTCGAACCCGATCCCAATTCCACCGCTCCCTTGCCAGGAGTTGGAGTGGACTGCGAACGAGTGCTACTCCGGGAAGATGCTCTGCACGTTGATGGCGTGTCACCTGCCACTGACTGCCCCGTGCGGCCGAGCCCCCAGTCACTGCACTGGTGCTTGCCTCTACTGGTGGTGGTCGTCACTCTCGTCAGCGGCCTCCAGCCCCAACTCGAGGAGGGACGGAC